>Ga0116141_10001099_pt1 | contig 22859 bp, 16 predicted proteins | sample AD_UKC097_MetaG_FD_89744 | JGI IMG/M metagenome (GOLD analysis project Ga0116141, IMG submission 89744) | Active sludge microbial communities of municipal wastewater-treating anaerobic digesters from USA - AD_UKC097_MetaG | ecosystem: Engineered > Bioreactor > Anaerobic > Digestate | place: USA...
AGAAAAGTCGACATCCACCGGTTCTTCAAATTCATCCATATCCGCGATAAGATCGCTCAAGTAGGTGAAATTATCCGGAATCACAGTGTGAGTGCGGGTTTCAGCACCCGCGAAGTCAGAGTGCGCGGGGATAAGAATAACTTTTTCGATTGAGGGGATGCCAGAAACTATTTCATTGATCTTCGGAAGTAGATCAAAATCCTTGCCTGAGTAGATATACGACTCTGCTGCGAAAAGTACTTTGGGTTCTATCTGTCCAAATCTGTCAATAACTGCCGTGGTACCGAAATCAGGTGAGCAAGATGACCAAACCGCTCCTATCGAAGAAGTGGCCATGAATCCGGCGATTGCCTCGGGAATATTTGAGGAAAAAGCAGCAACCCTCTCCCCTTTTTTCACTCCAAGCGCCGCTAGAGCCGTTGCCAATTTCAGCATGACTGATCTAAAATCATCACTCTTGATCCTGGTGACGGGGTAACCTTCCCTTCTCGAGGTGATGCAATACTCCCCAGACATCCTTTGAAGGGCATTCTTTGCATAATTTATCTTAATGCCCTTGAACCACTTGGCTCCGGGCATTTTATTTTCGGTAAGAATTGATCCCAATTCTCCTGAGTGATCGAACGCCGAGTAGTGGAAAAGGTCATCCCAGAAATTCTCGACCTCCGAGATCGAATAATTATAGATATCATCCCATGTGACCAGTTGCAAATTCTGCCGGCTGTTAACATATTTTATAAAGTGGGTGAGATTCGCCTCTGCTATTCTTTCCTTTGAAGGAGTCCACAGTGTTTTAGACATAAAAGTGATCTCCCTGCTCAGATCTGACCGGCATGCAGAGCGAGGGCCCAGGCCAGAGTTAAATTTTTCTGTTTTAGCGCCAACGAGGCAGCCTTTTCATACATTGTTTTCCTTTTTCCCGGCGAGAGAGTACCAACCTCTTCTGACAAGTGCAGAGCTTGAACCAAATCATTCAATGCACCCCTTCTAAATGCCCTTTGAACGAATCCCATTGTGAACACTGACTTTTCCGGATGGTTTTTCAACGCCTCATTCAATACTCCTGCGAGTTCCTGCTCAGAGGGAATCATCTCGGAATTCGCGAAAGCCCCCAGATCGTTTCCGGTGTAAACTGTGGAAGATAGCATAAACGACGGGAGTTTGTCGTACCCCAGACAGTTTTTGCCCACCGGTTTGGTCACTTCAAAAACTGAATCTCCCGATGCCCTGCAGTAAAAATCACCACCCATTCTGGCAACAAGATCGATCTTCTGTGGATCAATCAAACTATTTGAAACTATATCTTCCGCCACATGGAACCGGACCACTTCACAAATTGCGATGTTCGCCGATGCTCCCCCTTCACCAAAGCTCTCTATTTTCAGGAGTTTGCACTCCATTCTGTAGGGGGACTCTTTTACACCGAAAGGTCTAACGCAGTCTGAATCTACCTTTGTAAGCCCTGACCGTACGAATTCATCCTGTTCGGGAGCGAATTCTAGCGAGGCAAGGCTCACCTGCTCAACCATGTCGTAGGTTACGGCACTTATGACACATTCCCGTGTAGCGAGAAGGTTGTTGTAAGTGTCTTTAAGTGTACCGTCTTTTCCCCTTCTCGATGGAGAAAAAGCAACGACAGGCGGATTTGCTCCAAAAACATTGAAAAACGAGAAGGGTGAAAGGTTTGGGGTGCCGTCAGTGGCAAGGGTGGAAACCAAAGCGATCGGCCTGGGTCCGATCCCTCCCTGAAGCAGTCTTTGAACTTCGGGGATGCTCATGGTTTTGGGGTCAAATATTTTCAATTCAATCAATCTCCGTCAAGATCACTCTCTTGATCCGTAATCCTTAAATAATTCCGTATGGTTTGGTATGAGAACCCTTTCGACAGCAAGTACGCTGTAAGCTTTTGTGTGACTGCCTTCTTATCTGTAAATCTCTTTTTCAGGGCAAAAAGTTTCTTATCGGCGATCAATTTAATATTTTCATCCTCAAATGAAGCTACTTCGCCGATCGAAAGCACTTCCTGAATTATTTCCTTGGTTATACCCTTCTCCATAAGGCGTGCCCGTATCTTCTGTGTGCCTTCATGCCGAAGGTTTATCGATTCATTCACCAGAAGTTCAGCGTACTTCCTGTCATCAAGATATTTGAGCGATCTCATCTTCTTTATGACCTCTTCGATCGTCTCTTTCGGATAACCTTTCTGCATCAATTTTCTGCGAAGTTCCATCGATGAATGGAGACGGCGCGAAAGATAATCGAGAGCCTTGTTCTCACAGGTGTGAAGCTCATTCTCTTTTTGAAGAGTAGTGATCATCTCCTTTGAAAGCTCATCCCCTTTTCTGAGTCCCATCTCGTAAACGAGCATTTTGGGCACAGTTAACGAAGGACCTGCTTCGAAGTCGATGATCGCGTAATTTTCGTTTTTTAGGCGGATGTTAACAATTGTGTTCATAGAGATAAAAAAGGGCATCTTATGATGCCCTGTAAATTATGCGGTGGTTTCTGGTTCTTCGATCAGTCCGATCTTTACCTTTACATCATGAGCGAGCCTGTTGAAGAGATCGGGCAGTTCGGGAAGCTTCTGTCTGAACTGTTCGCGGCCCTGAAATCTGTCTTCACCGTAAGTGAACCAGCTGCCTCCTTTTTTGATGATTCCGGTATCAACTCCAAGGTCGATAAGGTCACCGGATCTGCTGATCCCTTCATTATAAAGTATGTCGAACTCCACTTCTTTGAAAGGAGCAGCCACTTTACTCTTCACGATCTTGATCTTGGTGCGGTTACCAACCACATCATTCCCCTCCTTTATCTGCGCGACACGACGAATATCCATTCTGAGTGAGGCGTAGAATTTAAGGGCGTTACCACCGGTTGTGGTTTCAGGATTTCCAAACATCACACCGATCTTGCTTCTGAGCTGGTTCGTGAAGATAACAGCTGTTTTCGAGCGTGAAATGGCGCCGGTCAGCTTCCTGAGCGCTTGCGACATAAGTCTTGCCTGAACCGCCATGTGTGAGTCACCCATTTCTCCTTCGATCTCGGCTCTCGGCACAAGTGCCGCGACGGAATCGATCACAATAACATCGATAGCGTTCGATCTCACCAGTGTATCAGCGATCTCGAGAGCCTGCTCTCCGAAATCGGGTTGCGAAAGGAGAAGATTGGCTGTATCAACACCGAGTCGCTTGGCATAATTGATATCGAGCGCGTGTTCAGCGTCGATGAAGGCAGCAATTCCGCCGGTATTTTGTGCTTCAGCGATAACATGCAGACAGATCGTGGTTTTACCGCTGGATTCAGGCCCATAAATCTCTGTTATTCTTCCTCGTGGGATACCACCGATTCCCAATATCCTGTCGAGCGAGAGTGCTCCCGTGGGTATCGACTCCACCTTGTTGATGATCCCGTCTCCCAGCCTCATTATGGCACCCTTACCGAAAGACTTCTCGATATTCGAGATCGTTTCCTCGATTATCTTGTTCTTTACCTCTCTGTTATCGCTCATTTCTGTCTCCTAATATTGTTTTAGTACCGTATATACCGTCCCTGTTCTCTGGAGTTCACTTTTGAACAGGACGGCTTTTTCAACTTCAGTTTCGATGTTCAGAGGCGCAGCTGAGAGAACCTCTGTCATAAAATATTTGCCCGGATCGCGTTTTAATCTGCTATAAGTGAGGTGGGGTATAAATCTCTTCCCCTCACCAGGAAAACCAAGGGCGTTCACCTCCAACTCCAGTTTCCTGGTTAATTCCATAAACTCAGGCGATACTTCGCAGTGGATGTAAAATACACTGGGTAAACGGTTTCTGTAAAAGAAGCCGAGCTTGGTGAAAGTGCATGGCATACCGGTGAATTCAGACAAAAAGCGGGTGTTATCGATTATAGATGGGATCACTGCCTCGTCGGTATCGCCCAAGAATCTGACAGTAATGTGAAGTTTCTCCGGCGGGGTTACTTTAAGACCGATCGGCTCGGCAAATCTAACAGCATGATCGTAAAGTTCAGCCTTTACTTCTTCCCTAAAATCGACAGCGAAGAATAATCTATGCTTCAACTGGTATCCCCAAAATAAATTTTCTTACCAATTCCAACGCGGCGTATGTAGATCTGATCTTGTTTTCCAACCGCGTTCCTCCAAAATTATATTTCTTCACAACCGCGTTCTCGTGCGAAGCCACTGCAATGTAAATAAGGCCCACAGGTTTTGTTGTCGTAGCTCCCTTCGGCCCCAGTATCCCCGTAATTGAAACACCGAGATCAGTGCCGGAGATCGAACGGACTCCTTTTGCCATTTCAAGAGCGACTTCTTCGGAAACCGCACCTTTCATTTGGATAAGATCTTCATCAACCTGAAGAATTTCAACCTTCGCGGCATTGCTGTATGCAATTACTCCCCGCTCGAAGTATTCGCTGCTACCTGAACGGTCAGTTATCATATTCGAAATGTTGCCACCTGTACAGGATTCAGCCACTGCGATTGTCATTTGTCTGTCTTTCAACAAATTTCCGATAACCTGACTAAGTTCATCTTCGCCCGTGCCGTAAACATAACGACCTACATGGAGCCTCACCTGCTGGGAGGCAGCGTCCACTTTTTCGCGGGCCTCATCAAGTGATGATCCTTCACCTGTTAATCTGATCTTTACGCCTCCGAGATTGGGTAAAAACGCCACCTTAACATCCTTTAGAACTTCATCAACCGGGCTAAGTTTATCGAACAGATTCGATTCAGCAATGCCGGTTGTAAGAATATTCAATCTGACTATCTGCCTCAATTTATCAGCGTATCTTGCTTTGATATTGGGAATAACGAAATTCTCCATCATCGCCTGCATTTCTCTTGGAACGCCCGGCATCACAGCCACTATCTTGCCGTTCTGCTCTATCCAGAAACCGGGTGCTGTACCGTTAAAATTTCTTATTGCCTCACAACATTCCGGTACCATCGCTTGATCCTTATTTGTCGGAGTAAGAGGTCTGCCAAATCTGTTGAATCTCTCCTTGATATCTTCAAGAACATCGGGATCCTCCCGCATGCCACACTTGAAGAATCTGCATATAGCTTCCCTGGTGATATCGTCATGTGTTGGCCCCAGCCCTCCTGTAACAATAACAATATCGGACCGCTGTAACGCGGTATCGAGGTCACTCAATATCGCATCCATCTCATCGGAGGTGGTGATGACTTTCTTTACTTCCACCCCGATATCCGTAAGTTTTGCACCAACAAATGATGCATTTGTGTTCACAGTCTGTCCGATCAATAACTCATCACCGATCGAAATAATTTGAGCGTTCATTTAATTCCTTGGTTAGAAGATGGCTTTACCCAGCTGCAGAATAAGCAGTGTGTAAATTCCACTCATGATATCGTCTGCCATAACCCCCGTTCCCCCCTTGATTTTTTCAAAATTCCTGGCCGGGAAGGGTTTTACTATATCCAGCACCCTCCAGATGAGAAATGCAGCGATCAGATATCCGGCCTCTTTAGGAGCACCGATCAAGGATATCCACATCCCGGCAAACTCATCGATCGTCGCTTCTTTTGGATCCTCTCCGTAAAGATGCTCGAACTTGCCGCATACCCATATGCCATAAATCAAAGTAAGAATTATCAATGGGATTAGAAAATAAAGGTTCTCAACTCCCGGTATAAGATAGATCAGAAGCGCGACCGCGCTACCATATGTTCCTGTCGGACCCTTCAAATAACCGGTCAGCATCCCACTGCCGAGAAACTTATGTACCGGATTGATCATTCTTCTTACCCATCAATTCTTTGAACAAATGAAAATTATCTTTCACATAAATATAAGCAGAATGTACTGTTATAATCATTACGATGATCAGCCCCCAAAACACCACATCTTCTACCAGCAGCATACCGAAGAAATCCCTGATACCTTGCGCGAGAACCTCAGACCGGTTAAGAAGAAATGCTATTAGCACAAAATTGAGGTAAACCATTTCAATGAAGGTTTTAATCTTGGCGTACCTGCTTGTCGGGAAAGGTTTGTGAATGTGCTCCGCGTATGAGCGAAATCCGGTCATGAATATATCGCGCAGCAGTATCACGATGACCGGCAGGAGTGGAAGAACATCCAGATATACAAGAGAAAGCATCGTTCCGGCTGTAAGTACTTTATCCGCGATCGGATCCCACACTTTGCCCCACCGGGTAAAGTAGTTGAACTTCTTCGCCAACCAGCCATCATACCAATCGGTAAGGGCGGCAACTATGTAAATAACCAGCGCGATCTCTTCAAAATAGGGGCCATCCCCTAACATGAAAAACACAACGAACGGGGTGAGAATTATCCGGAGAACAGTTAACTGATTAGGGAGTATCATTCAGATTAATTCGCTGCCTGTCAGTTTTGTGTAAGCTTCGAGGTATTTCATCGAAGTTTTTTGTATGATCTCCTCAGGAAGTTGAGGTGGTGGCGGTTGCTTGTTAAAGCCAATTGAAAGAAGATAGTCTCTTACAAACTGCTTGTCGTAGCTATCCTGTGCCCTTCCCGGTTCATATGTTGCGGCATCCCAGAATCTGGAAGAGTCAGGCGTAAGAAGTTCATCCGCGAGCATAAGATTCCCCTCCTGATCGAGCGCGAACTCCATCTTGGTATCGGCAATTATAATCCCCTTTTCGCGGGCATATTCAGAACACTTTTCATAGATATTGATCGCGACTTCTCTTACTTGATGCATGAGTTCTGCCCCGGCTATGTCGCACGCTTTCTCGAAGGAGATGTTTTCATCATGTTCACCGATCTCAGCTTTGGTCGAGGGGGTGAAGATGGGTTCATGCAGCTTTTCAGATTCGAGCATTCCCTCATTTAGCATGATACCTGAAGTTCCACCTTCTGCAAGATAGTCATTCCATCCCGACCCACTGAGGTAACCTCTAACGATGCATTCGATCGGGATTATCTTCCCTTTTTTTACAAGCATCGATCTGCCTTCAAGTTCCTGTCTGAAGCGGTGAAACTTATCGGGATAATCCTCGATTTTAGAGGAAAGAAAATGTGTCGGCACAATATCTTCAACCATCCCGAACCAGAACTCAGAAATCTTGTTCAGAACAGTTCCCTTGAACGGGATACCTTGGTTCATGATTACATCAAACGCTGAGAGTCTATCGCTCGATACGAAAACCAGATTGTCTCCGGCTTGATATATCTCTCGAACCTTGCCTGAGGCGATTTGTTTTATTCCCGGAAGTTCCGGGCGGAGTATGATCTTGCTCATTTGGATTTTTTGTAAAGTGACCAACAAATTTAGGAAATACCGAAAAATATATCGCTCCACTTTAAATATTCAGTAATTCTTCGTATTTTTAATTTTACTCGCTTTATTATTTAACCCAACCCGGAGTCCAGATGAATAATTCTATACGAATTCTCTCTCTTTATCTTTTTCCTCACGGTCAACCTGTTATCTCAGACAGAACCAGAGGCAAATTTCGACCGTTTTCCTGTAAATGGCGACAAAATTGTACCACCTTTTCTTTCCATCGAATCCACACCGGTGACCATAGGTGATTTCGATAATTTCTTCCTTGGTACAGATCAGGCTGAGCCGCACTTCTCAATGGATCCAACAAATCCTAAAAGAATGTTCACCGCGTACAACACAAACGGATGTTATTACACAGCCGATGGCTGGAACTGGACAAGGGTTGTTCCTTCATTCGGTACAACGATTTGGGGAGATCCTCTCACCGCTTGGGGTATCGATGGCGTTTTGCACTATCAGAATATGTTTGGTACTTCTTCCGCGATTCAAGGATCAAAGAATGTAAGGTCTACCAACGGTGGTCAGACTTGGACCAGTGCCATTACAGGTGTTGATGGTGTCGATAAAAACTGGATGGCTATCGATCAGACCTCCGGCCCATATTCAAATTACATCTATAATGTGATGACAGCCGGTTCAAATCGAGGAAATATCCATCGCAGTACTGATGGTGGACTCTCATTCTCAAGGGTTACTCAACTCACCACACAAGCCTTACCGGGCATGATGTCAGCAGTTGGTCCTTACAATAATGGTACCACTGATATCCCGGGTGGTTCAGTGTTCGTTGTAACTCATTCAGGTACCAACAATGCCGGAATTTATACTTTTTATCACTCCACAGATGGTGGCGCGACTTTTGTTCAGAAATCAAGTCAAACTTTTTCGAACTACATTGGAACCGAGATCTCAGGGCGTTCAACCATTCAGAATATGCGCACAAGACCCTACCCCATGATCGCCGCCGATAACAGTAACGGTCCATACCGCGGAAGATTGTATTTGGTTTATGCCTCAAATAATCCTTCGGGAAATGGCAACAAATCAGATATTTTCTGCCGATACTCAACCGACTATGGAGCTACATGGTCAGCTCCCAAAGTTGTGAATGATGACGCTAACCCACAGAATAACCATAGCTTCTTCCCGGCTATCTGGTGCGACATCTCTTCAGGCCGGCTCTATGTAAAATTCTATGATACACGGCTTGTTCCGACTGCAGACAGTATGGATGTTTTCGCGACATTTACTGATGATGGCGGTCAGACATTTGCTCCAAACCAGAGAATCACTAATAAAACATTCAAGATAAAGGTCAGTTCCGGAACCGGCGCCAACTATCAGGGCGATTATGATGCAATTCAGTCGGTTGGCAATCAGGCTTACATGACATATACCGATTTTAGAGGGGGTAGTCTCGGTTCATATGGAGCGTACTTCCCTGATTACGCGATGAGGGTTCTACCCGGTAACGCCTCAGTGGCGGTCGATTTCGACAGTACATTCATCTATGTCTCTGTACCGGCCGTAAAAGCTTATGATAGAGCAGTAAAGTTTCAAGCAGAAGTTTCACCGGCCCCGGCACAGGGTAACATCTCTTTCCGGTTTGAAGGAAAAGATTCTCTGATATCATTCCCCGACAGTTTGAAGTTATGGATCAAAACTTCTGGCAATGTTCCTGAACGCGCGTACACGATCACTGTTACAGGTGAGGGTAAGAACGGCACACCGGTGCACAAACGAACCGCGACATTGAATGTTACAGGAACCGTACCGGTTGAATTAACTTCGTTCTTCGCTCAGTCAGATGGTTTCACTGTAAAGCTCGACTGGAATACCGCATCCGAAACCAACAACAGAGGTTTCGAGATTGAAAGAGCAGCCGACTCACCTGAAAATCTTGTTTGGAGCAAGGTTGCATTTGTTGCCGGTAGAGGCACTACCACCGAAGAGAACGATTACTCGTTCACTGACAAGCAGATAACAAAACCAGGCATCTACCACTACAGGTTGCGACAGGTAGATTACGATGGCAGATTTGAGTATTCAAGTGTAGTAAACGCTACGGTTACTACCCCGGCTTCATTCGCTTTGCATCAGAATTATCCGAACCCGTTCAACCCTTCAACCGTGGTTTCATTCTCTCTCCCTGTAGAGAGCAAGGTTAAACTGAGCATCTTCGATGCAGCCGGAAAAGAGATCCAGAGTTACGATAAAGGCACACTAGCTGCAGGATTGCATAACCAGGATGTATCATTCGGTTCTATGGCTTCTGGCGTCTACTTCTACTCCATCGAGGCTGTCAGCGCGGATGGCAGCTCTTCTTTTAGAGCTAATAAAAAAATGATGTTGATCAAATAAATTGATTCGTTACGCGGAAAGGTGGAGATAAAAACCCCTTTCCGCGTCAGGATCGAAACTTTTTAAAGTTTTTTGAGAAGGGGTCTTGTGTGATATTTCTGAAATGCTTAAATTTGAAGTCTAAATTATAATGATTTAGGGGCAGGTAGCTCAGTCGGTAGAGCAAAGGACTGAAAATCCTTGTGTCGGCGGTTCGATTCCGTCCCTGCCCACTTTAGGCCACGATACCGACCGTGGCCTTCTTTTTTATGGGATGCCGAAATGGCGGAATTGGCAGACGCGCCGGACTCAAAATCCGGTCTGGCTCAAACCAGGTGCCGGTTCGACCCCGGCTTTCGGCACCATTATCTCTTCTCCCCCTCCTGTATCTCAACTCGTTCATCTTTTACAACTGCCATTGCTTTACTACTTTTCAACTGGATAGTTTCATTCCCACTATTCCGGCCACAATCAGAAACGCTGATAAAATTCTCCCGGTTGAAGCAGGATCTTTGAAAAAGACTATTCCAATAAGAAAAGTACCCGCAGCCCCAACACCCGTCCATATCGCGTAGGCGGTTCCGATAGGGATATCCCGTTGGGCAAGCCACAAGAAAAAACCGCTTCCGGCCATACTTAGAATCGAGAATCCGATCCATAGATACCTTTGAACTCCCTCGCCATTCGTCTGCGATAATTTGAATCCCAATGGCCAGCCAACTTCCATGACTCCTGCGATGAAAAGATAAATCCACTCCAAATTGCAATCCTCTCTATAAAATCTCTTAATTGACTAAGAATTATTCTACATTCATTTTTATTTAAATAGTTTTAATTAAGTTAAATTTCTTTTGAAGAAATTTTGACAATTTCAAAATTGATTAGCAAATATAGGAAAATATCACCTTTTATTCCCTTTTTTCAAGGTGTAAATTGGTTTGAATCAATCAAAACAAGGTAGTTAAATGCTCAAAAAGCCTCTGTTATCTTTCCTCATCGGAATTTTAATGGCCACGGGATTGTTGGCTCAAACCCGGTTGGAGATGTCGCTCGAAGAATGCATCAAGTATGGACTGGAACACAACAAGAACATCAAGATCGCTGCAGAAAAAGTTAAGGCAAACAAGCTAAAAAGAGACGAAGTAAACACCAGCGGTCTGCCCAGTCTCTCGCTTCAAGCGGGATACACCCGGCTGAGTGCCGTGGATCCTTTCACTATTTCGATCCCCTTCGGTGGATCAATGCAGTCTTTCACCGTTTCACCCAGTATCCTCGATAACTATTCAGCCAAGCTGACACTCACACAACCCCTTTTCACCGGTTTTAAAATCGATCTAAATAAAGAACTGACAGATCAAACAACTCAGGCGAGTCTGTACGATCTTGACGCAGAGAAAAGCAAGCTACGCTATAATATAACCAATGCATTCTGGACACTTAATAAAGTTGTTGAAGGGAAGAAAGTATTAGAAGAGTATATAAAGACGATCGAACTTCATCTGAAAGATATAAACAATTTCCACAAGCAGGGTCTGGTTACCGTGAACGAGGTATTAAAACTTGAAGTTCAGCTTTCATCGACCAAAGTACAGCTACTCGAAACCATGAACGGGATAGAGATGGCACGACTGAATCTGCTCAACACCCTCGACCTTCCAATGGATACAGAGATCACACTTAAACCGGAAGCGAGCCAATCGCAAAAGATTGAAGCAGAGTCACTTGAAGAAGTGAATAAACTGGCGATCAGCAATCGTCCTGAATTGAAAGCCATGGCAATCAGGATAGACTCCCGTGAGACCGCGGTAGAACTGACCCGTTCTTCATGGTATCCGGATGTATACTTCATAGGAAACTATAATTATTCCCGCCCCAATCAGCGAATTGTTCCAACGAAAGATGAATTCAATGGGACATGGGATGTAACATTATCTCTTTCGTATACTTTGTGGAATTGGAACGCCACTTCATACAGAACTCAGCAGGCTGAATCAGAACTTTCCCAGACCAATTATCAGTATCAGATGATGAAAGATGGAGTTCTAATCGAGGTTAAGCAGGCATGGTTGAATTTATCGGCGAATTCCAACAGGATAAATCTCGCTGAGTACACCGTGAAGCAGGCGGAAGAGAATTACAGAATAAGCTATAATCTTTTCAAACAGGGTCTGATCAAGAACTCAGACCTTATCGATGCCGAAGTGGCGCTGTTTGAATCTAAAATCAAACTGGTGACCGCTATCTCAGACCTGAGAAACGCGGAGGCTCTTCTTAACAAAGCAATTGGAAATTAATCAGGAATCCGGGAATCAAAATGACCAAAAAGATCATTTACACGCTGATCGTCGTCGGAATTATTGGCGCGATAGCTTTCATCCTGTTCAACAACAAACAGAAAATGGCGCAACAGGTTCAGACAAAGAAAATGTCGACCGTGCCGGTTTCAACAGTTGATGCCAAATTTGAAAATATTGACAAAAAACTTACTCAAGTCGGAACTGTATTTGCTGAGAAGGAAGTTTCTGTTGTTTCCGAATCAAACGGGCTGATTAAGGCCGTCTATTGTGATGTTGGCGATTTTGTTAAAGCCGGTCAGATGATATTCAAGGTCGATGATGAACTAAAGGTGGCCAATCTCAAGCTAAGGGAAGCAGATTTTGAGAATGCAAAGAAAAATTTGGAAAGGTATGAAGCTCTATATAAAGAGGGATCAGCAACCGAAGCCCAACTTGATGGTTACCGGCTGGCCTTCAAGGCTGCGGACGCCCAATTGATAATAGCCAAAAGACAGGTTGAAGACACACGGATCAAGGCGCCATTCAGTGGCGTGGTTACCGCACGAATGGTTAATCTGGGTAGTAATGTTAATCCTGGTACAGTGGTTGTTAATCTTGTTGATGTAGGAAGCCTCAGAATCAAACTTAGCATTACTGAGAAAGATGTCTTTTTACTGAAAAATGGCGATAAAGCGATCGTAACTACTGATGTTTTCCCAGAAACAAAATTCAGCGCGAGGATTAAATCTATTGGTGTTAAGGGGGATGAAACACACAGTTTCCCTATCGAACTTCAGATCATTAACAATCGCAGCCTCAAGGCAGGGATGAATGTCGAGATAGAATTCGACAAGCAGATAAACCGGGAGTCGATCGTTATTCCACGCATTGCGATAATGGGTGGCTCATCGGCAGCACAGGTTTTCATTGTAGAAAACAATACCGCTAAACTAAGAAGTGTAACCACGGGAACCGAAAGTGGTACAAATATTGAGATACTCTCCGGATTGAAGAGCGGTGATAAAGTGGTAACATCGGGACAGGTAAACCTGAAAGACGGCAGCCCTGTTTCTATAGTAAAATAATGGATGAGAACTAAAGATGACAATTACTGAATTATCGATCAAGCGACCATCGCTGATCATTGTACTCTTCACGGTTCTCATTTTGCTGGGGCTTTTCAGTTTCCAGCAACTGGGCTATGAACTGCTGCCCAAGATCAGTCCACCCGTTATTGTGATCGTGACAACATATCCGGGGGCATCACCTGACGAAGTTGAGACCTCTGTTACGAAAATAATCGAGGATGCCGTTTCAGGTCAGGATCAGGTTTCCGCGGTAAATGCCACTTCCTCCGAGAACCTCTCGTTGGTTGTGGTCGAGTTTGAGCAGTCGGTTAATATCGATTTCGCGCTTCAAGACGCGCAAAGAAGGGTAAACCAGGTGATCGCAAGACTCCCGGATGATATCGACCCTCCGACCTTGCTCAAGATCGCGCTGGATGAAATCCCCATTCTGAGGATAGGGGCCACAAGTAACCTTCCTTCACATGAGTTCAGAACATTTTTGAATGATTTCGTGAAACCTGAACTCGCGCAGGTTAAAGGTGTGGCTCAGATCAACTTTATCGGTGGTGATGAAAGGGAGATCAAGATATTTCTTAATGAAGAGAAACTGAAAAGCTTTAACCTCTCGATCGGTACTGTAGCTCAACTGATTAAGGCCTCAAACCTCGACTTCCCTGCCGGCGCCATTAAAGACAAAGATGCTCAATTCGTTGTAAGAGTAGCCGGAAAGTTCCGGGATATTGATGATGTCAGGGATCTTGTTCTCATACGAAACTTTAACGGTTCTGATATTCTTCTTCGTGATGTGGCCGAAGTTGTAGACGGAACGAAAGAATTTTACCAGCAATCAAGGATCAACGGCCTCCCTTCTGTTGGTATTCAAATTCAGAAGCAGTCGGATGCAAATGCTGTAGAAGTCGCGCAAAAGAGCAAGCAGAAACTTCTTGACCTTGAGAAGCAGTATGCAAAGATGAATCTGAAATTCGATATCGCGCAAGACGGCTCATTATTCACCATCAACGCGGCGGAAGCTGTAAAGTTCGATCTCGCAGTCGCGGTGGTCCTGGTTGCTCTGGTAATGCTGCTGTTCCTCCATTCATTCAGGAACTCAGTTATTGTGCTGATCGCGATCCCCTCATCGCTGATCTCCACATTCATCGCCATATACGCCCTCGATTTTACCCTCAATTTGATGACGCTTCTGGCATTATCGCTGGTGGTTGGTATCTTGGTGGATGACTCGATCGTGGTTTTGGAGAACATCTATCATCACCTTGAGAAAGGTGAAGAAAAGAGGGTCGCCGCACTAAAAGGGAGGAATGAGATCGGATTCGCTGCCCTCTCGATCACGCTCGTCGATGTCGCGGTGTTTCTCCCGCTTGCCCTCGTAACCGGTATCGTGGGTAACATTCTCCGGCAGTTCTCGCTGGTTGTGGTGGTATCCACCCTGATGAGTCTTTTGGTGTCATTCACTATCACCCCCATGTTGGCTTCCCGTTTCTCCAAGATCGAGAAATTTTCTGACAGAACTCTTCTTGGCAAGTTCGTTAATGGCTTCGAAAAGTCATTCAAGAAATTGACGGAAGATTATATTGTACTGTTGAAGTGGGGGCTCAATCACAAGATTGCTGTTTTCGGCGTTACCACTCTCCTTCTACTGGGATCACTTTCGCTGGTACCTTTTGGTTTTATCGGTGCAGAGTTCATGACAGTGGCAGATCGTGGTGAGTTCACAGTGATAGTTGAATTCCCGGTTTCAACAAACATTCTTGAGACCAACCAAAGGTCGATGGAAATTGAGAATATGCTTGCTTCAATTCCGGAAGTTTCGAAAATTATTGCCTCCGCGGGTGTATCGACTGAAGGAATGTTCGGTCAGGGGACCAACAACACTACATCGATAGATGTGGCACTCGTACCCAGGAAGGAGCGAAAACGATCTACCGATGAGGTTACTGAAGATATCCGTCAAAAATTGCAGACCATGCCGGGAGTTAAAGTACGAGTTAGCCCGATAGGTATTTTTGGTTCCGCTAGTCAGTCGCCAATTCAATTGTCCGTATCGGGTACCAACCTCGATAGCGTAAGAGTCGCAGCCGATATCTTAGCGGATATCATAAAAACGGTGCCAGGTACCGCTGATGTGAGGCTTTCTTCAGAGCAGGGCAAAAAAGAGATTGCTATAAAGGTTGACAGACGACTTATGGCAAGCTATGGCCTGACCCTCGCTGAAGTGGCTCAGACCCTGAGGATCGCCTTTACAGGAGATAACACAACCAAATTCAGAGATGGAAGAAATGAGTTTGATATCAGGATCATCCTTGATGATAACTCAAGAAATAAGACTTCCACTCTTGATGAACTGATCTTCACCTCCCGTACAGGTAAACCGGTTAAACTGAAACAATTTGCCAAACTCGAATCGACTACCGGTCCATCGAAACTAACCCGTATGGACAGAAGTAACGCGCTCTATGTTTACTCACAGGCAATTGGCCGTCCAACCGGTTCGATTGCTCAGGATATCGACCTGAAAAGGGCACAGGCACGCTTCCCCGAAGGAACTTCGATAAAGTATATGGGCGATGTTAAAATGCAGGGTGAGTCATTCTCCAGCATGCTTCTCGCACTTGCCGCTGCAATCCTGTTTGTTTACTTGATCATGGTAGCGCTTTACGATAACTGGGTGTATCCGTTCGTGGTACTTTTCTCGATTCCTGTGGCAATGGTTGGAGCCCTGCTCGCGCTTGCCATGACGATGAAATCACTATCGATCTTCTCAATGCTCGGAGTGGTGATGTTGGTTGGACTCGTGGCAAAAAACGCCATCCTCCTCGTCGACCGCGCCAATCAGATGAAGCTTGAACAGAGCGTCTCCGTAAGAGATGCGCTTACAGAGGCAGGCAGATCGAGGCTGCGACCGATCATGATGACCACCCTTACTATGATAATGGGTATGTTCCCGATCGCTCTCTCTTCCAGTGATGGTTCTGAATGGAAGTCGGGCTTGGCATGGGCGATCATAGGCGGTCTTACGAGTTCACTGCTTCTTACCCTCGTATTGGTACCTGTGGTTTACGAGTTGGTTGAATCAGTCCGCGAAAGAGTTATGGGATGGAGAAACAAGACTAAGCCAACGGCTTGATTCTGAAGTGAGTTTAAATTAAAGAGGCTGCCCCGATCGGAGCAGCCTTTTTTTTATTATTTCCTATTGCGGTTCTCAATTATATAGTAAATAACAGGCAACAACATCAGTGTGGCAAGCGTTGATGTGATCAGTCCACCGATGACCACAGAGGCCAGCGGGCGCTGTACCTCAGACCCTGGACCGGTATTGAATGCCATTGGTATGAAACCGAAACTCGCGACAAGTGCCGTCATCAGAACCGGTCTCAATCTGTCCGCCGTTCCTTCAATAACCGCCTTCCTAAGATCGGGAATTTTTTCTCTCATGTGATTCAGATGTTCAAGCAGAACTATTCCGTTCAGCACAGCCACACCGAATAACGCGACAAAGCCGATACTCGCGGAGATTGAGAGGTACAATCCCCTGAAAAGTAAAATGAGAATTCCCCCCGAAAGGGCGTATGGTAGATTCATGAAGATCAGAGCTGCATACTTCATCCTGCCGAACATCAGGTAGAGGAGTCCAAGAATAATGAAAATCGCGAGAGGTACCACTATCAAAAGGTGATTCATAGCCCTCTGCTGGTCTTCAAAAGAGCCACCGTACTGAATGAAATAGCCGGGAGGTACCTCTATCTCCGAACCAATGATTGTTTTAAGCTCGGCCACATACGAACCGATATCCCTACCGGTGAGGTTTATTCCGACAATAACCCTTCGCCAGCCATTTTCACGGGCTATCTCACGCGGCCCTTCCTGACTGGCAATCTTTGCCACTTCCTTTAGCGGAATTGTTCCGCCTGAAGGGAGTTGAACAGGTATGTCGGCAATATCGCCGAAACTCTTCCGGAAGTCCTCCCTGAGGCGTACAACTATATCAAACCTCTTCTGACCTTCATATACCGTGCCGGCAGTGCTTCCCCCTATTCCGGTCTCGATCACTTGCTGAACATCATCCACATTAAGGCCATACTTCGAGATAGCTTCACGGTCTATCTCGACAGTCAGATAAGGCTGGCCAGAAGGTTTTTCAACAAAAAAGTTGTCGGTACCGTCGATTGCGGAAAGTTTTCCGGCAATATTTTCAGCGATACTTGCGAGTTTATCCAGATCTTCACCATAGATCTTAACCGCCAGATCCGATTTCACACCCGATGTGAGTTCATCGACCCTCATTGCAATCGGTTGAGTGAAATTAAAAGAGAGTCCCGGTTCTTTCTCGAGGAAAGGTCTTATCTCTTCCTGAATTTTCTCTTTTGTCATTCCATCCCGCCACTCATCCACCGGTTTGAGTATCACCCAGACATCCGTCTGGTGAACCCCCATCCAGTCGTTTGCAAGATCCGACCTTCCGGTTTTCGGCACCACGGTTTGAACTTCGGGGATATTTGCCATAATAAATTTGCCAAGCTCATTTGCCCGCTCCATCGATTCCTTCAGAGTCACACTCGGCATTCTGACCTCCTCAATCAGAATTGAACCCTCATCAAGCTCCGGTAGAAACTCAGTTCCAAGGAACGGAACCGCCACCAGTGAACCAATGATAACAATAGTGGAAATACCCAAAACAAGTGCTTTCTTGTCAAGATGTAGCTCAAGCTGGCGCTTGTAGATCGGCCGGATCCACTCTATCAAATAATTTCTGCGAACCTTCACACCTTTTCTGAATACCAACGCGGAGATGGCTGGTACATATACCAAAGCGAGTATTAGAGAGCCGAATACCGCGGTCGCAACGGTGATTGCCATTGGCCTGAAGAGTATTCCTTCAGTTCCTGAAAAAGTGGCTATGGGAACATAAACCATCAGGATGATCAAAACTCCAAAGAAGATTGGCCGGGCAACTTCATGAGCTGCCTCCCGTAACACCTTTTGTTTGTCATCTTCTTTGCTACCCTGCAACTTGGTCACAAGATTTTCGACCATCACTACAGAACCATCCACAACCATCCCAAAATCGATCGCGCCAAGGCTCATCAGGTTTGCTGCCAGGCCGAATTCCCTCATTCCGATGAACGCAAAAAGCATCGAAAACGGGATTACTGATGCCACAATTAACGCGCCTTTTATTTCGCCCAAGAGGAGTAAAAGAACCGCGATTACGAAAAATCCACCCTCGAGCAGGTTTGTAAGTATTGTTGATGTGGTGCGGTCGACAAGTGATGACTGATCATAAAATTTTTCGATTTCCACTCCAGCCGGGAGATTCTCGTTCACGGATGCGATCTTTTTTTCAATTTCTGATATCACTTCCCTGCCGTTCCCACCTCTGAGCATCATGATGATTCCGGTTACAACTTCGCCTTTACCGTCCTTCGTTACCCCACCCTGGCGAAGCTGCTCGGTAATTCTAACATCCGCCACATCACCAATAGAAACCGGTCTGTCGGCAAATTTCTTCACAATTATCTTCCCTATATCTTCAGCATTCTTGATCTGCCCGAATCCACGGATGATATACTGCTCCCGGTTATGTTCGAGATAGTTACCACCCGAAACGCTGTTATTCATCTCGATGGCTTCTAGAATATCTTTGAAGCCAAGGTCGTAACTCCTCAGTTTTCCGGGAGTGATCACCACTTCATACTGCTTTACAAATCCGCCGAATGAGTTAATCTCCGTAACGCCCTGTATCGTCTTCAGTTGTGGGGCAATTATCCAATCTTGAATCGTCCTGAGTTCGGTAAGAGAATAACCATCACCTATTACGACATACTGATATATCTCACCCAACGCGGTGGATATCGGACCGAGATTTGGTGTAGATACTCCGGGTGGCAACTGGTCAAGGACACTTTGAAGCCGCTGCGAAACCATCTGGCGTGCAAAATAAATGTCCTGATCTTCTTCAAACTCAACAATCACAGCAGACAGGCCAAATTGAGAGATTGAACGGACCTGTTTTACCCCTGGAAGACCGTTCATCGCGGTCTCGATCGGATAGCTCACCAGTTTCTCTACATCGTAGGGTGAATACCGGCCCGCCTTGGTGATCACAAGCACCTGAACCGGTGTTACATCCGGTAGCGAGTTGATTGGAAGCTGAGTGAGTGAATACCATCCGCCAAAACCCATCAGAAGGATCAGACTCAGAGCCACAGCCTTTTGGCGCAGGCTAAGATCAATTATAGCTTTTAGCATTTTTCGCTACTCCCCTTCTTCCGCGCCTTGTGAAAGTGCCTTCAGATCGAATACATTGCTCGTGGCTATCTCCTCTCCCTCATTTAAACCTTCCTTCAGGATCACCATTTTTTCAGTGGTTTTCTCGATCCTTACCGGTCTGAGAATAAAGCTCCGGTCGCTCTTTTTTACGAATACATACGCCTCTTCACCCTGGTAGACCACCGCTTCAACGGGGATGCCGATCACGGGCTCTTCGGTTCCGGTTGATATCTCCATTCTTAACATCTGCCCGGGCTTGGGCCATTCTTTTCGTGTACTCACTGTGGCATTCACAGTGATTGCCTTGTTCACTTCATCCAGCGAAGGGTTTATATTTGCAATCTTTCCTTCAACCTTCATATCAGGGTCATCCCTGGAAAAAACAACAAATCTGTACCCGGTTGCCACTATCTTCAAATCTTCAGGGGCGACAAAACCACGGATCAACACTCTCGAAAGATCAACGACACTCAGTAGATTCTGATACGCTGTTACTGCCTGTCCAGGATCGATCAGATCCTCATTTATAATGCCTGTCATTGGGCTGTATATTTTAAGAACGGGATCCTTAATGTCTCCGGAAGTGAAACCATCAATATGATTCTCCGGAACACCTACCGACCTCAAGCGTGCTTTTGCAGCCGCCAGTGCCGCGACAGAACGCTCATAGTCTGCCTTTATCTCTTCAAGTCTGCTCTCCGTGCTGATTCCTTTTTCTTTTAGTTGCAGGTTTCGTTCAAGTCTGTTAGTCTGAAAAGCCAGCTCTGATTTCGATTTTATAAGATCCGCAAGGAGGTCAGCAAATTCAAGGCTTTCAAGTTCGCAGACCACTTCACCTTTTTTAACTCTGTCGCCTTCATTTTTATAGATCTTAACAATCCTCCCGCTTATCGGGGAACTGACCTTTGCAACATTAGTAGGTGCAGGAAGAACTGTAGCCGGAACAACCAGACTGTAATTCAGCAGTTTTCTGACAACTTTATCTGTCTTAACCTTTAGAATCGCGGCCTGTTCCGCCGTTAGTGTTATTTCCTGATACTTTTTGGCGGTTTCCTTTTTCACAGATTTTTTTACAACCGGTTCATCACCACATCCCGTGGCGAGAATAACCGGAATAAGTACAAGAACTAAATATATTTTTGGTAGATTTTTCATGATTTTATCGGCTCTACTCTTGGTAAATAAACTCTTTGGATGAGAATTTTTCGAGTTCGATCAAGCGGAAATGATACTCGAGGAGGTAGTTGTAATAGTTTCGCGAACTTGTCAGAAAAGTTCTTTGGGCTTCGAGCAGATTAAGAAAATCGAGCTCACCGAGCCGGTATCCCTCGGTGGTCAGGTCGAGAAGTTCCTGGCTGTTTGCAAGAATCCCTTCGTTGTATCGATCAAGGTTTTCCCTGGCTGACTCATAGCCGTGCCAGGCAACCTCAACTTCTTTTTTCATCAAAAGCAACTCTTCCCTGTAGTCCTCTTTTTTCGAATTCAATCCGGCTTCGGCCTGTTCGATCAATCCCGCCTGATTTGACGAGAACCAAAGTGGAACGCTCAAGCCTATTTCAAACCCCACCGATTTGAATCCACTTCCGAAATCCTGACCGAATAAATCGAGAGTGAAATTGGGGTAGTAAGAACTTTTAGCGATACCTAGTTCATCCTGAGCTGCATTTATATGCTTCATTTTAGCAAGAACTGCCGGCATCTCCGTGAAGGTGGAAAGGATGTCTTCCTGGGATATTATTACTTTTTGGTAACTGAGAGTGTCGGGATAGTTGATCGAGTATTTCTGCTGGGTTGTTTCCAACCCAATCAGGTTAAAAAGTGAGTATCGGGCCTCATGAAGCGCCAATTGTGCTTCAGAAATTGAGTTAGAAGCCTCATCAACCTGAATTTTGGTCTTCAGCAACTCGATTTTTGTTGCCTCACCCGATCTGTATTTCTCTTGCACAACCTCGTAAACTCTGGTCGATATATCAAAATCCTGCCTGGCCAGGTGAAGTTTCTCAAGTCCTGCTTGCAGTTCAACATATTTCTTTTTTACCTGCTCCCTGATTTCAAGCTGCAACGCTTTATATTCGAGCTGAAGAGCTTCGAACCTGTTTTTGTAATTATCGCTCATGCCTGCCGTGGTACCCGGAAAACGGATATCCTGGCTGACACCGACCCTCTGCTCGTCAAATCCGGAAAATGAACCGTTTCCCATCCCCTCCCGGGAGTAGGTAATTACCGGATCTGAAAGTCCACTGTTCCCCGTCAGCATTCCCCGGGTGGCAGCCATCTCAGCCTTAAGTTTCCTTAAGCCGGGATTCATTTCGTACGCCAATGAAAGGGCCTTTCGGACTGTAAGTGTATCGACCGGTGGTGATTGCGGAAAAATAATAATGGTAAGCACCAGAGTACTAACCAGCCACTGTAAATATTTCTTCATTTAATTTAGACTAAGTTTAAGTAAAATGAGCTTAAAGAATTTAATAACAATGTTCAAAATACTATTTTTCAGCATTTTATTAATGTTAACAATCGATTAACGCAAAAAAAAAAAGCCGCGTTCGCGGCTTTTTGTTAATTCCGGTCTTTAATCAAGAGAGATTTTCGGAAGCTGCTCTCGCTTCTTCTTTGGCATCTTCCTTGGCCTCTTCTTTTCTCACCTGTTCCCCATGATACTTGTGAGTCCTGAATATCATGTAACCGGCGAAAGCAAGGATGGTAAGAATTGCTATCATACCTCCGGCAGAGATAATTAGCGCAAAGATGTAGGAGAGCATAAGCGCGATAACCGCCGTCAGAAACCATCCACCTACAACAGTGAGCACTCCACTTACACGGTTTACGATATTATCCTTTTCCCATGCCCTGTCAGATAGTGATGTACCCATCGCCACAATAAATGTAACAAATGTAGTCGAAAGGGGTAACTTTAATGAGGTTCCGAATGAAATAAGGCTGGAAGCAATCACGAGGTTAACTGAAGCTCTCAGAAGGTCGAAGGCCGGTAACTTGCCGTCATAGCCCGGTTGAGGGTTGTATTTCGTAGTGTCAAACCGGCTGTTTACCCAGTTTCTTACGAAATTGGGCGTGATGCTTACGATAATATCAAGCATAAAAAGATTGAAGTTAACCACATTCTTCGCGATGATCGATTTCTTGAACTTCTCCTTCCCTTTTCCCTGACGCGAAAGATTGACCTCTGTTTTGGTGACTGTGTTCGATTTTTTCGAAATCCAGATAGTACCGATCATCACAAAACCGGAAAGCAGAAGAAGCAGAAACGGGACAGCGCCGGCCTCATGCAAAGCATGCATCATTACGCCTGACGGATCAGTCTCGAATGAAACACTCTGATAGGCTTGATAACCGGCGAGCGGAACACCAATAAAATTCACGAGATCGTTCGCTGAGAAAGAAAATGCCAGCGCAAAGGTGCCGGTTAGTACGATCGGCTTAAAAATATTGATCTTTACAATGTTGTTTAGGATTACAAAAACGACGAACCAAAAAGCGAAAGAATAAAAAAGGCTTTCGACCATATGCCCCTGTATCCATGTAGCGAATTCATTCTTCTCGAAGATAGACCCTTTAAGCCCTTTCGTGA
>Ga0116141_10001106_pt1 | contig 22825 bp, 18 predicted proteins | sample AD_UKC097_MetaG_FD_89744 | JGI IMG/M metagenome (GOLD analysis project Ga0116141, IMG submission 89744) | Active sludge microbial communities of municipal wastewater-treating anaerobic digesters from USA - AD_UKC097_MetaG | ecosystem: Engineered > Bioreactor > Anaerobic > Digestate | place: USA...
GGATGGATCGCCTCGCAGAGGCCTTTCCGTACGGATGCGCCACTCCCATTCGCCATCCCCAAAGCTCCGTTGCACTACGCTTTGAGGCTGCCACCCACATGCCACGATATTTTCACACACACGGCACCAAGGGTTTCTGCTTGAAGTGTGAGTCTCGTTCGGTAAGATGGCCTGCCTTGTGGTTGGGGGGGCATGCGTCGACCGAACAAAGCGGAGCTGGTCTTTATGGGTGCAGAAGCAGGCAGACGTACAATTCTGGTGGCGACGACGAATGCGGGGAAGGTTCGGGAGTTGCAGGCGATGCTGGGCTGGGTGGTGGCGTGGAAGATGCTGGCGGATTTTCCCGGCGTCGGCGAGGTCGAGGAGGACGGCGCGACGTTCGCACAGAACGCTCGCAAGAAGGCGACAGAGTACGCCCGCGCGACGGGCCTCTGGACGCTGGCAGACGATTCGGGTCTGGTGGTCGATCCGCTGGGCGGCGCGCCGGGCGTCCAGTCGGCGCGGTTCTCAGGCGACGTTCCGCCCGGGACCAGCCGCAGCGAGATCGACCGGCGGAACATCGCCAAGCTCCTCGGACTGCTCCAAGGTGTGCCCCAGGACAAGCGGACGGCGCGATTCGTGTGCCATCTGTGCCTGGCCAGTCCCGAGAAGGTGCTCGCCGAGACGAAGGGGACGGTCGAAGGGATCATCGTCGACGAACCCGCCGGCGAGAACGGCTTCGGCTACGACCCGGTCTTTTTCGTCCCGGCCCTGGGACAGACCGTCGCCCAACTGCCCGACGGCCAGAAGAACGCCATCAGCCATCGCGGCAACGCGATCCGCAAGCTCATTCCGCTTCTGGACGAACTTCTCGCAGGTTTGCTTTCTCAAGACAACCATTGACGACGGGCCAACGAACGAGTAAACTATAGGTTTTGGCGGGTGATTGGAACGTTTCTCTTGAACAGAAGTGTCAACCTCTCTCGAGAGGCATGAGGGTCATGTCTGAACCGTTATCTGAGTTGGATGGGAACGAGGTCTTTTCTGAGAAGAAGGAGGAGTGTGGGCTGTTCGGCATCTTCGGCGACCCCGATGCGGTGCAGAAGACCTATTATGGCCTGCACAGCCTCCAGCATCGCGGGCAGGAGGCGGCCGGCATCGCCTCCAGCGACGGCGAGTTCATCCAGTGCTACAAGGGAATGGGGAACGTCTCTCGCGTATTCCGCGCCGGTTCAGGGGTTCTGGAGAAACTGGCGAATTCGATGGCGATCGGCCACGTGCGGTACTCGACCGCCGGTTCTTCCACGGTCGACAACAGCCAGCCCCTGCTGGCGGAGTATTCGCGGGGCCAGGTAGCTGTCGCGCACAACGGCAACCTGATCAACGCGGGGCTTTTGCGCGACGAATACGAGGCCTATGGGAGCATATTCAAGTGCACCAGCGACACGGAAATCATCGTGCATCTGCTGGCCAAGCCGACGCACCAGAACAAGCCGGACCCACTGGGCCACGTCCTCAACCACCTCCAGGGCGCCTATTCGCTGCTGTTCATGTTTGCCGACCACATCATCGCCGCCCGCGATCCGTATGGCGTCAAACCACTGAGCATCGGGCGGACGGAGAAAGGCGTCTTCGTCGTTGCCAGCGAAAGCTGCGCATTCGACGCGATCGGCGCCGCGTTCGTCCGCGACGTCGAACCAGGCGAGATCGTTCAGCTCGACGCCAAGGGTCTGCACAGCCGGTTCTTCGTCCGGCGTGGCGACATCACGCCGGCCCACTGCATCTTCGAGCACGTCTACTTCGCCAAGCAGAACTCGTGCATCTACGGCGAGAACGTGCACGAGCTGCGAAAGAAGTTGGGCCGCCAACTCGCCAGGGAACATGCCGTCGAGGCTGACGTGGTGATCCCGGTGCCCGATTCCGGCACCTCCGCGGCGATCGGCTATGCCGAGCAGAGCGGCATCCCATTCGATATGGGCTTCGTCCGCAGCCACTACATCGGTCGCACGTTCATCTCGCCCGAGCAGAAAATGCGCGAGGTGGAGGTGCGCCTGAAACTGGCGGTCATCAAGGAAGTCGTCGCGGGCAAACGGGTGGTGGTGGTGGACGATTCGATCGTGCGCGGCACCACGACGCGCGGCAAGATCCGGACGCTGCGCGAGGCGGGCGCGACCGAGATCCACATGCGGGTCAGTTGCCCGCCCATCCGCCATCCCTGCTACTACGGCATCGATTTTCCCACGAAAGAAGAACTCCTGGCGAACAACCGGGATCTGGACGAGATCAGGAAGTTCCTCGAAGTCGACAGCGTCGGATACCTGTCCCTGGAGGGGATGCTCTCGTGTGCGGCTCTGCCGGCGGATCACTATTGCACGGCCTGCTGGAGCGGAAAGTACCGGATTCCGATCGACATCGCCTTGAACAAGTTCACGATGGAACATTATCAGATGACGATGTTCGAGGGCTTTTCCGCTACCCATGAGTAAATACGTGAGCTACCAGCAGGCGGGCGTGAATATCGACGCCAACGACGAGATGGTCGAGCGGATCCAGTCCAGCCTGACCAGCACGTACGGACCGAGAGTGATCGCGCTGCCGGGAGGGTTTGCCGGGCTGTTCCGTCTCGACTACGACGAGAAGCTGTTCAAGAAGAACTACAAGAACCCGGTGCTGGTCGCCTGTACCGACGGCGTCGGCAGCAAGGTGCAACTGGCGGCCAAGGCCAGGAAGTTTGACACGGTCGGCATCGACCTGGTGGCGATGAGCGTCAACGACATGCTCGTGCTCGGGGCCGAGCCGCTGTTCTTCCTCGATTACGTGGCGCTGCACACGCTGGAGCCGGCGCTGGTGGCCGAGCTGGTCAAGGGGATCGCCGCCGGCTGCCGCATGGCGGATTGCGCCCTGCTGGGCGGCGAGACCGCCGAGATGCCCGACACCTATCGCAAGGGCGATTTCGATCTGGCCGGCTTTGCGGTGGGCGTGGTCGAGCGGGATAAGACCATCACCGGCACCCATGTGCGGCCGGGCGACGTGATCCTGGGGCTGCGCTCCAGCGGCCTGCACAGCAATGGATATGCCCTCGCGCGCAGGATCTGCTTCAAGCAGGCCCGCCTCAAGATGACCGATGTCCTCGACGAACTCGACGGCACCACCATTGGCGAAGCCCTGCTGACGCCGACGCGGATCTACGTTCAGCCGATCGTCAAGCTGCTGACTAAGTACAGAGTTAAGCGCGTCGTGCACGCGATGGCCCACATCACCGGCGGCGGCCTCGCCGGCAACGTCCCGCGCGTCCTGCCGAAGGACTGCAACGCGGTGATCAGGAAGTCGAGCTGGCCGAGGCCGAAGATCTTCCCGTTCCTGCAGAAGACCGGGCCGGTTGAGGAGGCGGAGATGTTCCGTGTCTTCAACATGGGGATCGGTTACGTGCTGATCGTCGCGGCCGATTTCGCCGACTCGATCGCCAGAAGTCTCCAGCGATGGGGAGAGAAGGTCAACCGGATCGGGACCGTCACCGCCGGGAGCGGAAAGGTCGTTCTGAAGAACTGACAGGCGCGATGCCTTGAACAGACAAGCGACTCTCACTCTTGACGTTTGCCGCAGTGTCCGGGACATGGATGGTCATGTCTTGAGAACGGCCGGCGCCCCGGCGGAGGCGAAACGCTGACCATGTCACGACGCCAGCAGAACCTGATCTGGCCGGCGGTCGCCGCGATCGTCTACGTCGTGTTCGCGGTCTATCTGTATCGTCCGCACAGCAGTGGGTTCGCGCCGGAACAGTGGCTGCTGCCCATCGGCGTGTGCGTGGCGGCGGGCGGCTGCTTCCTGCTGAGCCGGCGGTGGGTGGTCGGTTTCTCGGGGTCGTTCCTGGCGGGACTGGTCTACGGCTTCGGGCCGTTCGTGCTGTCTCTGGCACGGTTCCATGAGACGGCGGTCCTTCTGGCCGCAGGCATCCCCTGGCTGTTCATGCCGGCCGCTTACCTGGGTCGCAAACGTGGCGGCGCGGTGACAGCCCTGCTGTCACTGCTGCCCTTTCTCGCGGTGGTGCTGTTCTTCCGCGTCAGCGCAGGGGAAGACTACCGCCTGTTCGCCGCACCCGTCCAGGCAGCGCCCAAACCGGTCGATCTGTTCGGCTTCGTCGCGCCGCTGGTGATGGTCACTCGCACAACCGCTCTGCCCGGTCTGTATCATGTCCCTGTCGCGGCCCTGATCTTCGGTCTGGCGATGATGTTCCGCGCCCGCCGCTATGGTATCTTGCTGATCCTGGTCTGTGGTTTCGCTCTGGCGTTCAGCCGGTCGTTTCTGGCGCCCGCCCAGGTCGCGTGGCTGGGGATCAGCCCGACCCTCTGGCTGAGTATCCCGCTGGTATGCCTGTCGGTGCTGGCGGGCGTCGGGCTTCAGGGTCTGCTCGAAGCGAGTTACTCCGACGGCAAGTGGGTGCTGGCCAGCGCGATGGTCCTGGGTGTCCTGGCCATCGCGCTGCTCATGCTGGCGGCTCAGTACTTCCAGACGGTCTTCGGCCTGGGGGACGGCTACGCGCGTCTGTTTGTCGAGACGGCCAAGATGTACCTCGTCGCCGCGATCGCCGTGGTGGTCATCTTCACGATGACGCGTCAGAAGCTGCGCCTGCCGCGGCTGCGATGGCTCGTCCTCTACGCGGTCATCGCCATCGACGTCTTCCTCAGCGCCCAATACATCGTCGACAAGACCCTGTGAAACGCTCGCCCGAAGGCGGGTGCACTTGATGTTTGTAGGTAGACCTTTACGGGGGGTTGCAGTCGACTTTGTCATTCCGACCGGAGCGCAGCGGAGTGGAGGAATCTGGCTGCGAAGGGGCTATTGCCTTATCCTCGGCCAGATTTCTCCGTGCGGGCTTCGCCCCATTCGACTTCGCTCAGGGCAAGCTCTTAGTCGAAATGACATCCGCCACGCTCTCCGAGATGACAGCCCCCCTTCCTGGCCTCGGCAGGAACCTGCCTACAAACACGCAGTGCACCCGCCGAGAGGCGGCGAACAGGATTAGCTGGCGATGGAGTCTGCGAGTTGCCGATACAGCGAATGGGGGCTTGGGAGCTGTTCGGAGGCCAATATGAGAATCGCGGCGTACGTCGTGCTTGGCTTGCTGCTTCTTGCTTCTGTGCCCGCGCAAGGCAAGATCCGGACTATTCATGTCTTCGTGGCTTTGTGTGACAACGAGCATCAGGGGATTGTGCCCGTGCCGAAGGCGCTGGGCAATGGAGACGATCCGGCGAACAACCTGTACTGGGGCGCGATGTACGGCACGAAGGCATTCCTCAAGCGTGGCAGCAACTGGACGCTTGCCGCGACCGAGAAGAAACCGACTGAGGCGATTCTGGAGCGGGTCGTCTTCAAACATGGGTCGTCGGACGCCTATCTTGTGGCCGATGCCTATCGGGGCCGCGAGATCAAGAAGGCCGTCCGGGATTTCCTCGATGCGGCCGCCGGGAGGAGCGCAGCGACGCTGCCTCACGGAGCCGATGTGCTCGGCCTCCACGGCGCCGCGGACCTCGTCGTCTACGTCGGGCACAATGGCCTGATGGACTTCCACGTCACCCAGCCGCAGCGCGAGCCCAGCGCAGGGCCAAGACAGGCCATCGTCCTGGCCTGCAAGAGCAAGCCCTACTTCCAGCCGCGTCTGGCGCAGCTTCAGTGCCGCTCGGTCCTTCTGACCACGGGCTTCATGGCTCCCGAGGCGTACACGCTCGATGCGGCCGTCGCAAGCTGGCTCGCGCAGGGATCCGCCGCACAAATCACGGACCGCGCCGCCCGCGCCTACCACAAGTACCAGAAATGCGGCCTGATCGCCGCCCGCCGCCTGTTCTTCGCCGACGAATAGCCCGTGCCATGGAGAGCGTGGCGCCTATACGGACCGAACCCAGTTCCAGATGATTCTGGTACGGTTGATCCAGCAGTCGTGGAGATTGTTCGACAGTACCTGCGGAACATCGCTGGGCAGGGCATCCTGCCGGGCATGGGTGTGATCTTCGGCTCCTACGCGTCCGGTCATCCGGGCCGGTGGAGCGACATTGATCTGCTGGTGGTCTCGCCCACGTTCGACGGTCCGTATTCGCGGGATGCGATCAACTGTCTGTGGCGTGTCGGCGCACGTACCGACAGCCGGATCGAGCCGATCCCCTGCGGCCAGCGCCGGTGGATCGAAGACGGCGCAACCCCCATCATCGAAATCGCCCGTCGCGAGGGCATCCAGGTCCTCCCCGACGACAGCGCGTAGACCACAGACGCATAGGTTCAGAGATTGTCATAGGCTACGTTTTCGTCTTGCTGAAATGACATTCTCTCAGATGCAGGCGCGTCCGGCCCTAGGAGAAGATTTCGCGGTCGACCTGGCCGAGGTAGAAGCGGGCGTCGTTTCGCATGAAATTGAGGACCGCGTCAAGCTGTTGGCCGATGAACTGCGAATCGTTGCCGACGACGGCGATGCCGATCACGGCGCTGGTCTTGTTGTCCTGGTGGTCGACCTCGGAGACCGAGACGTTGAAGCGGCTCTGGAGCCGGCCGATCACGCTCTTGACGATGCTGCGTTTCTCCTTGAGCGAGCCGATCCCGTGCATGTACATCTGAGCGGTCATCGTTCCGACCAGCATGGTTTGCCTCCGGCGCGATCCGGGGTGGCGGCGATCCCGATCGACATCAGGATTTGCCGACGGTGCTCCATCTATTCAGGACCAGCCATCGGCAACCGAAAAGGTTGCCGCTGCCACACGTTCGCCTGCATTTCCGACGGAACGCAGGATAGCAGGGCGGCTGGCGGCGGTCAACCAAGGGGAAGGACCCCAAAGCAGGGAAACTCGAACCTCGAACCACGAAATCCGAAACAAATCCAACGAAAATCAAAGAGCAAGGAGCAAACATGAAAACAGCGGAATCCGCCTTCGGCGGATGACTTCCTCATTCCTGCATTTTGCGTTTTGATATTTGCTTTGATCGTCGATATTCGGATTTCCTGTTTCGGATTTCGGATTCTTGCGGTCTGGGGGCACAACTCTGCTCGGGGCGGAGGGAATTTTTGGCAGGTCGGCGGGGCTTGCTGGGGTTTGGACGGATGGGTATAATGCCGGCTTATGTTCCCCTAAGGAAAGATGATTATGGGCGATAAGTTTGTCAGGGCGATCTTCCCCGGCTCGTTCGATCCGATCACGAACGGTCACATGGACGTGGTCCGTCGGGGCATGAAGTTGTTCGACGAGTTGATCATCGCGGTCGGCCGCAGCCCGATCAAGAACCAGCTTTTCACCCCCGCCGAGCGGGTTGAGATGATCGCCGAACTGATCGAAGGTCTGCCGGGCGTCTCGGTCGAGAGTTTCGAGGGTCTGACGGTGGAATACGCCACCCGCCGGCAGGCGTCGGTCATCCTGCGAGGCCTGCGCAGCCTCACCGACGTGCAATACGAATTCCAGTTGGCCATGACCAACCGCGCCGTCACGGGCATCGAGACGATTTTCATCATGACCAGTGAGCAGTACGGATTCACCAGCTCGACGCTGATCCGCGAAATCGCCTCGCTGGGCGGCGACCTGTCGAACCTGATCCCGGCCAGCGTCCACAAGCGCCTGGAGGGCCGCTTCAGCAAACTCAGAGGCAGCCACAAGTAACGGCGCCGCTCACCAATGAGACCGACCCGGCAGAGAAACCGGCGCGTCGGTCCGAGCGTAATAACCATCCGGAGAGGGCGTAACCTGCTTGTGTTCGGAGGCGGAAATTGACGATATACTCACAGACGGCTTTGGTGTAGTATGGATGGTGAAATCGCGGTGTTCTGCGGCCGATGCGTAGATCGACCGTCGATGGATTTCCGCGCGACAAGAAGAGGATTCACGGCTACCTATGCAGTGCCAGGTGTGTAACAAACGAACGGCAACCATCCACCTGACGGAGATCACCGACGGCGTGCGGCACGAGATGCACATCTGCGAGCAGTGCGCCGCCGAGCAGGGGATCGCCGCGCAGAGCCAGATGTCGATCAACGACCTGCTGAGCAACCTGCTCGCTTCGCAGCCCTCGGACGATGAGCTGCTGGGCGGGGGCGACGAGGTGTCGGCCTGTCCCAACTGCGGGTTCACGCTCGACCGCCTTCAGAAGGAGGGAACCCTCGGTTGCCCGCACGATTACGAGGTCTTCCAGCATTCTCTTCTGCCTCTGATCCAGCACGCCCACAACGGCAGCACCACGCATTGCGGCAAGGTCCCGTCGAAGGTGCCGCACGATACGAAGAAGCTGGTGGAGCTGTCAAGTTTGCCAGGAACTGGAGCGGGCCATCCGCGAAGAGGACTACGAGCGAGCCGCCGAACTGCGCGACCGGATGAAGCAGCAGGAGTAGCACGAGATTCGACCCTCTGGGATGCAGGGGTTCACGGGTGATTGCCATGAAGCTTACGGATATCAGCAACGACATCAACGACTGGTTCAGCGGTTCCGGCCCGCTGGCGGACATCGTCGTCTCGTCACGGATTCGCCTGGCGCGAAACCTGGCAGGCCACAAGTTCCTGCACAGTTGCTCGATCGAGGAAAAGTCCAAGATCCTCGAGCAGCTCAAAGCCGTTCTGATGTCGCTGGATCTGGGGGATGAGGTCTTCTATTTCAGCGTGGACCAGGCGCCGGCGCTGAGCCGCAGCTTCCTGGTCGAGCGTCACCTGATCAGCCGGCACCACGCGATGGCGAAGGGGCCGCGAGGCGTGGTCATCGCACGCCGCGAGTTCTTCACCGCCATGATCAACGAAGAGGATCACCTGCGCCTCCAGGTGCTCATGCCCGGCTGCCAGCTCTCCGCGTGTGTCGAGCAGATCGACCGGATCGACAATGACGTCGAGAAGCACGTGGACTATGCATTCAACCCGCGTTTCGGCTACCTGACCGCCTGCCCGACGAATCTCGGCACCGGGATCCGCGTCTCCGTGATGCTTCACATGCCCGCGCTGAAGATGACCGGGCAGATCGAGAAGTTCCTCGCGGCCGCCAAGGACATGAACCTGGCGGTGCGCGGCCTGTTTGGCGAAGGCAGCGAGGCGACGAGCGATTTGTATCAGATCTCCAACCAGGTCACGCTGGGCGTCAGCGAGCGGTCCATCGTGTCCAATTTCGAGAGTTCGATCATCCCGGAGATGGTGGAATACGAGAAGATCGCGCGCCGACAACTGCTGGCCAAACAGGTGGACATCCTCGACGACAAGATCGCGCGGGCAACGGCGCTGCTTCAGAACGCCAACCTCATCAGCTCGCAGGAGGCATTGTCTCTGCTGAGCCACCTGCGGCTTGGCTTGAACATGCGGGAGCACATGCAGGCCTCGACGCCGGCGATCGACCGGCTCTGCGCGCTGAAGAATCAGAACGCAGGGGCCGACCCCGACCGGGGCCTGTCCATCCGCACGATCAACCGCCTGTTCATGCTGACCCTTCCGGCACACCTGCAACTGAACTACGGCAAGTCGCTCGACGCCGCCCATCGCGATGCCCTGCGGGCCAAGATCATCCGGCAGGCGCTGCACCAGCCGACGTAAGCGCGGCCGCAAGGCGCTGGGGGCCGGCAGCGGAGAGCCGGGCGTAGCGGTGTCTCAGTACTCGTTGTTGAGCAAGCGGATCAGCTCGTCCGGGACGTAATCGCTGGCGAAGACGAGGATGTCGTTGACTTCCGCCTTCGTCAGGTCGGCGGCAATCTGCTGGTTGTTGATATCGACGTTGACGATGATCCCGTACTTCATGTCCTCGGCGGGTACCGCCTCGTTCCGTCGGACCGCGCGTTGGAGATACGTCGGGCGGATCTCGATGTTCACGTTCTTGCCCTCCGCAGGCGCCTCCATGAAGATGCGGAGGTTCTTCGCTTTCTGCCGCCAGAGGTCGTGCTTGAGGCTGCTGGCGACGACGTCGAGCGAGGGGACGTAGCCCGTGTCGAAGACGAACTCGTGAACGACGCCCACGCGCGGGACGGTTCGCTCGCCGAATCGCGTCCGCAGTTCGTCGAAGGCCTTGCGGAAGATCTTGTCCTTGTCGGGAATGCTCAGCTCGTGCGGCCGGTCGATGAAGAGCCGCTCGGGAAACGTGAAGACCGGACCGCGAGGGGTCAGCACGAACGTGGGCAGCTCGACCCGCTTGGTGTTGGGCAGGATGAAGGTCCGCTGGACCCGCAGCTCGCGCGGGCCCGACAGCAGCGTCTCGAAGACCTCGGGGAACTGCTCGACGAGCCAGTTGCCGTAGTCCTGGAGCTTCGTGCGGTCCTGCTCGGGCGAGATGGCCGGCCGGATGTCCACGCCGTACTTGACGATGTGCTGCGAAACGCTCTCTGACGCAAACTGATAGTTCATGTTCCCCTCTGTGCCAAAACCATGTCCCGCAGAGTGTACCGACGGAACCATCCCCCGTCAAAGAAAAGCTTCCTCGTTGCGTCACGCGGGGTGCACGGCGTGTTTGTAGGTAGGTTCCTGCCGAGGCCAGGAAGGGGGCTGTCATCTCGCAGAGCGTGGCGGATGTCATTTCGACTAAGAGCTTGCCCCTTCAACTGTGTTCAGGGCAGGCTCTGAGCGAAGTCGAATGGGGCGAAGCCCGCGCGGAGAAATCTGGCCGAGGATAAGGCAATAGCCCCTTCGCCGCCAGATTCCTCCACTACGCTGCGCTCCGGTCGGAATGACAAAGTCGATTGCAGCCTCCGGTGAAGGTTTACCTACAAACATCAAGTGCACCCCGTCACGCGGGAAGGCGGCACAGTCAAATCCGCCGGCGGCGGATCGAGCGGGTCGCTATGACGAGTGGCGGATGGCGGCGGCGATCACCTCGGAGGGGCCGGCCTTGGACAGGAAGACCTCGGCGCCGGCCTTGAGCATGCGCTCGCGGGTCGTGTCCTCTTCGAGCATCGACAGCGCCACGACACGCACGTGCGGCCACTGGGCTCTGATCTGGCGCGTGGCCTCCTCTCCGTTGATGATCGGCATGACCACGTCCATGACGACGACATCGGGTTTCAGTTGGCCCGTCAGGGTGATGGCGTCGCGGCCGTTTCCGGCCTGCCCCACTACCTCGATGTCCGGCTCTTCTTCGAGCAGGGCGGCCAGTCCGTCCCGCATGACCTTGTGGTCGTCCACCAGCAGGATGCGGAAGCGCTGCCTGGCGGCGGGCGTGTCCGTGGCCGGCTGCGCGGCCGGCCGGAACGGGATCGAAAGGATCGGCGCGCCGGTCTTCTGGGCGGCGGCTTCGCCCGGCACATTCAGCGGAATGGTCAGGATGAAACGGCTGCCCCGGTCGGGAACGCTCTGGACGGTCAGCGAGCCCCCGAGGAACTGGACGCGCTCGCGAATGTTGAAAAGACCGAACCCATTCTGCCCGGCAGCATCCAGACGCTCCGGCTCGAATCCACGCCCTTTGTCCGACACGGTCACGAAGAGGACTCGATTTCGCTGCTGAACCACGACGGCGGCCTGTTTGACGTTGGCGTGTTTGACCACGTTGAAGAGCATCTCGCGTGCGGCCTTGTAGAGGAATGTCTTGAGCGTCTGGGAAGAGAGGTCCACGCCGGCGCCGATCTTCAGTCGCACCCTCAGCCCGCATGTCGTATGAATCTGCTCGATGAGCCACTGGAGCACCTCGCGAAGGTCTCCGTGATGCAGGACAGGCGGACTGAGCTCGTGGGACAAGCCGCGAGATTTGTGGATGGACTCGGCGATCAGGCTGGTGGTTTCGTCCACGATTTCGCGGAGCTCCGGCGTGCCTTTGAGCCTTCTGGTGAGGATATTGAGCCGCAGTTTGGACCCGACCAGCAGTTGCTGGAGATCATCGTGGAGCAGCTCGGCCAGTCGCCGGCGCTCTCGATCCTCGGCTTCCGACAGTTCGACCGTCAGCCTCTGGAGCTGGGACGTCCGTTTCTCCAGCTCTTGCATTGTTTCCTGGCGGGCCGTCACATCCTGCAAGTTCAGCACGAGGAACCGGACCTCGCCGGCGTCGTCCAGAAGAGGGGTCAGTTGCCAGTTCCAGTAGCTGACCCCGCGTTCCGGGTGCTCCGGATAGACGAACGGCCTGGCGAGGGCATGGTACGGTTGTTTCGTCCGGACCACCTGCTCGAAAATCGCCTGGTTCTCCGCGTTCGGATACAGCCCGAAATGGTTCTTGCCGATGAAGTCTTCGGGTTCTCTGTCGTCCACTTTGGCATAGGCATCGTTCACCTGGACGAAGTTGAATTGGCGATCCATGAACGCCAGCGGCGTGATGGTGTGTCGGAAGAAACCCTCCAGCAGTCGCGACCGTTCGCGAAGACTCTCCTCCGCCAGCCGGCGCCGCGCCACCTCCTCCTCCAGCCGGCTCACCGTATTGCCCAGCTCCTCCGTCTGGGCGCGGACCTCTTTGGCCAACTGCTCGTTCAGGCGACGCAGCTCCGCCTCCATTTCCTTCCGCTGTGTCACGTCGTATAGCACGCCGAGCATGCGAACGCCTCGATTCTGCTCGTCGCGAATGACCCGGCCCCGCGACGTGAGCCAGGCGATCTTCTGGTCGGGACGGACGATGCGAAACCCCGTCTGGAAGTCACCGGCCGTCGTCAGGATGTCCTGTATCTGCACCTGGAGTCTGTCTCGATCCGCCGGATGTACATAGTCGAAGAAAAACGTGGCCGCAGGCCGGGTCTGGGGATCGGCGCCGATCAGTTCATATACGCGCTCGTCCCAGAAACCGCACTCGTTCTGAACATCCCATTCCCACAAGCCCATCCGCCCGCCTTCGAGGGCCAGGCGCAGCCGCTGCGCGCTCTCTTGCAGAGTCTGCTCGGTTCGTTTGCGCTCGGTGATGTCCTGAACGATCCCGAAGCCGCCCAGCACCTCGTCTTCCTCATCCAACTCCAGAGAAGCCCTCGCGCGCACCCATTTAACCTGTCCGCCAACCACAATGCGGTGCTCGACGTCGTAAGGCTCTCCTCGCAGCGCGAGTTGCCATTTCCTGTCAATGTGCGAACGGTCGTCGGGATGGACGGCCGCCAGAAACGTCTCATAGGTCACGGGGGTGCCCTGTGGCACGCCGAAGATACGGTAGCTCTCGTCGGACCACGACAGAACGTTCCGCTGCACGTCCATCCGCCAACTGCCGATCTGTCCGACCATCTGGGCGCGATCCAGGTCCTCCTGGCTTCGGCGCAGCGCTGTTTCCGTCTCGATGCGCTGCATGGCGACCGCCACAAGATCGGAGACCTCCTTCATCACGGCGATGTGTTCGGGCCGGAACCGGGTCCGCGAGCGAGTGCCGAACGACAGGGTTCCGATGAGACGGTCCTGGACCAGGAGGGGATGGCAGCAATAGGCTTGGATGCCGTACGACTTGATCAGTTCCGTGCGGGAGTCCGCGGTGTTCAGGACATCCTCGACCACGACCCGTGTGCGGTCGCGCGCCGCACAACCGCAGACGGCGGCGCCGTAGTCGAGCCACGCGATCCGGCGCGCTTGTTCCTCGGGGATTCCTGCGCAGGCGTTCAGGCGCAGTCTCCCGGCCTGCTCATCGACGAGGAAGTTGAAGAAGGTGTGACAGTCAAGGAAGTCCATGATCTGCCGACAGAGATCCTCGACGAGCCTCTGGGGATCGCCGCTCTGAAGGAGATGTGCCGCAGTGTTCGAAAGCAGCTCGTCTCGACGGGCGCTCCACCGGGCGGCCTCTTCGGCGGCCTTGCGGCCCGTGATGTCGTAGCCGTACAGGTTCGCGCATCGTTCCGAGCCAATGGGCGCCACGGAGAAGGCATAGGTCGTGCGCGCGCATGTCACTTCCATCTCACAGACCCGACCATCTTCCAGGGCCTGCTCAACCTTCTTCCGGATGTCATCGGGCACCACGCGGCCCGCGTTGCAGTGCCAAAATCGCAGCAAGCGCTTGCTGGCGGCGTTGGCGAACAATAGGATGCCGTCGCGTGAAACGCGGAGCACCGGCGAAGGGTTCTGGTCGGGGAACAGCGCCGTCGCCCGCAAGGTCTCCTGCGCCTTCTGGTGTTCGGCCACGGCCTTCTTGAGCTCTTCATTGGCGTGCTGGAGCTTGACGGTTTGTGCCTGTACGCGCTGCTGCAATTCCTCAGCAGTCGTCTCGACGGGCGCCCGATCGGCGTCACAGGTCGGCAAAGCATGTGACGTCGAAACGGGTCGCAGCGGCGCGACCGCCGGTGGCGAATGCTGTTTGCGGCGACGGCCGAGCCGGCCGGCGGCGGCCTCCTGTTTCGAATCCTCGGTCATCGCGTGGTCTTCTGTGTCCACTTCCATCTGCCCCCTACGCTCTGCCCCGTCTCCGCCGCAGGCCGAAACACCATCCTGCCGTAGTATACGCGACAGCGGCTCTGTCAAGAAGCACAATTGCGGCAGGATCAAAGCAAAGATCAAACCGCAAAGTGCAGAAAAGAGGAAGTCATCCGCCGAAGGCGGATGCCGCTATTTTGCTTCTTGCTTTTTGCTTGGAATCGCCCTTGGTTTTCCTGTAAACGCCCGGACACCAGGACGGCTCTATAGGGGTAGAGATCTCGATCCCGATTTCGCTCGCGTCGTCGGGAGGCCATGGCTTGGAAACGATCGTTTTGCAGGACAGAGCGGCTTTGTCTGACAAGAGCTTTGAAAACTTGGTCCATGAGTACGGCCGGCAGGTGCTCAACACGGCTCTGCGCGTGCTGGGCGATGTGAATCTGGCCAATGATGTCCATCAGGAGGTGTTCTTATCCATCTGGCGTCGCTGGCCCAGCTACAACGGACAGACCTGCTGGCCTGCGTATCTGTACCGCGCGACGGTGCGAAAGGCTCTGGAGGTTGCGCGGCGGGCCAACGGGTACCGCCCGCAAGCTCCGCCGGGGCCGGACCGGGATGACCGCCGGCCCGACGGCGACATGCAGGCCAATGAGCTCCGGCAGAAGCTGGGAGTGGCGCTGGCGAAGCTGCCGGCCCATCAGGCGGATGCGTTTGTGCTGCTGCGTCTGGAAAGTCTGCCGACAGCTGAGGTGGCCGAGATCCTGGGCTGCTCGGGCCAGACGGTCCGCGTCCATCTCCATCGTGCGTTGAAGAAGCTCGGTCGCGAGTTGAAGCCCTATCTGGGCTGAGTGAAAGGTAGTGTATGAATCGCCTCAGACAGATCAACAGACTCCTTCCGGCGTTCGCGTTGGGCGAACTGGATCCGACGCAGGCTTCGCAGGTGCGCCGCCATGTAGCGGAATGCTCTCGGTGTCGGCAGGATCTGGAGCGGCAGGAACGACTGCTGGCGCGCATCGCCTGTCTGGGCGAGCAATCGGTAGATCGGCAAGCGTGCGAGTCGGCGGGGCGCAGAGTCCTGTCGGCCGCGACCCAGGAACGAATGGAACGACCGCGCCGGGCCGTCGAATCCGGTGGCGCGAGCATATGGAGAATTGTCATGAAGAGTGGAACCACAAAACTTGCTGTTGCCGCCCTGATCGTTGTGGGCTTGGCCCTCGCTTTGTACACGTTCAGCGGCGCCGGCGCGACCGATGCTTACGCCCAAGTCGTGGACCGGCTGCACAACGCCCAAACCCTGACGTACAGCATCGTCAACAAGACGGGCATGGAGACCATGCCGACCGTTCGGACACAGATCGCCTTCAAGGAGCCGGGCTATCTGCGAACCTCCACGGCCGACGGGTATGTGACTGTCATGCACGCGTCCGAGGCCGGCGTCAGAGGGCTGAATCTCATACCCCTGCAGAAGAAGTACATGACCTTCGAGTTCACGAACGTGCCGGACACTCCCGACACCGGGCCCTATGTGTCTGTCGAAAAACTGCGCGCCCTTCCGAGCCAGGCCGATGAGGGCCTGGGGCAGATGAAGATCGACGGGAGGACCCTGGAGGGCTACCGGGTTCGCGAGGCCGACACGACCACCACGGTATGGGTGGACCCGCGAAGCGGAGAGCCTGCCCGCGTGGAGATGGAATTCGCTGCGGCGCCGGGCATGGACATGGTCCTCAGCGACTTCCAGTTCGATGTCACGTTGGACGATTCGCTGTTCAGCCTCGAACCGCCGGCCGGATACGAGCCTATGGGGCTTGATCTCCAGGCCGACATGGACGAGGTCGGCGAAAAGGACCTCATCGCGTTCCTGCGGCTCTGGTCGAGCTGGACCACAGACCGGACCTTCCCCCCGACCCTGACGGGTACCGAGATCGGCAAGATCGCCATGCAGATGGGCCAGGAAGGCAAGTTCACCGGCTCCTCGGGGTCCGATCGCGATCAGGAAGCGAAGATCATGTACAACGCGATGGTGTTCATGCGCAAGCTGCCCTCGGGCTCATGGCGCTATGCTGGCCAAAATGTCTCCTTCGGGGACCCGCAGACGCCGATCTTCTGGTACTGTCCGGAAGGTGCAGCGACCTGGCGGGTGATCTACGCGGACCTGAACGTCAAGACCGTTACGCCGGAAATGCTGCCCAAGTAGCCGTCGTGCCGACGTCGAGAAGACAGGGGCCGGGTCCCGATGGCTGTCGGGACCGGCCCCTTCGCGTTGGCCCCTACGGGGCGGTTACAGTGACCTCCACCGTCATGCTGTTGATGAATCCGTCGTTGTCGATTACGAGGCACGTTACAGTCCCCGAGAATTCGCAGTCCCAGGTGTGGTTGATGGTGGGCGTCATGGTGTAGTCATCGACGTGCCCGTCGTTGTCCCAGTCCCACGCGTACTGATCGATGTACCCGTCCGGGTCGTGGCACTCGCTGGCATCGAACGTGATGGGGGTTCCGACGGTGCCCACGTAAGGCCCGATCCCAACCGTGATGGGCACACAGGCGCCCAGTGTTTTGAGCGTTACGGGGACGCTCTTGGTGACGCCGGCAGAGCAACTCACGGTGATCGAGCCATTGGCTATGCCCATGAACGCCTTCGGGATGGCGATGCGCGCGTGGACCTCGTGCTGACAGTCGGGCTCGACCGTGAAGCCGGTCGAATCGAACGAGACATTCGAACTGGCAATCAGGTTCCCCGGTCCGGTGATGTGGCTGCATTGCAGAGTGACCGACTCCAGCGCGACCTTCCCGTACGTCTCGCAGACCTGAAGGGCGACATCGTATACCGCATCCGGTTCCACGGTTAGTGTGACCTGATCCGGCGTGACCGCCAGCCCGGGAAGGCACGTCAATTCCCCGCACATCATGTCCAGTTGGCCGTTCGGACAGCCCGCGCAGACGTTCAGGGTGACACTCTCGCCCTGGCATACTTCGCCCGCGTGAATCTGCTGGACGACGGCTTGCCCGTCGCGGACCGCTGCCACGTTCAACTGAAAGGAATCGTCGGCTGCGCCCACGAGTTTGATCTTGTAGTCGCCCGCCGCGTAGAGGGGCAGCGCGACCGTCTGTGTCGAAGCCTGTGCGTTCTCCTCGGCGAGGACAACCGTCCGCTGGTAGGACGCCCCCGGGATCTTCTGATCCACCGCTCCCGAGGCATAGTTCAGCCCCACGTGTCGGCCCTTCGGGTCATACACGTGCAGGTCGGCAAAGGCCGAGCTCAGGGTGAACGTCAGGATTGTCTCCGGACCGGTGACGGTGACGCGCGCCGTGTCCCAGGCCATGTTGTCGCCCGGGCCGAACACCTGCATCCACACCTCACCGGCAAAGGCGCTGTGCCAGGTGTGCGTGCAGATCGGCAAGGTGACACATTCGTAGTTCTTGTCCATGTCCCAGTCCCAGTGGTAGCCCTCGATCGTGCTGCCGTCGCCAATATACGAGGTGCTCGCATTGAACTCGATCGGTACGCCGACCTTGCCATAGTAGGGTCCGCCCGCGTGGGCAAAGAGATAGGGTATGGCGTTCGGATCGTCTTCCGCCAGTGCCGGATGTAGTCCCACCATGCCGACGCCGATCAGCGCGCCGAGCATGGCCGCCATCCACAGGTTCCTTCTTGTTGTCACCATGTTTCGTTGCTCCTTTCGCACACTCCGCGCAGAACTCACAGGCGCGAACTCCTCCGCGGGTCCGAGCCATACCGTCCCGACGCAGTTTCAAGTCCATAGGGATTCGATCAACAGAGGTGAATGCCACCGCGTGATGATTGCGGCGGGCCACGAATCCGGCGCGAGGTTGTCATACCTGTGCCGTCGCCCACGGCGGGTTCGGCCTCCGGAGCAGGGAAAATCGAATCCCGAAGCACGAAATCCGAAACAAGCTCGAATGTCAAAATCCGAAATACCAAACGGTTGTCTCCTGAGGTCACCCTGGCGTCGCAGGGGTTTGGAGCACTCGGGCTTCGTGCTCTGGATTTGCTTCGGATTCCGAGATTCGTGCTCCGCATTTTAGAGCCGGGGTGGTGAGAAATGCCCTGACGTGAGCGTAGTGTGGTGCCCACGCATCGGATGCCTGTCGATGTGTTCAGACAAATTGCGCCATCGTGCCACGACATAGACGTCGGTCCCTCTCACGATGTCCGGCAGTTGCCGTTTCCGGCAATTGCCCGTTGATAGACATACTCCGCGTTGGAAGATCCGCTCCGCGTCTCAGACGGCTGTCCGAATCCCGCGCCGGTGCCGATCTCGCTGGTGAGCCGCCGTGATGCCGGCCGATTTCTCCACACGCCTTTCCTTCCGATTCCTACCTACTTGACGTTTGAGATCAATGAGCATTTCACTTGATTTCTATTTTTTTCTGGGTGGGGGGGGCGGTTTCGCGTCTTTTCGTGTCGCAAGGCGGAAACGAGCCTCACTATATGGTGAAAATGTGGATCGGACTTCGGTCTCTTGGGGTATTGACGATGGAAATGGAAAAGGACAACTACTACGTGGAACGTTGCCTGGATGGCCATCCAGACGACTTTCGCCATCTGGTGCGGCGGTATCAACCGATCCTGCTGGCCCATTTAGCCGGCAAGCTGGGCAGCAGGGACCGCGCCGAGGAGGCCGCCCAGGAGACGCTGGTGAGGGCCTACTTCAACATGAGCAGGCTCAAGGTGCCCGAGAAGTTCTTCTCCTGGCTGCTGGGCATCGCAGAGCGTGTGGCGATGGAGCAGCAGCGAGCCGAGGGCGTCAGGCGGCAGCGCGAGTTGGTCCGGACCTCCTCGCAGGAAGTGTCGCCGCCGGAGTTGTCCGAGGATTACGGTCTGGAGGCGGCCGTCGCCGGTCTGGCCGAGCCCTATCGACAGGTGATCCTGCTGCGTTATTACGGGCAACTGTCCTGTGCCGGGATCGCCGACCAGCTCGACATGCCTCTGGGCACGGTCACCAAGACGCTATCAAGGGCCTACGCTCTGCTGCGAGAGGCGATGCAGCGGCGGCGCGAAGTGTATGAGGTGTAACCATGAACTGCGCAGAATGTAAAGAACAGCTCGTTCTCCACATCGAGCAACTGCTGGACGACGCTCAGGAGCGGCAACTCGCCGAGCATCTGGAGAGTTGTCGATCGTGCCAGGCGGAACTGAGGGAGCTCGAGATTCTTCAGGGGCGTCTGGTCCGCAACGGCGAGGCCGCGCGAGGCGACCTCGAAGATCAAGTGATGAACCGAATCATTCGCGAACAGAACGTCAGGCTCAAGAGCGCTGCGCAAGCCAGCGCGGGCCTGCGACTAAGGAGGTTTCTTATGAGAAGTCCCATGACAAGAGTAGCCGCCGCGGCGGTCGTGGCCGTCGCGTGCGTGCTTGCCTTTTCCATGTGGAGGGACACGACGTCGGTCACCCTGGCCGCGGTCGTTGCCAAGGTGGAGCAGATTCAGGCCTATTTGTACAGGGAAAGTGCCACCACCCACGATCAGAGTCAAGGGGACCGTACGCTGGAGGCTACGGTCCTCACGTCGAACGAGTACGGCGTGAGAAGCGAACAGACCACGGTGAATGCCGCCGACGGGCGCCAGACGCGGTTGCTGTCGTACCTTCTGCCCCGGAAGAAGAGCATCGTGATCCTTAACCTGACTGAGAAACAGTATGGGCGCCGGGAACTGGACGACGCGACCCTGGCGAATATGAAGACCGACAATCGCGATCCGCGTGAGATGATCAAGAGATTTCTGGCCTGCGAGTACAGCGAACTCGGAACAGAGGTCATCGACGGGGTGACGGCGCAGGGGTTCGCGACGACCGATCCGGCCTACCTGGGCAACACCGCCGAGAATCTGTCGGCTCGACTGTGGGTGGACGTCGAGACCTGGCTGCCGGTGCGATACGAACTGGAGATGGATATTCGCGAGGGCGTACGCATCAGCGTCGTGCAAGAAGGCTATCAGTGGAGCATCCCGGTCGTTGCCGGCGATTTCGAGCCGGACATCCCCGCTGACTTCACAACCGACCAGATGGATGGCACGCCCATGCCGTCCTACAGCGATCAGGGTGTGATCGACGCGCTGCGCATCGCGGCGGACTTCACCGGGCGGTATCCTGAAACCCTCGGTCACGACGCTCTGCAGCAGCTTGTCAAGCAGATGACGGAGGCTCTGAACACGAGCGATCGTCCGGCTGTCCAACAATTCCGCGAGGAGCTCAAGAGCGCCGGTTCCAGAGAGGCGGCCATGCAGGTCAGCCAGGGGCGTTTCATGAAGCTCATGACGCTGACCATGTTCCCCCTGATGCTGGCCGGACAGGGGGCCGAACCGGTCTACCACGGATATGTAGTTACGCCGAGCGATGCGGAGCTGCCGCTGATGCGATGGAAGGTCTCTGACGGGCAGTACCGCGTGATCTTCGGCGACTTGCACGCCGAGGCGGTCACAGCCGAAGTGCTGGCCGAACTCGAAGCGGCCTTGCCGCAGTAACCGGCGCGACTACGCAAGAGAAGGAGGCCGAGCTGGAGGGACTCGGCCTTTTCTCTACTTTCGCCATATACAGACGCGGACGTCGGGGGTGTAATAGGGCATGGAATCGTGATCCGTGGTCTTCCGGCTTCCCGGAGTGAATGATCGGACGACCTGAAATGAGCACTGGGCACATACGAAAACGTCTGGTCGTGGGCTGGTGTTTCATGATACTGGCGGCGCCCGGCGCCGTGGGGAACTGGCCGGGCTGGCGCGGCGATGGCAGCGGACTGTCGTCCGAGACCGACCTGCCTCTGACATGGAGCGAGTCCGAAGACGTCAAATGGAAGACGTCTATTCCCGGCGCCGGCCACTCCTCCCCGATCGTGTGGGGCAACCGCGTCTTCGTGACGACCGCGGTCGCCGACGATCCCAACGTCGAATCGTTTCGCGGCGGCGTCTACATGGGAGGCAACCGCGCCAAGCCCGACGAGTCGGAATACGCCTACTGCGTCCTCTGTCTCGATGCCGACGGAGGAGCAATCCTGTGGTCGACGACCGTTGTGCAGCAGCGGCCCAAGACGCGACGCCACACGAAGAACACCTATGCCTCCGAAACGCCCGTTACGGACGGCACACACGTGTTCGCTTCGTTCGGTTCGGCGGGTCTGTACTGCCTCGACTCCGAAGGCCACGTGACCTGGAAGCGCGATCTCGGGCTCCTGCGCGGCAAGCGAGGTTGGGGAACCGGCGCTTCGCCGATCCTGTTTCAGAACACGGTGATCGTCGCGGGCGACAACGATGACGAGTCGTGCATCACGGCGTTCGACAAAGCCACGGGCCATCCGGTCTGGCGTACGGCGCGGCAGGAGGGCGCCTCGTGGGGGACGCCGCTTCTGTTCGAAGCGGGCGGTCGCACAACCGTTGTAACCAACGCGACGCATCGCATGCGAGGCTATGACGCCGGCAACGGGAAGCTGCTGTGGGAGTGTGCCGGCGGATCGATGATCTCGGTTCCCTCGCCGGTCGCCGCGCAGGGGCTGGTGTTCCTTTCATCCGGGCACAACCTGCTGCGGCCGCAGCCGATCATTGCCGTCCGCGCGGAGGCCTCCGGCGATATCACGCCGGCCAAGAACCAGCCTCACACGGAGGGTGTCGCCTGGTGGCATTCCATGGGCGGCCCGTACGTGACCAGCCCCATTGCCATCGACCGTTACCTTTATGTGCCGCTCGACCGGGGAACGCTGACCTGCTATGAGGCCCTGACCGGCCAGGTCATGTACGAGCGGCAGTCCCTCGGCAGCCGAAATACGATTACCGCATCGCCAGTGGCGGCCGACGGCAGGATCTACATCCAGACCGAAGACGGCGAATGCTACGTCGTCAAACAGGGGCCGCAATTCGAGATTCTTGCCGTCAACAAGCTCGACGAGACCTTCTGCGCCTCTCCGGCCGTGTCCGGAGGCCGGCTCTTCCTTCGGGGGCGCAAACACCTGTACTGCATCGGGAAATAGCCTCCTGCAATCGACCGAATCCCGTCGCCAGGCATTCGGGCTCCCCGGGGGACGAACCCGGCGTGGGTGACGCTTGACATGGGCGGGCTGATGGGATAGAATCGCTTCAGTGGTCGGTCTTGGCATGTTCCGCCTCTTCCTGCGAATCGCGTGCGGCGTACAACCGAGGCGGAGCTTGTGAGGCTGTATCCGGTCGGTCGGTCAGACGAGACACTCCTGAGCGATCCCGGAACGTTGTCGTGCGGACCAGGTGCGGGCGAAGGATCATTCGCCCCTGCGGTCGCCACGCATATACGCTCCGACTATGACACATCAGTTAGAGGAGGACAGACATGTCGCGCAAACCGATTTTCCTCATGGTATGGCTCCTGGTGGTGGGCATGTCCGCCGGCAGTGCCTTGGCGGAATTGATCGCCTACTATCCCTTCGAGGAAGGCCAGGGAACGGAGACCGTCGACGCCACCGGCAACGGCAACGACGGCGCCCTCAACAGCGGGGTGCAGTGGGTCGCCGGCTACAAGGGCGGTGGCGTGCATTTCGACACGGCCGGCGAACGAATCGTGATCGGCCCGATTGATCCCACGGCGGCAAACAACGCCATGACCCTGGCCGCCTGGATCAACTGGGAGGGGCGCAACCACAGCATCTCCC
>Ga0116141_10001111_pt1 | contig 22745 bp, 24 predicted proteins | sample AD_UKC097_MetaG_FD_89744 | JGI IMG/M metagenome (GOLD analysis project Ga0116141, IMG submission 89744) | Active sludge microbial communities of municipal wastewater-treating anaerobic digesters from USA - AD_UKC097_MetaG | ecosystem: Engineered > Bioreactor > Anaerobic > Digestate | place: USA...
CCGTCGATGAAAGAAACCCTCTCTGCCTGGGAGCAAGGTCCCATTTCCCGTGCGTAAGGGAGGCCCTTTCGAAAGCAGACCTGATCCTCGCCTTCGGAACGGAGCTCTCGCCGACGGACCTCTGGGAAAAACCGCTCCCCGGGAACGGCACCCTGGTCCAGGTCGATCTCGACCCGGCCAATTTCAGTCGGAACGGGATGGCGGATATCGGGATAACCGCCGATGCAAACGAGGCAGCTTCGGCACTCCTGAAGAAGATCTCTTCGAAACCTGCCAGGTCCGCGAAGAACATTGAAAAAGCCATAGAACTGAAAGAAAAGGCCGGCGAGGAACTGGCTGCTTTGACGGGCATGGGAGCGGAACTTGACCCCATGTGTGCACTTGTCTCCGCCCTGCGTGAAGCGATCCCCGAGGAGGGAGTTCTCTTCGCCGATATGACCGGCCCCGCCTATGTAGCCATAAGCGAGTACCCGGCGTTTTCCCCCAGGACCTTTCTGCACCCCGTAGGGTTCGGTACCCTCGGGCTTGCCATGCCTGCAGCTATCGGGGCCGCCATCGCCAGGCCCTCAAGGCCCGTCTGCGTCATGGCCGGTGACGGAGGGTTCCAGTTCACCCTCCCCGAACTCGCCGTCGCTGTCCAGGAACGGTTGTCTGTCCCCATAGTTATCTGGAACGACAAGGGCTTCGGAGAGATAAGAAGAAACGAGAACGCCCGGCATCCCGGGATCTTCATAGCCGTCGACAACATGCCGCCGGATCTTGGTCTGCTTGCTTCGGCATACGGTGCAAAGTACTCGAGACCGGGGGATCCCCGGGCTCTCGCAACTTCCATCAGGCAGGCTTTCTCCGCCGAAGTCCCCACGATAATCGAGTGCGCCCCGGGTAAGGGGGGATTCGCCGATGACCGTTAAGGGATTGCGTCCCGAAGTCCTTTCCATGGAGACCTATGTCCCCGGAAAGACCATTGAGGAAGTCCGAAGAGAACTGGGACTTGAGAAGATCGTCAAGCTGGGCTCCAACGAGAACCCCTACGCACCCTTCCCGGCAGCCCTTGAGGCGATGAGATCTGAGGTAGAGAACGCCAACCGCTACCCCGATATCGCCTTCGAGGAGATAAAGGCCCTGCTGGCGGACATCCACGGGACAGGCCCCGAGAACATAGCCATATCCCACGGTGCCGAGGGAATGCTCCAGGCCATGGGGAAGTGTTTCATCTCTCCCGGGGACGAGGTTCTCCTTCCCTCGGCCACCTACGGTCTTTACAGGGAGATCTCAAGGCTCATGGGGGCGAAGATCACAAATATCCCCATGGACGGGTACTCAACGGACATGAAAGGCATAATCGATGCCGTGACCGACCGGACAAGACTGGTTTGGCTCTGCAACCCCAACAACCCCACCGGTACCGTGTTCGAACCCGGGCTCCTGGGATCGCTGCTGGAAAACATCCCCGAAAGCGCATGGGTGGTATTGGACGAGGCATACGCCGAATTCGCATTCCCGGGAGACCTTCCCGACAGGTCCCGGCTGATCCTTGAGGGAAGGAACCTTATTTCGGTAAGGACCTTCTCCAAGGCCTACGGCCTGGCCGGGGCCAGGCTGGGTTACGGGATAGCCCGGGAAGAGGTGATCACGGCCATCGATACCGTTAGCGAACCCTTCAATGCCAACAGGCTCGGGATCGCCGCCGGCGTGGCAGTGCTGACCAAAGACAGGGAAGCCTGTGAAAGTGCCAGGCTCCTCATCGTCTCCGAGAGGGAAAGAGTTTCCCGCCAACTTGGGATGATGGGACTTGAAGTAGTCCCTTCGAGGGCAAATTTCATATTCTTTGAAACCCCACGCTTTGCCGATGAGGTGGCCGGAGATCTTCTCCGACGCGGGATCATTGTCAGACCCTGCGGCGGATGGGGTTACGAAAGGGCCATAAGGGTGACCGTCGGAACTGAAGAAGAGAACAACTTCTTCCTGGAAGCACTTGAAGAAACCCTGAAAACTTCAGAAACGGCTGGAAGCGGCCCCATGGCCCGCGGGGAGGATAAAAATGGTTCTATTCGATAACGTAACAAAAGTATACGAAGACGGGACCCGGGCGGTTGACAGGCTGGACCTTGAGATAGGTCTCGGTGAGATAGCTGTGCTGATAGGACCGAGCGGGTGCGGGAAGACCACCACGCTGAAGATGGTAAACCGCCTGGAGGAAATGTCCTCCGGCAGGATCATCGTGGGCGGCGAGGACATCAACTCCGTCGACCCGGTACAACTCCGCAGGTCAATCGGCTACGTTGTCCAGGAGATAGCCCTGATGCCACACATGTCTGTGGCCGAGAACATTGCCATAGTCCCGAGGCTCCTTGGCTGGGACAGGAAACGCATCCGGAGACGTGTCGACGATCTCCTGGAGCTTGCAAGGCTCGAACCCTCAAAATACAGGCACCGCCTTCCCGACCAGCTCAGCGGTGGGCAGAAGCAGCGCATCGGCGTCCTGAGGGCCCTGGCCGCCGACCCGGGGGTGATCCTCATGGATGAGCCCTTCGGGGCCCTCGACCCCATAAGCCGTGAAGGACTCCAGAATGAATTTCTCGAACTGCAGAAGGCTGTCAAGAAGACCATCATCTTCGTGACCCACGACATGGAGGAAGCTCTCAGGATGGCCGACAAGGTCGTGATCATGAGGAAAGGACGCATCGAACAGATGGGCTCGCCCGAAGAGATACAGGAAGATCCCGCCACCGAATTCGTCCGCAACTTTATCGGCGAGGACAGGCTTTCCAATATTTCCCCCGACTCCCCAGTGGAGATCCTGGTACAGGAACCCATCATCCGGGCTCTTCCGGAGACAAAAGCCTCAGACCTGCTGGACCGGATGGAGGAGGAGGGGTGCGAGACAGCCCAGGTTGTCGACAGAAAGGGCAAATGGAGGGGTATGGCCCTCTTGTGGATGCTTAAAAAGGCCTCAAGGAGAGGCCTCCTGGCTTCGGACGGCATCACCCGGGACAGGAAACTGCAGGCAGGCGAAGCAACCCTGCGCGACGCCGCCGAAATGCTGGCCGACCAGGACCTGCCTATCCCTGTTATAAGCGAGACAGGTGAATTCGCCGGGGTAGTTACCCAGGCCGGAATAGCCAGGCTGACCATCGGCCGGCTCACCAGGAGAAGGCGGGAGGTGCGTGACTGATGCTGCAGCAGAAACCTTTCCTGGAGCTTTTTTCCGCCTACGTTATTCGTTTCTGGCCCAGGATACTACAGCTGACATGGCAGCACATAACCATTTCTTTTATCGCTCTGATGATAACGCTTGTGGTCTGCATACCCCTGGGGATCTACCTGACGAAGAACGAGAAACTGGCCCCATACGCGATAGGCGTGGCAAACATTTTTCAGACCATACCCAGCCTCGCCCTTCTCGGGTTTTTGATATTCATCTTTGGAATAGGGAATGACAATGCGATATGCGCCCTTTTTCTCTACGCCATGCTGCCCGTAATCCAGAACACTTACACAGGGCTGAAGAACGTACCCCGTCACCTGATTCTCGCCGCCAGGGGGATGGGCATGACCGAATATCAGATACTGATGCGCGTTCAGGTCCCCATTGGCCTTCCCGTGATCATTGCAGGGGTCCGGGTCGCCACGGTATGGATAATCGGGACCGCCACCCTCGCCTCGGCCATAGGCGGAGGCGGACTTGGAAGGCTGATATTCTCCGGCCTTGCGTCGATACGTAACGAAGTGGTCCTGGCAGGCGCGCTTCCGGCAACATTACTTGCGCTGGGCGCAGATCAGATCCTGAAGATGTTTCAGGCTTATGCCGACCCGAAACGGCGGGCGATGCGCCTTTCAAAAAAGATGGAGACATCGGTAGACAGGCCGTAGAGAACTCCTGTCGAAAAATTTTTAAAGGGGATGAGCAATATGAAAGGAAAGACAATGCTTCTTATGGTCCTTGCGGCCTTCGTGATCGTGGCCGGACTTGTGGTAATGAACGCCGGCAACAACGAAGTGCCATCGGCTCCGGAGAATGCAACTGTGACAGAGGCGGGTCCCATGGACTACGAAGGGACCGTCAAGATGGGGGCTCAGACCGTCAATGAGACAATAATCCTGGCATGGATGGGCAAACTGCTCTTGGAGACCCGCACCGGAATTACGGTTGACATAAACACCGAATTCGCGGCTTCATCGGTGCTACACCAGGCCATGGCGGGGAAAGAGCTCGACATCTACCCGTCGTGGACAGGAACCCAGCTGACGGGGATCCTCCGTTACGAGGGGCCGAACCTTCCCTCCGACGAAACCTTTCAAATGGTCAAGGAAGGTTTCGAGGAGAACTTCAACATGACCTGGGCCGCCCCGATCGGCTTCAACAACACCTACGTAATGGCCCTCCCGCGCGAAAAGGCAGAGGAACTCGGGCTCGAGAAGGCCTCCGACCTGAAGGGGCATGCGGAAAACTGGAAACTGGCCGGTGACGAGAACTTCGACACCCGCCCCGACGGCTACCCCGGATGGTCCGAGGCCTACGGGATAGAGTTCGGCGAGGTCCTTCCGATGCAGTACTCCATCATGTACAGGGCAATCGCCAACGACGAGGTCGATGTGATCGCGGCATACTCCACGGACTCCCGCATCAAGAAACTGGATCTGGCAATTCTCGAGGACGACAAGTCCTTCTTCCCCGATTACAGCGCGGCCTTCGTGTTGCGAATGGAGATACTGGACGAATATCCTGCACTTCTGGAAGTTCTCGAGGAGCTCAGCGGCACCATCGACGAGGTCACCATGTCGGAGCTTAACGGCAGGTTCGACGACGGCGAGGAGCCCGAGGATATCGCAAGGGACTTTCTCTCGGAAGCGGGGCTTATCTAGAGCATCAACCTCAGATACGGGGCCGTCCTCCTTCGGGGGACGGCCTTTTGCTTTTGCCTATTTCCCCTTAACATGGTACATTGTGCCACGAAGAGAGTACGGACAATTTTTAAAAAATGTGAGGCGATACGCCATGTCCATGAGAGATATTTTCCAGGGTTCTCCCTTTGGAGGCGGGGGAGGGGAACCAAGGAGACAGATACGCCCCCTCAGGTTCAGAAAGAGCGTTTGGATCCTTTTCGGGATCGTACTGCTCCTGGCGGTGGTCATTCCTGCCACGGCAACCTTTTACACCGACATGCTCTGGTTCAGGGAGAGGGGGCTCTCCCAGGTATTCTGGACCAGGCTTATACCCCAGTGGATCCTTTTCGCCGTCGCCGCAGCCGCCGCGTTCCTCATTTTCTCGCTGAACTGGCTCAAGGCGCGCAGGTCGGCCATAAAGGATCTCGCCTCCTCCTTCCCAGAAGAGGCGGGAGATATGCCTCTGCGTGCTTCGGCAGTGGTGGTGGCGATCATCGCCGGGGCGCTGGCCGTCATGAACGGGCTGGGGATACGCTCGGAGTGGATGACGGTCCTTCAGTTCTTCAACAGGACCCCTTTCGGAAAGAGCGACCCCCTTTTCGGGAAGGACATAGCCTTCTATGTCTTCGAGATCCCCTTCCTGGCGATGCTCCAGGGCTGGCTTCTCAACACGCTGATCATGGCCCTGATGGGTGTCGCCCTGATAGTCTTCCTGGCGGCCTTCCCAAGAATGCGGGAGGAGAATCGGATATACATCCCCTCCCATGCCAGGAGCCACCTTTCCATCCTGGGCGCCGTAACGGTCCTTGTCTGGGGGGCCGGGATGTGGCTCGAGCGTTTCAACATTCTCCTCTCCCAGGAAGGAGTGGTCTTCGGAGCGGGTTACACCGATGTCCATGTTCGGCTGTTTGCGATCAACGTGATGATAGCCCTATCGGTCGTCGTTGCCGCACTCCTGGTGGCTAACCTTTACAAAAGGACCTGGAGGCTGGCAATTGCGGGAGGCATTCTCCTGGTGGGTACAAGCCTCATCCTGAGGGGTTTGGTCCCCGGCATAGTCCAGAAGTACGTTGTGGAACCCAACGAATTCTCCAAAGAGCGCCCCTACCTCGAATACAACATAAACGTAACTCTTGAGGCCTACGGGCTGGATTCCCTTTCGATAGTGGATTTCACCCCCGAAGATTCAATAACGCCACAGGATATCGCGAACGAGACGGACACCATCAGGAACATCAGGCTCTGGGACTACCGCCCACTCCTTCGTGCCTTCAAACAGCTCCAGGAGATAAGGACCTACTACGACTTCCCCGACGTGGACATAGCCCGCTACACCTTCGACGGAGCCTACAGGCAGGTTATGCTGGCGGCGCGCGAACTTGACCTGGAACAGATCCAGAACCCCACCTGGGTGAACAGGCACCTTGAATTCACCCACGGCTTCGGGATCGTCATGAACTTCGTCAACGAGGTGGACAGGGCCGGAAAACCTGTACTTGTCGTTCAGGACGTTCCACCCAAAGTATCGGTACCGCTCAGGATAGATCAGCCCCGCATATACTTCGGGGAAAAGAATTTGCCTTATTCACTGGTCAGGACCGATGTGCTGGAGTTCGACTACCCCATGGGTGATTCGAACATGAGAACCACCTACGATGGGTCCGGCGGCGTGCCTATTGGCGGGCTCTTCAACAGGATAATGTTCTCCCTCCGGTTCAGGGACTCCCAGATACTTTTCACAAACGTCATCAAGCCCGAGAGCAGGATTCTCATGTACCGCAGCATCCGTGAACGGCTGAACGTTGTCGCCCCATTCCTCCTTTACGACTCCGACCCCTACCTGGCCGTTATAGACGGGAGGCTGGTGTGGATCCAGGACGCCTACACCATCACGGGCCGTTATCCCTATTCCACGCCAGTGACCATCGGGGGGGCGCGGCAGAAGATCAACTATATCCGCAACAGCGTCAAGGCCGTTGTTGACGCCTACGACGGTTCGATGAACTTCTATGTAGCCGACAGCAAAGATCCTCTGCTCAGGACATGGGCCGGCATTTTCCCCGCGCTCTTTACGCCCATCGAAGATGCCCACCCCGAACTGTGCACCCAGATCCGCTACCCCACAGGGCTTTTCCTGATCCAGAGCGAGATCTACAGGACATATCACATGAGCGACCCCAATACCTTCTACAACAAGGAGGACGTCTGGAGGCTCTCGACACAGACCAGCACCGGGAACCTGAACGCCTACTACGTGATCATGAGACTTGCCGGTGAGGAGAAGGCAGAGTTCGCTCTGATAGCCCCCTTCATGCCGGTGGGGCGCGACAACATGATCGCCTGGATGGCAGGACGCTCCGACGCCCCCAATTACGGTGAACTCCTGGTCTACCAGTTCCCGAAGCAGAAACTCATATTCGGCCCCTCCCAGGTGGCTGCCCTCATCGACCAGGACCCGGAGATATCGGCCCAGGTATCGCTCTGGAGCCAGCGGGGTTCCGATGTCATAAGGGGTGATATCCTGGTGATCCCCCTTGGCGATTCGCTGCTTTACGTCCAGGCTCTGTACCTGAGGGCCGAGAACAGCGACCTGCCTGAACTGAAAAGGGTGATCGTCTCTTCGGGCGGGAAGGTGGCATGGGCCGAGACAGTGGATGAAGCCCTTTCGATCCTCCTTCTCCGACTCCACGGTGCAGGACTGCCGTGGGTGGCCCCCCCGGTGACGGTCCCGGAGGAGGAAGAGAGAGCCGCCGCACGTGTACCGGTAATAGTTGGCGAGACCGCCCGGGAACTGGCCGAACAGGCAAGGTACCACTTCGAGGAAGCCCAGAGGGCATCCCGAATGGGCGACTGGGCGAGATACGGGGAGGAGCTGGAAAAGCTCCGGGAGATCCTGGAGGTCCTCCTGGAAGAGACAGCTCAACAGAACGATTGATATTCTGAGGGGCTCCCCGGCAGGGGAGCCCCTCATGTTCAGGTTTATTTCTCTGGAACGGATCCCTGGTGAATTTGACTGTCATCTAAAAAATTTTAAAATTTTAATACCTTATGATCCTAAAGGAGCCCCCTCGAATGTGGGGAAAGCTGGCAGTCTTTCTCTCCCTTGCTTTCCAGGTCGCCGCAAGCGTCGTATCCCTCAGGCTCTTCAAGGTTCCCCGAAGACATCCCTGCGTCTTCCTCATCGCAGGGGTCATGATCCTGATTTGGACCGGCCATATCGGTCTTCCTGTTCCTGTCCGCCTTGTGGGCAGTCCCCCGACTGATGCAATTCATTTCGGGAAAAAATGAACTTCTCGAAAAGCACTCGACAACATCACGGATCATCAGCGACCTCAGCTGACAGGTCTTCCAAACCGGAGGGCCCTGTTCCAGCGCCTGGATGAGGAGGATAGCCGCCTGACCCGAGGACGGCCGAAAAATGACTGCCGTTCATCAGGCGGCGGACAACAGGATGTACGAAAGCAAGAGGAGCAAGGAAACCCTCTAGCTAGGGCTACTGCACCAGGAAGGTCATCTCCGAGAGCCTGTCGGCCAGGTCTCCCCTGGAGGGGTCGAAGCATTCCACATCCATACCGGGTCTCAGCGTGGTAATTACCGCGGAACCGATAACGTGGCGCCCCTCCTCTCCATTCCGAAAGGTCCTGACACCCCAGGTGGAGTGGAAGACAAAGGGTACCCCCCTGAAGGTCCCGAGATAGAGCATTATGTGCCCCGGCACCCTGAGCAGCGTAGCGAAGGGCACCCCCTCCCTGACCAGCCTCTGTTCCTTCTGATCGCCTGTGACCTCTCCAAAGGAACTGAAGGGGAAGGACCTGGCCTGGGCCGCCGAGTTCCGTGGGAGCCAGACTCCGAAGGCGGTGAAAAGGTCCCTCAGGCTTCCCGAGCAATCCCGGTTACCACCGAGGTCTCCCCAGCCGTAGGGTGTCCCAAGCATCCGGTCAACGACCATAGCCAGGTTCCACTCCGAAAGGGCAAGAGGACCCTCCGAGGCCTTCTCCGCTGAAAGGAGGGCCTCTGCCTGTACTGCTTCGCCCTTTTCGTTTCTCACGGGAACGGCCACCGTCATTGGGCCTCCCTTACCGCTCCTGGCGACAGGAAGGACCGTACCGATCCGGGCGGTGAACCGGTAGATGCTGCTGGTGTCACTGATGGGGACATGGTCGTCGGTTACGAAGGCGAGGGGCATGGCCTGCCACTGTCTGATCAGGACATCATCAGCGAATGCAAGGTCCCTGGTATCCACCCACCCCGAGGCATAGCCCGTCTCTACGAAGGCCCAGGCTCCGTCGGCGGAGAAGTGCCCCACGAAGAGGGGCTCGCCGGCCTTGACCCTGGAGTTCTGAAGGTAGTCGAAGGGGAAACCCTCGCCCGCCAGTGAGGGATCCCTGAAGAAGGGCCTCGCCGTTGGAAGGGCCCTAAGATCGGTATCGACGCAGGCCAGGGCTCTCCTGTTCACTGAGCCCCAACTCTCCATGGAGCAGTTGTCCAGGAGGGAGTCCATCCACTCCCTGCTGTGGGGCCTCAGGTTCTCGCCCCAGGGTTCGCTCTCCTTCCACTGCTCCCAGGCCCAAAGGGAATCTTCAGGCTGGACCTCAATGCGGTCCCTGTTCCAGGGCGAGAAGAACCTCTCCCTGAAACGGGCCTCCATCTCCCTTGCTACAGCTTCTTCGACCATGGGGGTCCCGAAGTCCCTGCCCACAAAGCGAAGGGCCGTCCCGGGCGCCTCAAGGGCCGAGGCAGGGCAAACCTTGACGAGCAGCCATGCCGCCATGAGGACCAAGATCCATTTTTTCCCCGAAAGGATACGAAAGGGCCCTTCTTGGGATAATATGGTCATCAGCAACCTCTTCCTTTACAAGGGGGTAAAGCCATGGGTCTCGAGAACCAGATCGTCATACTGGGCAAGGTCGCCCTCGCGATCCTCCTGGGTGGCCTGATAGGCCTCGAGAGAGAGATGATAGGGAAGCCCACGGGCATGAGGACCCATATGCTTATCGCCGGTGCCTCTACCCTATTTGCAGCCATGGGGAGCGTGATCACAAACTATTTCGCCGAGGTCACCTGCGGCACGGAACTTGTCAGGAGCGACCCCATTCGTGTGATCCAGGCCATCGCCCTGGGGATAAGCTTCATCGGCGCCGGGACGATCATGCAGCACCCCGAGAGGCGGAAGGTGATCTACCTCACCTCTGCGGCCTCGATCCTCTTCACCGCCGGTGTCGGCATTGCCGTTGCCGTCGACCACTTCCTGGTGGCGATCGGGTGCGTGGCCATTGTATGGATCGTCAACCGCGGGCTCCGCTACATCGACAAGAAGGTCCTGAAGAAAAGGGCTCCCCTTTCCCGCACCCGCGAAAGCGACCTCAACGAATAGCGTCCTTCAGTGGGTCAGAACCCTCCCTCGGATCTGACCTCGAGGGTGAAACCCGGCTCCCTGAAGAGGTCCTGGCAGGTATCGACCACGTCCGGATCGTACTCAAGGCCGCGCCCTCTCTCTATCTCTCCCAGGGCCTCCTCGAGCCCAAGCGCCGGGCGGTGGGGTCTCCGGGAGATCATGGCCTCCATGGCATCGGCCACGGAGATTATTTTGGCCTCGGGGAGCATCCTCTCCCCCGGCAGCCCCGCTGGGTAACCGGAGCCGTCGACCCTCTCGTGGTGCTGTAAGATGATCTCCGCCGCAAAGGCCAGTTGGTCTATATCCTTGAGGATCTCGTAACCCACCAGGGGGTGCATCCTGACTATGCTGTACTCGTCCTCGGAGAGGTGCATGGGTTTCGCCAGGAACTGGATCGGAACGGAGACCTTTCCCACATCATGGACCAGGGCGGCCATCCTGAGGATCCTGGAGGAAGACTCTGACAGGCCCAGGCGCCTGGATATGGCATAGGACAACCTTGCCACCCTTCTCTGGTGTCCCGCTATGAAGGGATCCTTCATCTCGACTATCTTCTCTATGGCCCGGAGGGTGCCCTCGATCATGGCCAGGGCATCCTGCTCTCTGACCCTGGCATCGTCGTGGATCTTTTCGTACCCGGATACGTCGGACAGCAGGAGCAGCTCGTCGGACCCCGCCGGAGAAGGAAGCGGCGTCAGGGTCCCGACCACCCAGCGGGTCTCTCCCCCGGGGTTGGACAGCCTGAAATGGAAGGGGGAGGTCTCGCGGGAGGTGCCCTCTCCACGACCCGACCCCAGGAAGGGTAGATCCTCTCTGGAGGCCAGTCCCAGCCAGGGCTTCCCCTGGACCTCATCGTTCGGCCTCCCCGTCAACTCAGCTACCAGGGGGTTGGCGGCAAGGATCGTGCCATCCCTCAGGGTACAGACCCCGGTGGTCCTGCTTTCGAAAAGGACCTTTGCCAGATCCCCGGCCACCCGGGAAAAGTCCTCCATCTCCTGGCTCACTCTCTTCACCTCCGAAACCTCGTGTGCCTCTTTTTTGCGCAATTTTACCACACCACCAGAATGGACCCGAGGCTTCACAAAGGATAAGGTTCTGATATCTTTGTCAGAGGGGGTGATGGCTTGAACGACTCCGCCATGGTGGAAAGGTTCCTGGAGGTCATTGAAGATACCATTCTGCCCATGACCAAAGAAGCTGTAAAAGAAGGCCACAACATCTTCGGGGGTGCCGTTCTGAAGTCTGATGACCTATCCCTGGTGGTGGCTGGTACCAACAGGAGGGGCGTCGACCCGACCCTTCACGGCGAAATGGTGACCATCCACAATTTTTTCAAGGAACCGGACCACCCCGATCCTGCCGAAACGATCTTCCTGGCCACCCACGAACCATGTCCCATGTGCCTGTCTGCACTCGCCTGGTCGGGGTTCAGGAGGATATACTTCCTCTTCGGCTACGACGAGACCCGGGACGACTTCAGGATGGGCGACGACCTGAGGATCCTGTCCGAGGTCTTCTATAATACAGTACCCTCCAGGAGCAACTCCTTCTTCAGGATGGTCCCGATCCGCAGCATGATCGCCGGTCTTCCCGAAAGGGATCCCTTCTCAGGAAGGATCTCAAAGATAAAGGGAAGCTACAAGGCCCTTTCCGACGTTGTCCTCGCTTCCGGCGGCTAGAAGGGTTCGAAGCCCATCTCGTTCATGAACTCCCGGTGCAGAACCCCATACTGTTCGTTTATGTACTCCTGGTGATCCCCCTCCCACTCGGAGAGCATCTCCAGGATCTTGCGGCCCTCAGGGTCGTTCATGGTCCTGGCGGCGTTCCCGTAGAAATTCCGGAAATCCGTCTCGATGGCCAAAGCCATCCTGAGGACGCTGAAATCTGACGAAGTCTCACCCAAAGGCGGTTCTACTGCTGTCCCCGTCCTCTTCTCCAGAACGATCCCGGCGGCTTCCTCCAGGCTCTCGGCAGGGGCAGACACTTCGCCCCACTTTCCCGTTCCCTCGAGACTGTCCTTGTGTTGTTTCAGAAAATCGTAGTGCCCCTTCTCCCACTCTGCCAGGGTAGCCAGCAAACTCCTGGTGTCAGCCCGGCTCACCCTCTCCATGGAATCAAGGTAAAAATCCCTTGCCTCAAGCTCCATCTTCATGGCGAAATCCACTACCCGTTCCGCCTTTTTCATTTGATGCACCCCCGGAAAAAATTTTGCCAGCCTATTAATTCTAACAGAATGGCGAATGAAAGAGGCACCAGGACGCCTGGATAATGGATACAGAATAGCGGCCCCCTTTCCAACGGGAGCCGCTATCCCGGATACTGTTCAAATGGATATTCGCCCAGGTCCCTCTGTGAAGACCCCTATCCTGGCCGCGTGGGAGAAACCGGACGCCCTGCATGCCTCCAGGAACCTGTCGGAGGCCTCTTCGGTCACAGCTACCAGAAGCCCCCCCGAGGTCTGGGCGTCGAAGATCAGGTCGGACAGGGATGTCGATATCTTCTCCAGCCCCTCCACTCTCGATGAATAGAGCTCCCTGTTACGGTATGAGCCTGCGGGAACAAGGCCCATCTCGGCCTTTCCGGCGGCTCCCGGAAGCAGCGGCAGTTCCTCAGGGAACAGCCTTGCCCCGATATTACCTCCGGAGAGCATGTCCAGAAGATGCCCGGCAAGGCTGAACCCCGTTACGTCTGTGCAGGCCCTGACCGCTTTGCGTAGCTCCTCGGGAAGCTTCAAGGGGAGATCATTGAGCCTTCGCATGGAATCCACAGCCGCCGCCTCTTCTTCGGGCTCGGCCATCTCCGCCTGTATGGCAGTGATAACCATGCCCGTACCCAGAGGCTTGGTGAGGATCAGCGAATCTCCGGGGCGGGCTCCGGTTATCTTCCATATCTTTCCAGAATCGACCTCCCCGTAGACGGCAAGACCGTACTTTGGCTCCTCGTCCTCGACGCTGTGTCCTCCGGCAAGAAGAGCCCCGGCGGCGTTGACCCGCTCCTGGCCTCCCCTGAGGATCCCCGACAGGACCTCCAGGGGTTCGCAGGAAACAGGAAAACCGACAATGTTCAGAGCCACCAGCGGCCTTCCCCCCATGGCGAAGACATCGCTCAGGGAATTGGCGGCGGCGATCTGCCCGTAGGTGAAGGGGTCATCCACTACGGGGGTGATGAAATCAAGGGTAAAGATACCGGCCCTCCGGTCATCGATCATCCAGACGGCGGCATCTTCTCCGTTGTCCCAGTTGGTAAGCAGGAATCCACCCTCCTGGGGAGGGAGACCTCTCAGGATCTTCTCCAGGTCCGCCGGACCTATCTTGGCCGCTCAGCCACTGCTGTGCGAAAGCTCCGTCAGCCGCACGGGGAGACCTCCTTCCGATGGAACCGGAAATCGTTAATCGTTGATCGTAAACCGTGAACCGAAAGATCAACCCATAGGCCACAGGTCTCCCGGCACACGTTTGCACGATTCACGATTCACGACTTACGATTCACGACTTATTTAGTACCACCATGAACCCTCCGTCTGAAACCTCCTCTGTCGAGACATCCCACCCCTGGTTGCGGGCAAAGCGGGAAACATTCTCCCGCGAAGTGGCCGTATCCACCAGTACCTCTATTTTACCCCCGGATCGCTTGCCCATGGCCTTTTTTGTCTCGACCACCGGCTGGGGACAGGAAAGCCCGCGCGCATCCACTGTAATTGTTTCGCTCATTGTTGAAACCTCCCTATACGCTTACTTTCTCACGCATCAGAAAACCGATGGCCAGGCAGAAAAGGATGCCTTCGATGGTCGCTGAAGGACCGAATGCCCCGGGCCCGGCCCCCGAACTGGCCATGCTGAAGTTGTGAGCAAAACCGGCTCCGACGACCATCCCCAGGATGAAGATCCCGGCGTCGCCGTCACCCTCGCCGCTCATGATGAACTGCCTCCCCGGACAGCCCCCTGCAAGGGTGAAAGCAAGACCTGAAAGCACCATGCCCATGAAATTCCAAAGGATATTTGTGTGGGCTATGGGCTGACCCGTCATCCCCATTTTGAACTGTCCCAGAAGTATGTTGGTGATAAAAGCCATGGCAATGAATGCCAGAACTCCCTTGAAGAGGTGCCCATCCCTGAGCATCACCAGGTCGCGGATCGCACCGACAGTGCAGAAACGGCTTCGCTGTGCCAGCCACCCTACCAAAAGTCCTACTCCGAGGGCTATGGCTATTGGCGCATGCTGTGACCCTGGGCCGCTCTCGGAGAAGAATATTGGGCCGGCGCCGTCGGGTCCGAATGTCGGGGCAAGGATAAGCAGCGCCAGAAGCGTCAAGGCCACAGCAGGCATTATCATGCCCATGGTTTTTTTGGCGGGGTAGCTGCGCCCCAGGCTGAAGCCGTTCCAGAGGAAGTAAATGCCTATCAGGATTCCTACTGTAAGGCCGGCGATGCCGGGAATTGCATTCAGGTCACCGGCGCTGAGGCGGATATAGGCCCTCCAGGGACAACCCAGGAAGACGAGGGCTCCTATCATCGCGAACATCCCCAGAAAGAAACGGATTATCGGAGAAGAGCCCGCCCTGGGTTTGTACTCCTTGTAGATAAGAGCGGCAGCGAGGGAACCCAGAATGAATCCCGAGAGCTCCGGCCTGATGTACTGCACGACCGCCGCCCTGTGCAACCCCAGGGCCCCTGCGGTATCCCTGCTGAAGCATGCAACGCAAATGCCCATGTTGGCGGGGTTGCCGAGGAAACTGAGAACAGGAGCAAGTACACCGACTACAGCCCCTGTGACAGCAGGACCCATCCGCGACATCAACAATCTGTTGAGACTCGAAAACATTTCGTCTGATCCACCCTTCATAAAATTATTCGCCTTGAAACCGCTTGAAGAATTGACGGGAAACCAACAGGCGGCGAAAAGCAAGACAAAGGGTGAACGCGCTCTCGTCATGCCTCGGGCTGGATTTCCAGATCAAGGGGAAAATGTTCTTTTCGGGGAAGTGCTGGATCAGGCGTAAAGGCTCCGGCAACCTCCCGGCATGGATCTATGAACGCAGCCCACGGCTATGGCTGAGAAGAAGCGCGTCTTCCCTTCTGCCGAAGAGTGCGGGACCCGCACTCGCGTGGCTGCTCATCGGCGCCGAAAGGTCATGGCGGAACCTCCTTTCGTTGTGAGGATTTTCTTTTCCACGGAAAGGGTACCAGAAAAACATCCCTGTGGATAGTAAATGGGCGACGGATAATTCCGGAGAAGGAACCTGAAATATTCTCATGGAATGCCGCCTCCCTTTGAGGGAGTCAACAGCCATACTGGTACTATATGCATTATATGCCCGTGATTTTTTGCGGCGCAATGATCTTGGGCGCTATTCTGTTTTTGTTCCGCTCCTACAATCCGCCCGATGCCCAGGCCCGGCACCGTCGAGGGGATGATCTCGGGGCCGATGAAGCGGGGACCGCCTTTGTAGGCATCTTCGCTGCAGAGGAGAGGTCCGCCGAGGTCGATGACCGTCTTGCCTGTCGAGTGGACGTCTGGCGAAGCAGCAGCGGAAATTACCTATGTTACATGCAGTTTCCGCATGAAATTCATGGTTGCGGCGCGGATGTCGGAAGCTCCGGCGACGGCGCCGATGACGGCCACGCCCGAAGCACCGGTCCGCAGGATTTCCGGCACACCTTCAACGGTGATGCCCCCGATGGCGACGCAGGGGAGTGACACGGCCTGAACGACTTTTCGAAGGCCTTCAGGCCCGATGACACGGGTGTCCTTTTTGCTCCGTGTCGGGAAGACGGCCCCCACGCCCAGGTAATCGGCGCTGGTTTTTTCCGCTTCGACGGCTGCCTCGGGTGTCCGCGCCGTGGCCCCGATGATGAAATCTTTCGGAGCAAGGCGCCGCACCACGGCCACGGGCAGATCCTCCGCCCCGAGGTGGACTCCGTCGGCTCCGGCGGCCAGGGCGATGTCAAGACGGTCGTTGACGATGAAAAGCGCACCGTGAAGACGACAAAGCTTCCGGAATTCCAGCGCCTCTTCATACAGGTCTCGTGAGGATGCCTCCTTGTGGCGGAGCTGGATCGCCCCGGCCCCGCCCTCCAGGGCCAGCCGGGCCTGCTCTGCCATGGGTCGGCCATATCCCTGGGCGGGATCCGGAATAACGTACAGCCTCAGTCTGTCGGCAAGGGTCCTCATGGCAAAACCTCCAGAGGGAACGGGCCCTCCACACGTTCTTTCATGCCGCTGGAAAGCTTTTCAGGCTCCAGGGCGGCAAGGGCGTCGACAAAGGCGTTTCTCCAGGAAGCCGGTCCTGCAGCGCCGGGTGCCCGCTCAGCCGCCATCCGGAAGGCCAGAAGGGCCGCGGTGGCGGCCGAAAGGGGGTCTGTCACGGCCATGCAGGCCGCCATGACGCTCCCAAGGGCACAGCCGCTTGCCGGAACTTGCGGAAGCAATCCCGCCCCTCCCCGGACTTTCCAAAGCGACCCGCCACAGGCTATTTTGTCGACTTTTCCTGTCGCAACGGCCACAACGGGTGCCGTTTCGCTTTTCGTTATCTCTTTCAGGGCCTTTTCCACCCCGTGGGCTCGAGAACTCTCCACGCCTTTCATGGAACCCGATCCGCCGCCGAGGCGTGCCATTTCAGCCGCGTTTCCCTTAACGGCTGTGACTCGGCCACCTTCCAGGAGTGAATTGATCCAGCCCGTCCGAAAGGGGGTGAGACCGTACCCCACGGCATCCAGCAGACAGGGCTTCCCCTTCCGCAATCCGCCTAAAGCTTCAATGAAAGCCTCCTGAGAGGTCCCCCCGGGCGTTCCCGTGTTCAAAAGGAGAGCATCCGCCCCGGACGCGATCACCCGGGCTTCCCCGGGGTAGGACGACATGATCACAGCGGCGCCCGCGGCGGCGGTCACCTCGGCTTGAAAGGATGCGGCCACTGTATTGGTAAGCTGATAGACCAACGGACGTTTTTTTCTGATACTCTCCCAGACTTTTCCCGGATCGGCCGGGCGGATCATCAGTGTCCCTCCAGCCAGGGCATCGAAACGGCGTGTCCGACGGGGCCGGGACCTTTGCCCGGCCTGAAACCCCGCTGCAAGGCCGCCTGCAAATAGGCAAGGCCTCTTTCAACGGCCTCGTGGACATCACACCCGGCGGCCAGCTCCGCCGCTATGGCGGCGCTCAGGGTGCACCCCGTTCCGTGGGTGTTGAGCGTCTCGATCCGCTTATGCCGGAAGACCCGGACTTGACCGTCATGGAAGAGATCCGTCACTTCTTCGCCGCTTCCGTGGCCGCCCTTGATCAGGACCGACCGGGCACCCATTTCCAGGATCCTTTCCGCCGCCGCTTTCATCGCCTCAAGGCTTTCGACGGGGAAGCCCACGAGCCGCTGTGCCTCGGGCAGGTTTGGCGTCACCAGCCCCGCCAGGGGGATGAGGCTTTCTTTCATTGTTTCCTCCGCCTTTTCAGCCAGAAGCGGGTCGCCCGACTGGGCCACCATGACGGGGTCGACCACCAGGCGCCTGAAGCCAAACTCCCGGAACACCGCGGCCACCGTCTCGATAATGGCGCTTTCGGCGAGCATGCCCGTTTTGGCCGCCCCGACGGGAAAATCCGACAGGACGGCTTCCATCTGGCGCCTCACGCTCTCGGGCGACGCCGTCTCCACGTGATGTACGCCCCGGCTGTTCTGGGCCGTAAGGGCCGTTATAGCGCTGGTTCCGAAAATCCCAAGCGCCGCAAAGGTCTTGAGATCCGCCTGGATCCCGGCTCCGCCTCCCGAATCGCTTCCGGCCACCGTCATGGCGATCCCCCGGTACATGGACTCCCTGGGAGAATTCTTTTTAGTCATTTCTCATCTTCCTTCCTGAACCCTGTCCGTTTCAAAAGGGTGAGGACCGCCAGGCCGATAAGGGCACCGGGAACACTGCTGGCCAAAAAGGCCGGCATCAAGACGCCGAAGCCCACGGCGGAATTCATCGACGGCGCGATGATGACCGCCGAGAGCCAGGCACCGAGGACTCCCGTCCCCAACGGTTCCGCCAGGGCGGCGATATCCTTTTTGAAGACCTTCCACGCGAAACCCACGGCAAGGGCGCCCGGAATGCTTCCCGGAAAGGCAAAGAGCGTGCCAGTGCCGATCATGTTCCGGACCGCCGATGCGGCGAAGGCGGCGCCGGCGGCCCACCATGGGCCCAGCAGCACCCCTGCCACGACGTTGACGGCGTGCTGGACGGGAAAACATTTCGTGGGGCCCACGGGAATTGAAAACCCCGAAAGAAGGACGACAACGGCGCACAGAAGGCCTGCTGTGGTTATGGTCCTGATTGCAGGATGTCCCAGACGTTTTCCAGACTGTTTCAGAAGAGATCCCTCCTCGGCCGGGCCATCCCCGGGAGAAGGGGGGGGAGAAAGGGGAACACATCATGTGCCTTCCCTTCGCCGGCATGACCCGGATCAGGTTCAAGGGGTCGGGGTTTTCAACCCCCTCTCAGCCGGTCGCACCGACTCCCCCATGCTTTCAGATAAAATTGTAGCACACCTTCAGGCTTTCACTTAGGGCTCGGTCTTTTCCAACATGGTATGAGTCTGAAGAGGGGCTCGATTTCCAGCAAGGGAAGAGTCTGAACGTGTGGTTTTGGTCGATCATGGAAGGAGGTAGAGGTCTACACTTTTAACTTATTAAGATTTTCTTTTAGCCTCTCTTGAGCCCTTCCCCCAGATCCTTGTCCCTTTCCATCATGTTCTCAAATCTCCAACAGGCCCGGTTTACGCCCGATCCGGTCATCCCGTAAAGCGCCCCGATCTCTTTCAGCTTAGCGCCGCCGAAAGGTCAGTGACCGATGGGGAGATCCTCCTGACCAGGAAAGTATTGCCTCTGGTTTCCACCATCTTCAGCATTTTCCCCCATCTTCACCATTCAGTCAAAAGTGCAGGCCTATCCCCTATGCACGCGCCATCAGCGCGAACACGCCCCAGCCCATGTATTCGCGCGTGTACCTGACGTAGCGTACCGGTTCCGATGTCAGTTTGGCTCGAACATCTTTCGCGAGTTCATCGTCGGGATTCGCTTCAAGCCATCGGCGCATGGTGAGCCACTTGGCCGCCTCGTACCTGTCCCAGCCTTCCCGGTCTGCCAGAACCATTTCTACGACGTCGTAGTCGAGGTCGCCGAAAGACGCGAGAAGTTCCGGAAGCATGAGATAGTCGGAGATCGAACCGGCAAGGCATCCTTCGGCGACGTCTTCCGTCGGCGGCAACCGCAACCAGTAAGGCTCACCGATGAGGATGATCCCCCCGGAGCGGAGGCTCTTGGCCAGAAGCTCGATGGTGCCGGCTACCCCTCCACCGATCCACGTGGCACCGACACAGGCTGCCACATCGACCTTTTCGCCGGCGACGTAGCCGGCAGCGTCGCCGTGTATGAACTCGACCCGGTCTGCGACGCCGAGTTCTTCGGCGCGGAGTTTCGCCTGCTCTGAGAACAACCGGCTCATGTCGATACCGGTGCCGACGATCCCGAGATCGCGTGCCCAGGTGCACAGCATCTCCCCGGAACCGCTGCCAAGATCTAGCACACGGGCCCCCGGTTCCAGGCGCAACGCCTTGCCGAGAGCGGCGAACTTTTCGGGCGTAAAGGGGTTATGGATCCGGTGAGCACTTTCGGTGATGTTGAAGATCCGTGGAATGTCCACTACAGAAAACCCCTCTCGTATTTTAAGAAAAAAGTTCTCGCTGGATCTCCAGGAACCGCTCCTTGATCTCTTCCCATTCCACTGGCTTTCTCATCACAGGCCAGGGTTCGGTTTCAGCATCGTCGAACCAGGACAGGCTCTTGATCATGTGGTAGGTGTTGATTCTGGCACCAGGGTATTTTTTCTCCAAAAGGGGGAAGAGCTCCTTCAGGGAGAGCCCCTCCCGATCGAGGAAATACAGGTCGAGGAAGTCCTTGATGGACCCCCGATTGGCCAAAGCCGCCCATTTCATGATCCCGATGTCGGTCAGGGAGGCTATCCGCAATCCCGGAAGATCCGGGAATTCCAGGAAAGGTTCAAGAACAGGGTTGGGGTAACAAAGCCATGTAACCCGAGTGTTGTCTATCCATCCGATGAAGGTCCCTGGCCCTGTCTCAGCGACCTTGACCTCGCCGAACCGTTCCAGCCGCCGGGACAATACTTCGGGGTCGAAGGTCTCTGGGGTAAACCAGTCGAAATCCACAGATTCCCGGTGACCCAAAATGATAGCCAGGGCCGCTCCGCCAGCCAGGTAGGATCTACCCACCGGGGGATCAAAGGCAAGTTCTTTAAGCAGGCTCAATCTTGGCGGATCGAGTATGTCCCAAAACATTTCATCTCATCCTCATTGAGATCGTAGATGTTTTTCCAGCAAAGCGCCGTCTTCCTGGTCAGGCGGCGACTGTTCTTTATAACCCTGGAAATGATCTCGTCGGAGAAAGTTCTGCGAAGCCAGGCAAGCGCCTTCTGGTCCCCCATGTTGAGAACCCGCTCAATGATGAAACTCTTGTGTCGATCCAGGTCAAGTTCCGAAAGGTCCACATCCCAAAAAAGGTGGAAAAACTCCTCAGGAACAGCTCTTTCTCCTGTTTCCATTGTTTCTCACCCCTCCGGAGATAATCATACCATCGTCGGCATTCTGCTATAACCAGCCTGGGATTGATCTTTGGGTAGGTTATTCCCCTGATCTTCCCTGTCTTGATCAATTAGTCAAAATTGTACGGTCTGAACCTATGGCAGAAGATCGACCAGACAGAGGTCTTTCCTGGTCTCCACTTTTCTGGTCAAGCCTTTCGTAAACCCTTTTCTCGAGAACAAAACATAGAAGACTTTCCCGGTCCGGAGCCCTTCTGCGGCAAGCATTTTTTCCGTTTTCCTCTCCAGGTCCCGAAGCACATCCTCCCCGACAGGACGGTTCTGGTACTTACACTCCCCGGAGAGGATCCCATCTTCGCCAAGTCCCACCACGTCGATCTCATCCGCACGGTTCCACCAGCTCCCCACTTTTACCGGCAGGAAAGGGATTTCCCCACTGGAGTAGAGCCGGGGAACGGACTGGCGGCATAGATCCTCGTAGACGCGGGGAACCAGATCTGTTTCGAAACTCGCCCTTATCTTCTCCATGGCGGGCCCCGTTTCCCTGATCTCCAGGGAATCAATATGGGGAGATACGTAACGGAACCAGAAAGCCAAAAACGGGTCCCGGATCCGGTAAATGCCGTTCTTGGCTCGCTCCGGCGCCGGCTCGGTAACCGGGACGACCCTTTCCACGAGGCCCAGGTCCCTGAGGACCTTCAAATAACGAGTAAGGTGGCTGGGGTGGACCTGGAAGGCGGAGGCGATCTCGCCGATCTTCTTTTTCCCGGAAGAGATCTGGGCAAGGATCGACTTGTAGGTGCCTGCGGCGCCTGCCTCCCTGTCCAGAAGAAAGTCCGGTTCGCGGAAAAGGTAGGCGTTCTTGTCAAGGATGCCCTTCTCGATCATCTCAAATACTGAATCGTATCGTGAGGCTTCCTCAAGGTATTTCGGGATCCCGCCCGTGATGGAGTAAAGCTGGATCTGTTTTTCGACAGAGCTGCCAGGGGAAAAATCCTCCAGGCAGGAGAAAGGCAGCCCCTTAAGCAGAAGCTGACCGGTCCTCCTGCCGTAAAGAGGGCTGGCGTAGCTGAGCACCGTGCCCTCCATGAGAGAAATGAGGGATCCGCAGAGGATCACCATGCATTCTGAATCCTTGAGAAACTGATCCCACGCCGATTGAAGGATGGAGGGGAAAGGCTTGTAAACCGTCGCCAGGTACTGGAACTCGTCCATCACCAGGATTTTTTTGCCTTCCTGCCTTGCGAAAAGCCGGAGAAGGTTCTCCCACGAAAGAGGGTCCCTCTTGTCCTCCAGCAACGGGTCGTTCGTTATCGAACGCAACAAAGCCTGGAAGCGTCGGCGCTGGAAGACCTCGGGCTCCTCGTTGGCGAGGAAATACAGGGCGTTTTTCCCCCTGATGAATTGCTCGATCAGGGTCGTCTTGCCCGTCCTCCGGCGGCCGTAGATCACGACAAATGAGGAGGGGCGTTCGTACTCCCTGGCAAGAAAAGCCAGTTCTTCAAGGCGATCCGTAAACATCGGCAGTCCTCCCGGCAGATGTTATGTTTAAAAACATAATACTTTTCAACATAACTTCTGTCAAGGCTCCGGCCTTGAAAAGCCCTTACCAGGCATCCACAGTAACCGAGGGGTCTACACTTTTGACTATTTCAGCTTTTACGCTAGCCTCTTGAGCCTTTCCCCCAGATCCTTGTCCCTTTCCATCATGTTCTCAAATCTATAGCAGGCCCGGTTTACGCCCGATCCGGTCATCCCGTAAAGTTCCCTGATCTCTTTGAGCTCAGCGACGCTGAAACGCCAGTGACCGATGGGGGGGTCCTCCTGGCCAGGAAAGTACTGCCTCTGGTTTCCCCCCGTCTTCACCATTTAGTCATATC
>Ga0116141_10001112_pt1 | contig 22736 bp, 19 predicted proteins | sample AD_UKC097_MetaG_FD_89744 | JGI IMG/M metagenome (GOLD analysis project Ga0116141, IMG submission 89744) | Active sludge microbial communities of municipal wastewater-treating anaerobic digesters from USA - AD_UKC097_MetaG | ecosystem: Engineered > Bioreactor > Anaerobic > Digestate | place: USA...
CCGCAGGATCAGCTATGGCTTGCGCTGGCAGGCTATAACCTGGGAGCGGGCCACTTGCGTGGCGCGCTGGCCATCGCCAAGGACATGCAACGTGACCCGACAAGCTGGTATGAGATGAAAAAAGTGCTGCCTCTGTTGTCCCGCCCCGAGGTATATGACCGCTTGAAAGCAGGCCCTGCGCGGGGCGGTGAAGCAGTCATTCTGGTGGAAAACATTCGCATCTACTACGACATTCTCAAACGCTTCGAGCCGGCCGATTTAACGTTTTTAATGACCACGCAAATCAGCGCACAGCTCTCCGGCAAACGTGCGGAAAAAAAGAAAATCAAGTCAAACGAATCGTTTCCATCCCGCCCATCCAGGGCCGCAAAGCGGGCGGAATAGTGATGCTACCGTCTTCGTTCTGATAATTTTCCAGCACAGCCACCAGCGTGCGCCCCACGGCAAGGCCCGAACCATTAATCGTGTGCAAAAGCTCAGTCTTTTTGTGCTCATTGCGGAACCGCGCCTGCATGCGCCGCGCCTGAAAAGACTCGAAATTCGAACAGGATGAAATCTCGCGATACGCGTTTTGTGCGGGCAGCCACACTTCCAGGTCGTAAGTTTTAGCCGCAGAAAATCCCATGTCACCGCTGCACAATGCCATCTTTCGATAAGGCAATTCAAGCGCTTGCAGCACGGCCTCAGCATGGCCGGTGAGATCTTCCAGCGCCTGCCAGGATTGCTCCGGATGCACCATTTGCACCAATTCCACTTTATCGAACTGATGCTGACGAATCATGCCACGCGTATCGCGCCTGTAGCTGCCCGCTTCTGAACGGAAACATGGCGTATGGGCGACAAATTTCAACGGCAGCGTGGCAGCATCCACAATTTCGCCACGCACGATGTTGGTCACCGGCACTTCAGCGGTGGGAATCAAGTACAAATGGTCATCCTCACCGTGCGGCACGCGGAACAAGTCTTCTTCAAATTTCGGCAACTGCCCCGTGCCGAACATGCTGTCCTTATTCACCAGATACGGCACATACACTTCGGTGTAGCCATGTTTGTCTGTATGCATATCCAGCATGAACTGCGCTAATGCCCGATGCAGCCGCGCAATCGCGCCTTTCATCACAGCAAAGCGGCTGCCGGTGATTTTGACCGCAGTTTCAAAATCCAGCCCGCCCAAAGCCACACCCAAATCCACATGATCCAGCGGATTCTCCAGAGTTTTTGGCGTGCCCCAACGCAACACTTCCACATTGCCAGTCTCGTCTTTGCCCACCGGCACGCTGTCGTGCGGCAGATTGGGAATGCCGGCCAGAAAATGATCAAAGCGCGGCATGAGTCCAGCCAACGCCGCCTCACCCGCTTTTAAGGCATCGCCCAAACCAGCCACTTCATTCAGCACAGCCGTCGCATCCTCGCCCTTGCCTTTGAGTATGCCGATCTGCTTGGAAAGCAGATTGCGCCGCGCTTGCAAATCCTGGGTTTGCGTTTGCAGCTGCTTTCTTTCGGCCTCCAGCGCTTCAAACGCGGCAGTGTCCAGCGTTACGCCACGGGTGGCCAGGCGTTCGGCAACAAAAGGGAGTTGGGTGCGAAGAAGCTGAATATCGAGCATGAGGTTTCCTGTAAATTTCTGTGATTGCTTATGTTTCTATGACTTTTTTGCCGCTTCTACTGCCATGACTTGTGCTGATTTGACCGACTGTTGTGTCTGTTTAGCCGCTGTATCCAAAGCACGCAAATGCGCGAGCTTTTCCGCGATTTTCTGTTCCAGCCCACGTGCCACCGGCTGATACCACTGCACCGCAGGCATGCCATCGGGAAAATAATTTTCCCCGGCGGCGTAGCCCTCTTTCTCGTCGTGCGCATAACGGTAATCCGCCCCGTAACCCAGGCTTTTCATCAATTGGGTTGGCGCGTTGCGCAAGTGTTCCGGCACGCCGCGGCTGGTGTCCTTGGCCACAAAAGCGCGCGCGGCATTATAGGCGAGGTAAGCCGCATTCGATTTAGGTGCCACGGCCAAATACAGCACGGCATTGGCCAGCGCCAGCTCGCCTTCCGGGCTGCCCAGCCGTTCATAAGTAGCACAGGCATTGAGCGCCACTTCCAAGGCGCGCGGGTCGGCCAGGCCCACGTCTTCGGTGGCCATGCGCACAATGCGCCGCCCCATATACAGCGGGTCGGCTCCGCCATCCAGCATGCGCACCAGCCAGTACAAGGCCGCATCGGGGTTCGAGCCGCGCACGGATTTATGCAGGGCGGAAATCTGGTCGTAAAACGCATCGCCACCTTTATCAAAACGCCGCAAATCGCTGGCCAGCATCTCGTTCAAAAAGTCGGCGCTGGCGATACGGCGTTGGTCGGTCTGCGCAGCTGTTTTTATCTGTTCCAGCACGTTCAGCAGCCGCCGCGCATCGCCATCGGCATAACCCAGCAGCCGCTCGCGCGCGGCCGGTTCAAAATCCAGCTCAGGAAACGCCTGTGCCCGTGCCCGATCAAATAAAGCACCCAATTCATCCTGCGTCAGGCTTTTTAATACATACACCGCCGCCCGCGAGAGCAAGGCCGAATTCACCTCGAACGACGGATTCTCAGTTGTCGCACCAATAAAGGTGAGCGTGCCATTTTCAACATACGGCAAAAAAGCATCCTGCTGTGCCTTGTTAAAGCGATGCACTTCATCCACAAACAAGATCGTGCGCCGCCCCATCTGGCGCAAACCTTCCGCCCTCTGCACCGCCTCGCGAATATCCTTCACGCCGGAAAACACGGCGGACAAAGCCACAAATTCGGCATCAAACGCATCCGCCATCAAGCGCGCCAAGGTGGTCTTGCCCACCCCGGGCGGGCCCCACAGAATCATCGAATGCGGCACGCCTGATTCAAACGCCAGACGCAACGGTCTGCCAGCGCCGATCAGGTGCGATTGGCCGACCACTTCATCCAATGTTGCAGGTCGCAGCAATTCCGCTAGCGGTGGCGGCGGTGGATTAGCAGAAAATAAATCAGCACTCATCAACGCTTGCACCGATGCTTACGCCGTCGCGTTTTTTGCCTTGGCGAAAAGCGCGTTTTTTCCCCGATCGTTTTATCGCAAGGCAACGCCATCAGCGCCAACTTTTGAAACATGAACTAAAAGCCTTCATTACCGCGCAAAAAACGCCACTGCCCGACGGGCAGATCGCCCAGCATCACGCGGCCGATGCGCACGCGCTTCAAGCCCGTCACGCGCAGACCAACCAGCTCACACATGCGACGTATTTGCCGCTTGCGCCCTTCTTTAAGAACAAAACTCAGCTGTTCATGATTCGCCCAGCTCACCTTTGCCGGGCGTAATTCTTTGCCATCCAGTGACAGGCCGTGATTCAGCAGCGCCAAATTGTGACTGTCAAGCAGGCCATCCACCCGCACGAGGTATTCTTTTTCCACGCTTGAATCATCGCCAATCAGTTGTCGCGCCACGCGACCATCTTGCGTGAGCACAAGCAATCCGGTGGAATCAATATCCAGGCGTCCGGCCGGCGCCAAGCCTTTCAAGTGTGCGGGCGAGAAGCGCTGCCTGTCGTTGGCCGCTTGGGTTTTGGCGTTGATCAGCGTGACCGCTGGCAGATGTCCGTCTTCGGCCTGGCCTGAGACATAACCCACGGGCTTGTGCAGCAAAATAGTGACCTGCTGCGCCTGGCTTGCGCGGGCTTCGGCGGCGAGCGTGATCACCGCATCCGGTAGCGCGCGCGTGCCCAGTTGCGTCACGCGTTCGCCATTCACGAACACTAAACCCCGTTCAATATAAGCGTCAGCCTCGCGGCGCGAACACAGGCCGCGTTCGGCCATAAGTTTGGAAATGCGACTTCCTTGCGTATCATTCATAGCTGTTCATTCTATCCTGCTGCCATGCTCAGTTATCGCCACGCCTTTCACGCCGGCAGTCATGCCGATGTTTTAAAACATCTGGTACTCATGCTGTGCCTGCAACACATGAACAGCAAAGACAAGCCCTACACCGTGGTAGACACCCACGCGGGTGCCGGGCTGTATTTGCTGGACACTGAACAAGCCAAGCGTACCGGCGAATCCTTGAACGGCATAGGCAAGCTTTGGCAACGTACTGACTGGCCGGAGCCTTTAGCAAAGCTCATGGCGCTTATAAAAGAAATCAACCAAAGTGGCCAGTTGCTGCGCTACCCCGGCTCACCCTGGTTAATTGACCATCTCGCCCGTCCCATCGATCGATTGCGCTTTTGCGAGTTGCACTCGACAGACTTTGCCTTGCTGCGCCGCCAATACAAAGACGCAGGGCGACGAGTTGCAGTGTATCAAGATGATGGTTTTGAAGTCCTCAAAGCCAGCCTGCCGCCGCCTTCACGCCGCGCGCTGGTGCTAATTGACCCCTCCTACGAAATCAAGAGCGACTATATGAAAGTAGTCGCTGCCATCAAAGACGGCTTAAAACGCTTTGCCACCGGCACGATGCTGGTATGGCATCCGCTGATGCCACAACTGGAGGCAAACCAGCTACCAGAAAAACTCAAAAAAGCGGGTGCCGCACATTGGCTGCATGCCACGCTCTGCGTGAATGCGCCATCGGCACAAGGACGCGGCATGCATGGCAGCGGCATGTTTATCATTAACCCACCGTGGACCCTGAACGCCGCATTAAAGGAGACCCTGCCCTATCTTGCACAAACCCTGGCGCTGGATAACCACGCAGCGTGGCAAGTGGATGAATGTGAACTCGACCAAAAAAAGAGCAGCCCGGATTAAACCGGACTGCCCGCTTTTTCATGCCATTGCAGATCAAACGTTAAAAATATCCATCTGCCGTGGAATAATGTCATTGCAAACGACAATGTATTTTTCACGGATCAACCATGCATCTCCCTGACGCACCAAGGTGTACTTGTAATGGCCAAAAAACATGTCGGTACGCTTTTCTTCATGCTTGAACGTATTGACTTGAAAGTTAGCCGTTACCACCGCCTCGTCTGCACTCACTGAGCGCACCCGCACATTCGTCACAAAATGTCGCGTACGCGGCAAACGAATCAAGGAAGACGATAAACCTGACTCAATACGCCACACACGATCCGCCATGCGTGCGCGGTTACCGCAGTAGATCAACGAAATTTCACCCTTCGGATCGTCAATCAGCACATGATCGTCATCCCACGACGGCGCCCAATACACCGCATCCTCGGTATACAACGCCAGCCAATCGTGCCAGCGTCGTTCATCCAGACAATCAGCCTCTTCCAGCAACAGCTCATGAATTATTTCATTGACACGACGTTCAATCTGCATTTTTCTCTCCTGCTTTTTTCTCGTTTGCCTCACGCTGCATCCCTGCCGCCAATAACTTCAGCCACTCGCGATATTCCCCGTGGTACAAGGTTTCATCAGCCACATTAGGGGCACTCACTTGCGGCTCAAAACCGAGCTCTTTAGCCAAAGCATCCGCGCCAATCACCCGGCGTTTCATGCCACGATCAAAATCCTGCCAAGGCGCACTGCGTGCTGCGTTATAACCATTTTGACAAGCATCGAATTCGGTCAAGTCATCCGGTGTAGCAATACCACTGGCACCATAAAAATCCTCATACTGCCGCACGCGCCTTTCCCGTGCAGCGACAGACTCGCCTTTGGGCGCAATGCAATAGGCATGCACTTCTGTCTGGTCTGTAGCGATTGGTCGCCATGAACGCAGTTGAGTAGAAATACCGTCAAACAGAATGAAGTTAGGATAAATCAGCACCTGCCGCAAGCGCTTGGCCATCCAGGTCGCTTGCAATGGCCCAACACGCTCTTCTAGCGCGTCATAGTGCATACCCAAAGCGCGGTCGCGGAAGTTCGGAATATCAATCCAAATCATCACGTGCCCATTGCCTAAATCGTAATTGCCGTTGCCCAAGTCAGCCAAGTTAATCTGAATCGCTTTGACTTTATCTTCACTCGGCTTACCTGCTTGCTGCGACGCCGCAGCCGCCGCAGCCTGTTCAGCACGCAAGCGCGCCAAGCGAAAATACGAAGCATGGACAATATCTACGTGATAACCATCCACACCATTTTCCGCCTGCATTTTCCAGTTACCGCGATGGGTATAGACCGAATGCCCACGCAACACCTCCAAACCCTCGGCGGATTGATTGGCAAACAATTCCAAAAACGGCGCAGCTGCGGCCAAATGAGTTTTAATGTCCGGCACATCCGCATTCAAGCTGGCAAAAATAAAACCGTGATAACTCGCCACATGCGGCACAGGCGTTAAACCATGATCGTTTTTTTGCCAGTCATCCGGATAGCCACCGGCAGCCTGGTCCTTCACGTCCAGCAACTCGCCTTTATTATTGTAAACCCAGCCGTGATAAGGGCAAACCCAGCGCTTGGCACTGCCTTTATCTTTCCGTGCAACCATCGCCCCTCGATGCGAGCACGCATTAATAAAGCCACGCAACTGACCATCTTCCCCACGGCTGATAATCACCGGCTGGCGACCAATCACTGTCGTTAAATAATCGTTTGGCTTGGGGATCTGGCTCTCGTGGCCAATATAAATCCACGTTGCCTCCCATACGTGCTTGATCTCCAGCTCAAAGAGCTCTTGATCGGTATAAACCGACCGATGCACCTTAAATGTTTCGCCTGGCACATCAATAATGCGCGCTGAAATATCAGCAATAGACAACCCTCTACCCATCGCGCCTTGCTGGGGTAAATCTGCATAATGACTAATTACATGACGATCATTCATGATCTTCTCCTTTTTTTATCTTCGTTTTTGCTTCTCAAACTGCGCATTCGCAGTAAAAAGGAAAAGCAAAACGTGGCGTTGATGACTTTTTGGTTTGCAATCGTACCAGTTTTTGATCGCTTTAATTTGATCGCCTTAGTTCAAGCGCACATAAAAATTCTCGTCGTACGCCAGCTAAGGTAATCAGGGAACGCCACTATTCATTCGGTTGGCGGATTCAAACCGAAATGCGCATTGTCAGCACTTAGCCTGACAGCAACGCAAGCATTGGAAAAATTCACTCAAGCGGCTAAAATGATCGGCTTTGTTCGCACAGGTTTTTGTGACTGACAAGTACATAAGCTGCAACAAACGCGGCAAATAAGTCACCCGGGGAGGTCGCCCAGGGCTTGAAACCCGAAAAAACAGCCCAATATGAGAAAAAGCTTATATGGCCAGCGGCTATATAACAACCTAACAACCCTAGGCCACACGAAAGTTATTGTCAAAGTTTAGTCAGGAGATCCAATGCAAGACACCCCAAATAATCCAGAAAATTCAACGGACAACCTAAATAGCGCCGTCTCGCCAGAGCCGACTTTTACAGCTGCGCCTGAATCCGGTATTGAAAACGAAACGCCAAATGACCACATCGATACCCTGCCCAGCACCGAAGAATTGCTGCGCCAGGCCGAACTTGCTTCTGCCGAGCACTATGATGCCTGGCTGCGCGCCAAGGCTGAAACCGAGAATGTTCGCCGCCGCTCGTTGGAAGATGTTGCCCGCGCCAGTAAATTCGCGGTAGAAAAGTTTGCCACCGAATTAGTTGCCGTTAAAGACAGCCTCGAAGCAGCGCTGGCCAATGAAAACCAAAGCGCAGAAAACCTGAAAGCGGGCGTTGAGCTCACCTTGAAACAGCTCACCAGCGCATTTGAAAAAGCCAGCCTGCTGGACATCAATCCGCAGGGTGAAAAGTTTGATCCACACAAACATCAGGCCATCAGTCAGGTTGACGCGGAAATCGAGCCCAACCATGTGGTCTCGGTGTTGCAAAAAGGCTACGCGCTGCATGACCGGATTATTCGTCCAGCCTTGGTCGTAGTCTCCAAAGCCAAATAAAAAAACTGGCTGCCCTGGCTTGAATTTTTGCTTGGCAACCCCATAAATAAACCAGTTCAAAACTTATTCAAACTTTAATAAAAGGAAAAATCATGGGAAAAATTATCGGTATTGACTTAGGCACTACAAACTCCTGCGTCTCCATCATGGAAGGCGGCAAGCCTAAAGTCATCGAAAACGCCGAAGGCGCACGCACCACGCCGTCTATCGTCGCTTATGCAGACGATGGCGAAATTCTGGTCGGCGCATCAGCCAAACGCCAGGCTGTCACTAACGCCAAAAACACCTTGTATGCCGTCAAGCGCCTGATCGGCCGTCGCTTTGACGAAAAAGAAGTGCAAAAAGACATCGATCTGATGCCTTTCAAAATCGTCAAAGCGGACAATGGCGACGCCTGGGTTGAAGTGCGCGGCAAAAAAATGGCGGCGCAACAAGTGTCCGCCGAAGTGCTGCGCAAGATGAAGAAAACCGCCGAAGATTATTTGGGTGAAGAAGTCACCGAAGCCGTGATCACCGTACCCGCCTACTTCAACGACAGCCAGCGCCAGGCCACCAAGGACGCCGGCCGCATCGCCGGGCTGGATGTCAAGCGCATCATCAACGAACCGACTGCCGCTGCGCTGGCTTTCGGCATGGACAAGCAAGAAGGCGACCGCAAGATTGCGGTGTATGACCTGGGCGGCGGCACGTTCGACATTTCCATCATCGAAATCGCCGCGATTGATGGCGAACATCAGTTTGAAGTGTTGTCCACCAACGGCGACACCTTCCTCGGCGGCGAAGACTTTGACCAAGTGCTGATCGACTACGTCGTTACCGAGTTCAAAAAAGAACAAGGCGTCGACCTGAAGAACGACGTGCTGGCGCTGCAACGCCTGAAGGATGCGGCAGAAAAAGCCAAGATCGAGTTGTCTTCGAGCCAGCAGACCGAAATCAACCTGCCCTACATCACGGCGGACGCTTCCGGCCCCAAACACCTGGCGCTGAAAATCACCCGCGCCAAGTTTGAATCACTTGTCGAAGCGCTGATCGAGCGCACCATCGCCCCCTGCCGTCTGGCTATCAAAGACGCTGGCGTCAGCCTGAATGACATCACCGACGTGATTCTGGTCGGCGGCATGACGCGCATGCCCAAGGTGCAGGACAAGGTCAAGGAATTCTTCGGCAAGGAACCGCGTCGCGACGTGAACCCGGATGAAGCTGTTGCTGTTGGCGCTGCGATTCAAGGTGGCGTGCTGCAAGGTGAAGTCAAGGATGTGCTGCTGCTCGACGTCACCCCGCTCTCGCTCGGCATCGAGACCATGGGCGGCGTGATGACCAAGCTGATCCAGAAAAACACCACCATCCCGACCAAGGCCAGCCAGGTCTTCTCGACCGCCGACGACAACCAGAACGCGGTGACCATCCACGTGCTGCAAGGCGAGCGCGAAATGTCGGCGGGCAACAAGAGCCTCGGCCAGTTCAATCTGACCGACATCCCGCCGGCACCGCGCGGCATGCCGCAGATCGAAGTCACGTTTGACATCGATGCCAACGGCATTCTGCATGTGTCAGCCAAAGACAAAGGCACCGGCAAGGAAAACAAGATCACCATCAAGGCCAACTCTGGTTTATCTGAAGAAGAAATCCAGCGCATGGTGAAAGACGCCGAAGCCCACGCCGAGGAAGACCACAAAGCCCGTGAAATGGTGGATGCACGCAATCAGTGCGACGCCATGGTGCACTCGGTGAAAAAATCACTCGCCGAGCATGGTGAAAAAATCAGTGCGGACGAAAAAACCGCGATCGAAACCGCCATCAGCGAAGCCGAAGCCGCAATGCAAGGCACCGATAAAGAAGCCATCGTAGCGAAAACCGAAGCACTCACCCAGGCAGCGCAAAAACTTAGCGAAAAAATTTATGCTGAGTCAGCCGCTGCAGGCGCCGAAGCTGGTGCAAACGCTGGCCAAGCCAAGGCAGATGAAGGCGATGTCGTGGATGCTGAATTCACTGAAGTAAAGGACAAGAAGTAATCATCGGCAGATACTTGCTATAACCCCTCGGGCCGCCTGCCAACTTGGCGGCGGCCCGTTCTGCTTGACACTGAATACGCTTACCCACCATGTCAAAACGCGACTTTTACGAAATTCTGGGCGTCAATCGTGACGCTTCCAGTGAAGACATCAAAAAGGCCTACCGCAAGCTGGCCATGAAGCACCATCCTGACCGCAATCCGGACAATCCCAAAGCCGAAGCACAGTTCAAGGAAGCCAAGGAAGCTTACGAGATATTGTCCGACGAACAAAAGCGCACCGCTTATGATCAATACGGCCATGCCGGTGTTGATCCGCAAGCCCGCAGCGGGGCAGGCGGTGGCGGCGGCTTTGGTGATGCCTTCTCCGACATCTTTGGCGATATTTTCGGCGGTGGTGGCGGTAGTCGCTCTAACATTTATCGCGGCGCAGATTTGCGCTACAACCTGGAAATCACGCTGGAAGAAGCCGCCCGCGGCAGTGAGACCCGTATCCGCATCCCCACCATGGCTCCCTGCGAAGAATGCAATGGTTCAGGCGCCAAAAAAGGCACACAACCCCAAACCTGCCCCACCTGCGCAGGCCACGGCCAAGTGCGCATGCAGCAGGGCTTTTTCTCCGTCCAGCAAACCTGCCCCAAATGCCACGGCACAGGCCGCTATATTCCTGACCCCTGCAACACCTGCCACGGCTCAGGACGAGTCAAGCATCACAAAACACTCTCGGTCAAAATCCCTGCCGGGGTAGATGAAGGCGATCGTATTCGCTTAACAGGCGAAGGCGAAGCCGGCGTCAATGGCGGCCCCACGGGTGACCTGTACGTACAAATTCATCTCAAGCCCCACGCCGTCTTCCAACGTGAACATGACGACCTGCACTGCGAAATGCCGGTAAGCTTCACCACCGCCGCACTTGGCGGAGAAATCAAAGTCCCCACGCTGGATGGCGCAGCGCACCTGAAAATTCCCGCTGGCAGCCAGACCGGCAAGGTATTCCGCCTGCGCGGCAAAGGCGTCAAGGGCGTTCGATCACACGCCCATGGCGACCTGCTTTGCCATGTTGTCATCGAGACCCCTGTAAGCCTCACCGAGCGGCAAAAAGAACTGCTGCGCGAATTTGAAGAAATCAGCCAGGGCAATGCCGGCCGCAACAACCCCAAAGCCCAGGGCTGGCTGGATCGGGTGAAGGATTTTTTTAGCGAGTAAACACCTCTTTTCTACCGACAATACCTTGAAAAGCGCGGACACCCTCCGCGCTTTTTTATTCAGCATAGATTAAAAGTCGGCAATGATGATTCGCCGCTTCGCATAACTTTTTAGCAGACAGATACGCCTTACCCAAGTTCAAACTCATTTGACTAGCTGATTCAAAATCTTTGTTGTTGCTTCAAGCAAATTGCCATCCGCAAACAAGACTATGCCAAGCATCCAAAGCTTTCAACCTATCGCATCCCAAAATGCAAAAGTCCTCATCCTTGGCAGCATGCCGGGTAGCATTTCGCTCATCGCTCGCCAGTATTACGCCATCCCGCAAAATGCTTTTTGGCGCATCATCGCCGAGTTGCTGGGGTTTGATGTTTCTGCACCTTATGCCGAGAGAGTTGCTGCGTTAAAGTCGGCGCGCATTGCGCTTTGGGATGTATTGCAGTCATGCACGCGGGAAGGCAGCCTGGACGCTCGCATCGCCCGCGATACCGAGGTTGCGAACGACTTCGGGGCATTTTTTGAAACGCACAAGCACATCACGCACGTGTTTTTTAACGGGGCGACTGCAGAAGCCTGTTTTAAGCGGCATGTCATAAACAATATCAGCAACAATACCAACAAAAATGTCAGCAACTTCGCTAACCTCGCGCTCCGTCCGCTCCATTATTGTCGCCTTCCTTCCACCAGCCCTGCCAATGCGGCGATGTCTTTGGCGGATAAATATCAAGCATGGCAAAAAATCATTGCGCCCCTGAGTCTCCTGGGTATCGACAAGCGGTAAAAGCGGTAAATTGACCAATGACAGGCAAGTAAATAAGATAGCCTCGCTATCAGTGGTTTGTCACCCATCGCCATTCACTGCAACAAGGGGATATCAATGCGTTTGCCTGATTTTATTTACAACCAGAAAGCGATTTTTTGTATTCGTTTCCCCTAAGATTCAACGCGTTGCGGCGTATCACCAGCGCCGACTTTTCGATGTTTTTTATATCTTTCATTTTTATCAGGAGCAGTTATGAAACCACTTTTTTCAAGCGGGTTGATCGGGTTGGGACTATTGTGCTTAGGTGGGTCTACCCAGGCTTTTGATTATGGCAATGCGTTCAAAGGCGTGCTGGAAAAAAACAAGGTCAATGCTGCGACTCCCACCACTCCTGCAACTCCTGCCAACGCGGCCGCAAGCAATAGTGGCGCCGGTGTGAGCAGCCTGACATCATCCGAGATGAATAGCGGCTTGAAAGAAGCATTAAGTCGGGGCGCGGAAATGGCGGTTGCGCAATTAGGGCAGAAAGATGGTTTTTTTGGCAACGCGGCGATGAAAATTCCTTTGCCACCCATGCTGCAAAAAGGCGAAAAATTGATGCGTGCTGCGGGCATGGGGCAGCAGGCGGATGATCTGGTTTTGTCGATGAATCGCGCTGCTGAAGCGGCTGTGCCTGAGGCAAAAACCTTGCTGGTGGACGCCGTCAAAAGCATGACGCTGCAAGATGCCAAAGGTATTTTGACGGGTGGTGAAACGTCTGCAACCGATTTTTTTCGCAGCAAGACAGAGGCTTCACTCACTAAACGCTTTTTGCCGATTGTTAAAGCAACAACCGATAAATCCGGGCTGGCCCAGCAGTACAACAGTTATGCAGGCATGGCCACCAAATTTGGCGTAAGTAAAAAAGGCCAGAACACGGTGGAAGATTACGTCACCAAGCAGTCGCTTGACCGTCTGTATAAGCTGGTGGGTGAGCAAGAGCGCACAATACGCGCTAACCCGTTGCAAGCAGGCAGTGATTTGCTCAAGAAAGTTTTTGGCGCAGTGGCGAAGTAGTTTTTTTATACGCCAAAGGCTGCATGCCTCTGCTTTGCGAAAAAGCCATGACAGAAAACTGTCGTGGCTTTTTTACATGACAAACCAATGCTTATTGCTTAACTCTGGCACGGTAAGTCAAGGTCGCTTTGCCTTCGGCGGGCACGCGAACCTGCCATTCGGCAACGCCTGCCGCACGCTTGGTGTGGGGTTGAGATTCACTCACCATCGTCCAATCGCCGGGCATTGGCTCACGCACGGTAACGGTAACAGCCGCTGGTTTGGCGTTACTCAAAACAATCTCATATGCAGATTCCGTATTGATGGTGTAGCGGCCGCTGTTGGGCAGGCGTTGAAACGATGTCTGTTTTTTATGCGCGGTTACGTCAAACGCGTTGCCTAATTTCAAGCGGACTGTTTCGTTTTTTGGGGTGTGGTCCAATCGGTCTTCACCCACAAATTGCGCGTTGCCCTGGCTATCTTTTTTATAAACCCGAATCACGCCCTTAGGTAGCGGAATGCCTAAGCCATCACCTTTATTGTGAAAGTCGACAAACACGGCTACTTTTAATTTTTGACCTAAATCACCGCCATTGCCTGCCGAATCAAAATAATAATGGGGTGCGCCTTCTAATAAATAGGTTTTCTTGGTGGGCACTTGCGTGGCTGTCATCAAGGCCACTTGCTTGGTTTGATTCTCGGCTAGCGTTGTAGGCCGTTGCAATGTGTAGAGATGATATTCAAACAACGATTCTTGCTGCATCTCTGCTACATCGGCTACTTTGGCGGCCATGGCCATCATGGCACGCGGGTTAGCTTGGTTTTCTTGCACGCGATTCAGGTCGCCTGCGACCAACTGCAATTTTGCTTGCGGGTAAGCAGCACCACTTTGGTTGGTTAAAGTGACCCAGCCATTCAAATCCAGCCAGCTGTCGTCGGCGTTAAGCTCGGCAACGTAATCCGCACGCCAGGACAACCCAGCCGTCAAGTACGACAGCTCAAGATTTTGCTGGCCTTGTGCCGGGCTTACCAGGGAAATCACCAGCGTGGGTTTATCACGCAGTGTTTCAGGCACACCAGGAAAAGCCAGCCTGCCGGGGACGCCCGTTTCAATACGATCAGCAAACTTTAGTACGACACCATTTTGCGTGGATAACACCGTCGCCAATTCACGGGTTTCAGCACCGGTGGCTGGGTTCATTTTCAAGACCATCACCTCACGCCCGGCATATTTTTCGAGTAATTTTTGCGGTGTCAGCAGATCAAAATCAAAGTTTTGCTCAAGCAAACGGAACCCTGCAGGCTGTGTAAGATTACGCAGCTGTGCGGTTTCCGGCCGCATTTTGGCAGACACTTCACGCCAGGCCAATTGATTTAAATCATGCGCCAGTTTTACCCGCCGCGCATCTTTTACCAGCGCCAGATTGTCGTTATAAATTGTCACCGCAATGCTGCTTTGATCAGCAGCTGTGCTCACCGTTTCATCGCGCGGCAAGGCGCAGGCGGGCAGCGCCCAAATCACTGCTAGCGCGCATCCGACGCAGGTAAATTTTCTGGTAATGCGTTTCGACATCACGTTCTCCTGTACGTTGGGCACATAGCCGGTTTAGTCCCCAGACCGCAACTGCTGCACTTGAAAAAAACTCGGCGGGTTAAGTTTGGGATCAATAAAACTTTTGAATTGCCCGGTTGAACATCGCTTGGCTTGCACGTCGATCATCGTGCCTGAATCATCAATCGGCACACCGGCTCCTTTATTGCTGGCCATTTGATAATCTGGATGCGTTTTACCCAAGAGACCGACCTTCCACAACTCGCCTTTGCGATCGTAAATCAGCGAGACGGCAATGGTGTTGGTTTGCGCATCAAACAAAAACACGCGGCGACTGACCGGATGGCTGGCGAGTAGCGGCACGCCAGTGACTATATGCACTTTGCGCAACTGCCAGCGTACATCGGGAAAACATCCGCCCTGCCCGGTAAAAGCAACATAGCGAAAACCTGTCGGGTCTTTATATTCATCCGATAATGTCAACTCATTATGGTTATAAAAAGGCAACAGCATGTTGCGTGTGCCATTAAACTTCCATTGGGTTTCCGACACGCGTGCGTTGTAGCCGCCAAAATCTTCGATCATGGTGTCCGAACCTAAAAAGGCATCGGTCGTTTGCCCGGTGGATAAACGGCGCACACGACGTTGAAAACCAAAATACATGTAAGCGTCATCCAGCTTTAAATCATTGTCATAGCGCTGAATCAAGAGCTGGGTATTTTTCAAATCCATGGGCTCGTTCACCATCAGGTATGTGGCATTGAGCAGATTGGACGGGTTGGGCTGAATCTCCGGCGTTGGCGGTGTTTCAACCCGATACTTGAATTTGAGCGCATGCACATTGACCAGCAGCGAGCGCTCAACCTTGCCTGACATCAAATTACGGTATTTCCATTGCACGGGGCGAATAGTGAAAGTCTCGCCAGCGCTATAGCGAAAATTCCACGCGATTTTTTCACCCGCACGCGGGTCGCTCTCTTGCGGCTCTTCAGGGAACGGCCGACCACCTGCGTAGCCGATGATCTCACCCGGCTTGTCGCCCAGCCGCGTCTTGTTTAAATTAGCGCGCGTGGCTTCAACATATTTGGGCACCACATCAAAGGAGGTCGTCGGCGCGGTTTTTATCTCGTACCAGCCATTTTTCACCATCATGAACGTGCCGGCATCAAGAGCATCCTTGAAGCGATCTACATTATCCTTGTCGATTTTCATGCCTGAAGCCAACCCGGCAAATGAGGGCATGCCTGTGCTGTAGGGGGAAAAACTCTTTAATACATCAGCATCAGTTGCTGCGTGAGCCAGACTGGCAAAACCAAACAAGCTACTGGCAATGGCGGCAAAAAAACAGCGGGGTAGTGTTTTCATAGTGCTTTCATTTTCCTCATTTTATTTTTTAATTTTGAAAACTCACTACAAACTACGCGACCTTAACTCCCCCGACCGTCCTACGCACGCCGCCAGGTTGTCCCTTGCGGGCTATCTTCAAGAATAATGCCAGCGGCTTTAAGTTCATCGCGAATACGGTCGGATTCAGCAAAGTTTTTGGCTTTTTTCGCCGTAGTGCGAGCGCCGACTTTTTCTTCAATCATCTCGTTACTCAGCCCATCCGATGGCGTTGCCTGCAAAAAGTCCTGCGCATCGCGCTGCAAAAGTCCCAGCACGCCACCCAGTGCACGAAGCTGACCGGCCAAGGCGACCTCGCCCCGGTTGATGAGGGTGGCGAGATCAAATAAAACGGCCATGGCTTCGGGTGTGCCGAAGTCATCATCCAGCGCGGCCTTGAAGCGCTGTGCGTGGGCTTCGTTCCAATCCACCACTGCTGTGCCCTGCTGCCCCTTCAATGCGGTGTAAAGCCGCGTGAGCGAGTGGCGCGCGTCATCCAGATGCACATCAGAATAATTGAGCGGGCTGCGGTAATGGGCACGCAAAATAAAAAACCGCACCACTTCGGCGTCGTACTTTTTCAAGACTTCGCGTATGGTGAAAAAATTGCCCAGCGACTTGGACATTTTCGCGTCATCTACTCTTACAAAGCCGTTGTGCAGCCAGTAATTCACGAAATGCCTATGGGACTGATCAGCACAGGCGCCTTCAGATTGCGCAATTTCGTTCTCGTGATGCGGAAACTGCAAATCCTGGCCACCCCCATGAATGTCAAAGTGCGTCCCGAGCAATTCAGCGGACATGGCTGAGCACTCAATATGCCATCCGGGTCGACCAGCGCCCCAGGGAGATTCCCATTTAGCCTCGGCCGGCTCTTCTTCCTTGGCCTGTTTCCAGAGCACGAAATCGAGCGGATCCTGCTTGCCAGCGGTCACATCGACCCGCTCACCCGCGCGCAAATCTTCCAGCGATTTACCGGACAGCTTGCCGTAACCATCAAACTTGCGCACTGAGTAGCAAACATCGCGATTAGCTGCCACATAGGCGTAGCCATTCTTTTCCAGGGTGCTAATCATGTCTTTCATTTGCACCACATAGTCTGTCGCACGCGGTTCAGCATCCGGTGGCAATACGCCCAGCGCTGCAGCATCCTCATTCATCGCCGTGATGAAGCGATTCGTCAACTCGCGGATGGTTTCCTTATTTTCCTGCGCGCGGCGAATGATCTTGTCGTCGATATCCGTAATGTTGCGCACATAGGTGAGCTGATAGCCACTGGCGCGCAGCCAGCGCGCGACCAGATCAAACACGACCATCACACGGGCGTGGCCCAAGTGGCAATAGTCATACACCGTCATGCCGCACACATACATTTTTGCGTGGCCGGGCTGAATGGGAACAAAGGTCTGTTTTTCGCGCGCGAGGGTGTTGTATAGCTTCAGCATCGGGTAATGGGTGTTTGCTTGTGCAATGGTCAAAGGGGTTGAACGAACGAAAGCCCGGTTGTCGAGTCAAGGTGCTTGTTGTTAAAATTCACCACCAAATACGCGCTTGGCTTCAAGCTCGATCTTTGGTGAGCTTTCAGTGCATTGCCAATCAATATTCAGAGTATTCAGCAAACCCTTTTGCAACAATGAGCGCGCGCCCGTGGGAAACTGCGAGAAGTATACAACATGACTAAACTCTTCTTTTACCGTCTGAAAACTGTGTGTTGCCGACGGCTTCATGCGCTGTTATTCATACTGACCTGCGTTTTCACACCTTCCGGTTTTGCGCTCGCTCAATCGCTGGATGATGTTGCCAACTTGATTGACCAACATCAATACACGCCGGCATTAGCAGCGCTTGCGCCCTACCTTGAGGCAGACCCCATGGATGCCCACGCTCGATTTCTCAAAGGTTTGGCATTAAGTGGCGCCAAGCAACCAGAGGCCGCTATTGCGGTGTTTCGCGGTTTAACTGAAGACTTTCCCGAGTTGCCCGAGCCCTACAATAACCTGGCTGTAATTTACGCCCAACAAGGCCAACTGGATAATGCCCGTCACGCATTGGAAATGGCGATTCGCACGCATCCATCCTACGCAACAGCCCATGAGAACCTGGGGGATATCTATGCCTTACTCGCCCAAAAATCCTACAGCCAAGCCGTGCAGCTAGCACCCACAGTTGAAAGTTCAAAGCGCAAGTTAAATGCAGTCTCAGCCATCAGTTTGCCGTAATTTTTTCACTCACCTTTAATTTCATCACTATCACCTGGAGCTTTTATGCATCGTTTCTTTTTCCTTATCGCTACACTGTTCATCAGTCTTAATGTGTTTGCTGCCAATCCACAGGTTGAGATGAAAACTTCGCAGGGTACTATTGTCATTGAGCTTTATCCCGAAAAAGCACCCAAGACTGTCGAGAATTTTTTACGCTACGTAAAAGACAGTTTTTACAAAGACACTGTGTTTCATCGTGTGATTGATGGCTTCATGATTCAAGGTGGCGGCATGACTGCCAGCATGCAAGAAAAACCCACGCGTGACCCGATTCAGAATGAAGCAAAAAATGGTCTGAAAAATGATGTCGGTACGATTGCGATGGCTCGCACGGGAGATCCTCACTCAGCTTCGGCACAGTTTTTCATCAACCTTCAAGCCAACAATTCGCTGAATTTTCCAAACCCCGATGGTTGGGGCTACGCCGTTTTTGGCAAAGTTATCAAGGGCTTTGATGTCGTCCAAAAAATTGGCAAAACAAAAACGGGCAACGCTGGCTTTCATCAGGATGTACCAACCACCCCCATCGTGATTCAATCCGTCAAACTTTTGCCTGCTCAAAAGTAGCGCTCTGCGGATTCAATTTCTTTTTCTCACTTCACTGAAAGTTTAATCATGATCAAACTCACAACCAATCATGGCGTCATTACCCTGGAACTCAACGCCGAAAAAGCGCCCAAGACCGTAGCCAACTTTATTGATTATGTCCAAAAGGGGCAATTCGATAACACCATTTTCCACCGCATCATCCCCGGCTTCATGATCCAAGGCGGTGGTTTTGAACCCGGTATGAAGCAAAAACCCGTTGGCGCGCCGATTGATAACGAAGCCAACAACGGCCTTGGCAACAACTGCTACACCGTCGCCATGGCACGCACTTCTGACCCGCATTCAGCCACAGCACAGTTTTTTATCAATGTCGCTGACAATGACTTTCTTAACTACGGCACCTGCCAGGATGGCTGGGGTTACTGCGTTTTCGGCCAAGTCGTTGAAGGCAAGGACATCGTCGATAAAATCAAAGCAGTGCCGACTAGCACGGTGAGCTTTCACCAAAACGTACCAACAGAAGATGTCGTGATAGAGCGTGCAGAAGTAATCTAAGTTCAACGGCATCAATTTGTATCTTCAAGTACTCGGGCAGTGCGCATGAATATTTCCGACACTGCCCGCTTTATTTCTGATTTGCATTTAACCTCCGAGCGCCCTGATCTTACGGCGCGCTTTGCTACTTTTCTGGCAAATACAGCATCAGAAAAAATTTCCAGCTTGTTCATTCTGGGTGACTTATTCGACGCCTGGATTGGTGATGATGATCTCGCTCAGCCTTTGCATGCCGAAGTCTGCGAACGACTCCGCCGGTTACATGAACAAGGCACCCAAGTTTTTTTTATCGCCGGCAATCGTGATTTTTTAATCGGCGATGCTTTTGCGCGTGCCTCGGGCATGCAACGTTTATCGGATATTGAAAAAGTCGGCGCTGGCGATACGCCGCAAAATCTTGCGCCGGTTTCTGAAAAGCCCCTCAGGGAAACGGCGGTCATTATTATGCATGGCGATACATTGTGTACGGATGACACGGATTATCAGAGCTTTCGTCAGCTAGTACGCAACCCGGCGTGGCAAGCTGACTTTCTTGCTCAGCCACTGACCGAGCGCCGTGCACAAGCCGTAGCATTAAGACAAAAAAGCAAAGTGGCAACACGGGAAAAATCGCAGAACATCATGGACGTCAACGCAGATACAGTTCAAAAATTATTTGCGGCTTCAACCTGCCGCAGGTTGATCCACGGCCATACGCATCGCCCTGGCTACGAAAAAATAATACTGGCCGATGGTGCAGCCGAACGCTGGGTGCTATCTGATTGGGATACACATCGCGGTGACGCGCTTGAAATGGATGCTGCCGGCAATATTCGCCGAATTGACTTATCCCGCTAAACTGCGTTTTAAGCGCTCAACCCGCGTGCAATATCCGCTTCGAGATCACACGGGCTCTCTAACCCAACGGCAATCCGCAGCAAACCTTCCTTGATGCCAGACGCAGCACGCGCTTCTGGCGAAATGCGGCCATGTGTGGTCGAGGCTGGATGCGTAATGGTGGTTTTGGTATCCCCCAGATTAGCGGTGATTGATAACAAACAACAGTGATCAACAACACGCCATGCAGCATCACGCTCACCCTTGACTTCAAACGCCACAATCGCACCGCCACTGGCTTGCTGCTTCATCGCTAAGGCATGTTGCGGATGCGACGCCAGGCCAGGATAGTAAACACGCGCCACTTGGGGTTGCTTCTCCAGCCATTGCGCTAAGGCCAGCGCGTTGGCAGACTGCTGATGCATGCGTAGCGACAAGGTTTCCATGCCTTTGAGAATAATCCAGGCATTGAAAGGCGAAATCGTCGGTCCAGCGGTACGCAAAAACTTGAATACTTCATCCGTCAACACCTTGGGGCCGCACACTGCGCCGCCCAAAACGCGCCCTTGCCCATCAAGATATTTGGTAGCGGAATGAATAACCAAATCCGCACCAAGCTGCAAAGGCAGTTGCAATGCCGGAGTACAAAAGCAATTATCAACGACCAGCAACACGCCTGCAGCATGTGCAACAGACGCCAAGGCAGCAATATCGAGCACTTCTGTCAGGGGATTCGAAGGTGTTTCAATAAACAGCAAGCGCGTATTAGGGCGTATTGCGGCAGCAAAAGCGGCGCTATCGGATGAATCCACAAACGTGGTTTCTATGCCAAAACGCGAAAAAATCGTGCCGAATAACTGCTGGGTTGCACCAAAAATACTACGCGAGGAAACAATATGCTCTCCTGCACTCATCAAGGCCATCACTGTGGCCATGATCGCCGCCATGCCACTGGCTGTAGCAACACAAGCCTCCGCGCCCTCCAGGGCAGCCAGCCGCGTTTGCATCATGGTCACAGTGGGATTGGTAAACCGGGCATAGACCATGCCCTCTTCTGCACCAGAGAAACGCGCGGCCGCTTGGGCAGCACTATCAAACACAAAACTGGATGTTAAATAAAGCGCTTCAGAATGCTCATTGAATTGGCTACGCGTCTGCCCGGCACGAACAGCCAGCGTTTCCAGCGTCCAATTCTGGTCTGGTGGGACAAATGAAGTTAACGGGTCGGTCATCAGTCAATCTCGATGCAATAGGGATGTAAAAGTCTTCGGCGTAAAAATGTTTCGGCGTGTTATCCGTGACTTAAATTAAGGTCAAGTTGTGAATCATGTTCCTGCTCAAATGGCTCATTGTCTTCAGCGCAATCTTCCGAGTCCAGGCGCGACGCATTATTTGTTGCGGGCTTATCACGCTCGTTTTCCATCTTCTGCAGATAAGCAGAAGTAACATCGCCTGTGACGTAATGACCATCAAAGCATGATGTTTCAAACTGGGTAATACTGGGATTAATGGCTTGAACGGCTGCTTTCAAATCGTCAATATCTTGATACACCAGTGCATCTGCGCCAATCTCCTGGCAAATCTCTTCGTCCGACCGAAAAGAAGCAATCAATTCAGAACGGCTTGGCATGTCAATGCCATACACATTGGCAAACCTGACTGGCGGCGATGCTGAAGCAAAGTAAACTTTTTTCGCCCCTGCTTCGCGAGCCATCATGATGATTTCTCGACTCGTCGTACCTCGCACGATTGAATCATCAACCAATAACACATTGCGGCCTTTGAATTCCTGAGCAATCGCATTGAGTTTCTGACGCACAGATTTACGCCGTGTTGCCTGCCCCGGCATAATGAATGTACGGCCGATATAACGATTTTTCACGAAGCCTTCACGGTATGGCAAGTTCAAGCGTGCGGCTAAATCCATCGCAGAATGGCGGCTAGAGTCAGGAATGGGAATCACCGCATCAATTTCCAGATGCGGCATGGTGCGCCGAATTTTGTCAGCAAGATAGTCACCCATGCGGGCACGCGTCTCATACACCGAAATACCATCCATCACCGAGTCAGGCCGGGCAAGGTAGACAAACTCGAACATGCAGGGGGCATGCACAGTTCGCTCGGCGCATTGCCGGCTTAAAAAGTTACCTTTGAGGTCGATTAAAATTGCCTCGCCTGGCTCAACATCTCTTAAAAGCTTGAAACCAAGCGTGTCGATAGCAACACTTTCGGAAGCGACTAAATACTCAGGGCCTGCCGGCGTATCATTACGACCGATAACGAGCGGGCGTATGCCAAATGGGTCGCGAAAAGCCACCAAGCCGTAACCGGCAATCATAATCACAACAGCATACGCACCTTTTACGCGGCGATGCACACCCGCGATTGCCTTAAAAATTATTTCCGCATTGACTTGTGGCGCATTAGAGGCGACTTGCAACTCGTGGGCGAAAACGTTCAGCAGTACTTCGGAGTCTGAATTGGTGTTGATGTGTCGCAGGTCTTGCAAAAACATGTCTTGCTTCAACTGCAACGCATTAGTGAGATTGCCATTGTGGGCAAGCATCAAGCCATAAGGTGAGTTCACATAAAACGGCTGCGCCTCAGCGGCATTATCTGCTGAACCAGCGGTTGGATAGCGACAATGGCCGATGCCCCAATTGCCCACCAGGTTGCGCATATTCCGTGTGCGAAATACATCACGCACCAAGCCAGAGCCTTTATGCATATGAAAGCGACCACTCTCACCAGTCGCTATACCTGCAGCATCC
>Ga0116141_10001115_pt1 | contig 22719 bp, 19 predicted proteins | sample AD_UKC097_MetaG_FD_89744 | JGI IMG/M metagenome (GOLD analysis project Ga0116141, IMG submission 89744) | Active sludge microbial communities of municipal wastewater-treating anaerobic digesters from USA - AD_UKC097_MetaG | ecosystem: Engineered > Bioreactor > Anaerobic > Digestate | place: USA...
CGTTCGCGAACGATAGTAGAAAATCTCCAATCCTCGGTGATTCACCGCAAAGCCGTCCGGTGTCTCCTGGAGAACGTCACTCGGATCAAAAGATGAAAAGGATAACCCATGGCCGGGAGAACTCAGATCGGTCGTCACAACCGCGACTTCATGACCGAGATCTTTCTGGACCAGGGCAAGCTCATAGACCGCCCTGGGAGTGCCTCCCATGCGCCAGGCCGGATAAAAGTATGGAAGGACATGCAGGATCCGCATCGATCCACGCCTCTTCTCGACTCGCCGGTTTGCTGCCGAACGGTACGCGCCAGCTTGGCTTCACGCCCTCGATTCAATACACGAAATGCAAGGCAAAAGAAATACTTCTCCGTGTCCGTCCGTGCTCGTCCGTGTCCGTCCGTGCTCGTCCGTGTCCGTCCGTGCTCGTCCGTGTCCTTAATTCTTAATTCTTAATTCTTAATTGCTCTCCCTCTCCCCCCTCTTGCCCTTCCTGCCCATTTGCGTTCTGATAAATGCAGAACATCAAATCATCCTCATCCTTGAGAACGCCCATGAAAATCCACCCAATCCCACTTCTCCTGATCCTCCTGTTGACAACTTCCGCAGCAAGTGCCGACGATACTCCATCCGGTGCAACGGACCGGGAGGATCGCTCCGTAATCTATCGACCGGATGACGGCATCCCCGGACCGGCCCCAAAGGCCGACCTCCCCGTGCCCGCACAGCCCGGTCCGCACCTGCTCATGGATAACTATCTCATCGCCCAAAGCGCCAATATCGAGCGCATTGTGATTCAACCGCAGCGGGACCCCGCCATCCCCAATCCCATTGTCACCGGCCCCGAAGATCGTTGCTTCCAGCCTTACCTGAGCGTGATCCGCGATCCGCAGACGGGACGATATCGAATCTGGTACGGCGCGTGGCGCGATGACAAAAACACCGGCCGCTCGCATCTGGCGACCATGGAATCGGAGGACGGCATCCATTTCATTCGCCCGTCTCAAATCTGCGAAACACCGGAAATCCAGTTCGGTTCCTCGGTCCTGGATCGCGGGCCGAAACATCCCGATCCATCCGCGCGATATGTTTACAGCTATTGGCTGGATGGCGGCTTTCGTCTGCTGGTTTCCGCCGATGGGATTCATTGGCGTCCGCTTACCGAGGGTGTGATCATACCGCACGACCATGATATCACCGGACTCTCCTGGGACCCCATCCGCAAGGTCTATGTCGCAACCATCTCGACTTACATCACAAGCGCCAACTGGAGCGGACAACGACGCACAACCATGATGAGTTTCAGTAACGATCTCCTGCATTGGGAGAAACCCTGGTTTGTACTGGTTGCGAGCAGCAAGTGGGATGAAGGCGAGACCCAGTTCTACGCGATGGATGGCTACCTCGCACGAGGCTCGTTGCTGATCGGCATGGTCAAAATCCTCCGCGATGATCTTCGCGCCACAGGAACCGAGGAAGGCAGTTTCGGGCGAGCTCACACTTCCCTCGCCTGGAGTCGCGATGGTCGAACCTGGGTGCGGGACCGCGCCAAATTCTTCGAACCGGATGACAATCCCGCCGCCTGGGATCACGCCCACGCCTGGATTGATGATCAGCTGATCGTCGGCGATGAGGTCTATCTCTACTACGGCGGATACAAACAGGGGCACAAAATGAACCGCCTGTCGGAGCGTCAGATCGGCCTGGTCAAAATGCCGCTGGATCGCTACGTTGCCCGACGCGCGAGCGGCACACAATCCGGCACGCTGAAAACCGTTCCGATTGCCTTGACTACACCTGCAGGGACGCTACAGGTAAATGTGAACGCATCCGGCGGACAATTACGCGCGCAGATCATCAACGCAGACACGGGCAAAGCCTTTCCGGGCCTGACCTTTGCCGAGTGCGAACCGATTACCGAGGACTCATTGCGCGCCCCGGTCCGTTGGCGCAAAAGCGATCTCTCTGCCGTCGCCGGCAAGAGCATCCAGGTTGAATTTGAAATAACGAACGCCAACCTGTTCGCTTTCGAGTTCGTCAAATAGGTATAGGAGAAGCACAATGAAACGTCGCGATTTCCTGAAAGTAGCCGGAACCGGAATGGCCGCCCTGACTGCGGGACCGATTCGGCTACAAGCCGGCCCCGATGGAACCTCAAAGCCGAATGTTCTGTTCATCGCAATAGACGACCTCAACGATTGGATCGGCTGCCTCGGCGGGCATCCCGATGTCAAGACACCCAACCTGGACGCCCTGGCCGCGCGGGGAGTCCTGTTCACAAGCGCCTATTGCGCCGCACCCGCCTGTAATCCGTCCCGTGCTGCCCTGATGACCGGCATTCGCCCAGCTACTTCCGGTGTCTACCATAACAGCCAGCCCTGGCGAAAGAGCGCAATTCTCAAGGATGTAGTCACGATCCCTCAACATTTCATGGCGCACGGATATTCCGCAACCGGCGCGGGAAAGATCTACCATGATGCCTTTCTCGATCCCCCTTCCTGGATGGACTACTGGCCATCCCAGACAAAAAGCCGACCCGATGATCCCACGCCTCCCGAAGACAAACTCCCTCTGAACGGCATCCCCGACGCCGCACATTTCGACTGGGGACCGGTCGATGTCAGCCCGTTCGAAATGGGCGACTGGCAGGTTGCAGACCGCACAATCGAACATCTCCGCAAAAAACACGACACGCCGTTCTTCCGGGCATGTGGGTTCTTCCGTCCTCATCTGCCCTGGTATGTTCCGCCGAAATACTTCGAGCAGTACCCGCTGGACGGAATTACATTACCCATTGTAAAGGACGACGATCTGGACGATGTTCCCCCCATCGGAAAGAGCATGGCGAAACCAGAAAAGGACCATGCAAACGTAATCAAATACGACCAGTGGCGAAAGGCCGTCCAGGCCTATCTTGCCAGCATCAGCTTCATGGATGAATGCGTCGGTCGCGTAATCCAGGCGCTTGATGAAAGCGCATATCGCGACAACACAATCATCGTCTTGTGGTCCGATCATGGCTGGCATCTGGGCGAAAAACTCCACTGGCGCAAGTTCGCACTCTGGGAGGAAGCCACTCATAATGTCCTCATGGTCATTGCGCCGGGTGTCACTTCTGCCGGCGGACGGTGCGACGCTCCCGTGAACCTGCTGGATATCTACCCCACGCTCATCGACTTGTGCAATCTGGATAAAAAGCCGGAATTGGAGGGCGTCAGCCTTCTTCCATTACTAAAAAATCCGTACACGCCGTGGGACCGGCCCGCATTAACGACACACGGTCGGAACAATCACTCCGTCCGTTCCGCCCGCTGGCGATATATCCAGTACTCCGACAAGACCGAGGAACTGTACGACCATTCCAAGGATACCCTGGAATGGACCAATCTCGCCGGAGATCCGCAATACACGGCCATCAAGGCAGATCTACAGAAATGGCTGCCCTCAACCAATGCGGAGGATGTTCCCTCAGAGCCGAAGAAGCCAAAAGGGACGGCCGGAGCGGAGTAAGTCGTTCACCCGTTCCATGCTAATGAAACTGGACAATTGTCATTCCGAACGAATGTGAGGAATCTCAGTGAACCACGAAATCGCGACACCGAAAGTCTTGATCACCGACTCACCTCCTCCCGAACATCTCCTTCCATTGGAAGGAATTGCCGAAGTAATTAAAGGTTCCCCCGATGGACGGCTGATGTCGCGTGAGGAAGTACTTCAACACGCCCCCGACCTGGCCGCAATCATGAACCTGGGCGAATTGCGCGTGGATCGTGAACTGCTCGATGCTGCTCCCAACCTGAAAATCGTTGCCAATATTGCCATCGGAACAAATAATCTGGACCTTCCGTTATTGGCCGAACGCGGAATTATCGCTACATATATCCCCGATGCGGTAGTCAATTCCACGGCGGATTTCACGATGGCGCTGCTTCTCGCCCTCACCCGACGGATCGAGTCGGCTTGTCAATATGTCCGTTCAGGAGCCTGGCGAGCTCTGCAGCCGGAACAGTTTGATGGAATCGAACTGGCCGGAAAGGTGCTTGGACTCGTCGGATACGGCAAGATCGGACAGGCGGTCGCCCGAAGGGCGGGGGGATTCGATATGCAGGTAATCCATTACCGACGTCAGCAGACCGATGATCCGGCACGGCGCAATTTGGACAGCCTGCTTGCCGAGTCGGATATTGTCTCGCTCCACGTTCCCCTTACTCCCGAAACCGAGCGGTTAATGAATCGTCAACGGTTCGAGCAGATGAAACACGGTTCCCTGTTCATCAATATGGCCCGTGGACGAGTAGTAGAGGAAAGTGCGCTGGTAGAGGCTCTCAGGTCGTGCCGGCTTGCCGGGGCAGGGCTGGATGTATTTGAGAACGAACCGGAGGTGCATCCGGCTCTCTTAGAGATGCCGAACGTCGTCCTGACCCCGCATATCGGCGGTGCAACTCGTGAGGCCCGCAAACGTGCTCGCCTTCTCGCCGCCGAAAATGTCGCCCGTCTCCTTCTCGGCGATCTCCCCCTCACCCCGGTCACCTGAACGGATCCGGACCAGGAAATCTCCTGGAAATCCCCTCTCCCTCCGGGAGAGGGTTAGGGTGAGGGAGACAATAGTAGCATCAACCCTATTTCGACCGGCAATACCTCAATCATCCGCGCGCTTCAAAATGCTCGGCGCTCTCGAATCGGCTTCGCCTTCGGATTGTTGGGATGCGCCTTCCTCCGATGCAGCGGTTTGGCCGGAAAGAACAGCCTGTACTTTGGCCGCGTCTTTCGTCCCGGTTCTCCGAATCTCGTACCGGATACGGGAATCGGTATGTTCCAGTTTGACTACCTCACCCCGGACTACCTGCAATTGGGACTCCACAGCACAGAGTTCCTCAAGCTCCTGTACGGCATGACGGTCCATGTCTCCCAGATCGGACGGTAATTCACGTTTCCTGGCGTTGAACAATCTGGAAGGAAATGTGTCCTCATGGGACAGCACCGCAATCAGGATTTTGCCCACGGTACTGTTCGTAACCTGGTTCTTGATCGCATGAAGACTATTCCTCAACACATCTTTGAACTTGCTGTACGTCTCGACAGCCTTGTAAAGAAGCGCCTTCCAATGCTGAATGACCTCCAGGCGAAGCAGCAATCCCGCCTGCAATAGCGATCCCAACTTGGCAATCTCCCCAAACGCGTTTTCCGCAATTGCATCACGCTCTGTTTCCAGTGCATGTTTTTCGAAGGGGGACAGATTTCCTCTGCCGCCTTGTAGAATCTTGAGGATATTCAGATAACGCTGCATCGTGGGCGTGTCGCTCAGGTCTTTGGCCTGCGTGTCCGTGAAATGCAGACGGCCAATAATCAGCCCGATCCGTTCCAGCATTCCACTCACTTCTTGTTGAAGGCTGTTGAGCACGTCGGCAGGGATCTCCTTGCGTCCCGTGAGCATGGACAGGGCGCTCTGGCATTCAACGGCGGCTCGTCTGACCTGGGAGGCAAGCTCCTTGGCAGGCAAAGAGAGTATCTTTTCCCACACGATGGATTGTCTTGAGTCGCTGCTCTCTTTCATCCCACAGTTCTCTCTGAGCCGATCGCTCCGCCTGAGAATCCCCTATCCGCGAGATGTCCCCTTCCGTGAGGACCCGATTCCCATCGCCAATCATTCTACTCCGGTCCGCCAAAAGGTCAACCACCCACTTGCCCTGTTCCCGGGACCGCACCGTCCCGAATTCGGGATATCCTTCTCAAAAATCGAGAATAAACCTCAAAAAAACAATTCCGACGGCACCATGTAAAAGAAATGTCATGAAACGTGACACTGACCACCCGACCGCGCCCTGCCGTAAGTCGGGCGTGGAACCTTGAACAGCCCCAGGAAGGGGCTTAGACTACTCAAGATCCATGCGCGTAGCAGCAGGCTGATTGGCATGACCCGTCTTTCCCATCCAATCCGGTCGGAAAAAGTCCTCGGAGGGTCTCGCTCCCACGGAAAATGGAGGGAATTTCCCCTCTTTACTCTGATCAATCTCATCCTCTGCGGAGGTTAGGATTGGGATTCTGAAGCAGGCGGCGACATGCATGTCGTAAGGTCGCATGCAATCGTCCGGGAAAACAGTCCTGTAATCTGGTTATCGCCGGGATCGTCGGGAAGATGATTCGGTTTTGACAACAAAAACAAAACGAAAGGATAGAGAGCAGCATGACGACGTTCGTATTGTTGGCTATCGTCATCGCAATCAGTCTCTTCGGGCTGTGGTTCGCGTACTACCTGTCCCGATGGGTGCTGAACAAGAGTACGGGCAGTCCGGAGATGCAGAAAATCTCCAACGCAATCAAGGAAGGCGCGGAGGCATTTCTGCGCCGCCAGAATCAGACCATTATGGTTCTGTCGGTAATTGTGGCGCTGATCATCTTCATCGCTTATGGCTTCATCCGCAGCCATCATGACTTCGACCCGGTGGGATCGTCCCTGGCGTTGGCCTTCTGGATTGGTTTCTCGTTCATCCTGGGCGCGCTCTGCTCCATGTTCGCGGGATACGTGGGCATGTGGGTCTCAATCCGCAGCAACATCCGCACCGCGCATGCGGCGCTCAGCAGCCTGAACGATGCCTTGCAGATCGCCTTGCGCGGCGGGGCCGTGTCCGGCCTCTTGGTCGTTGCCATGAGCCTTCTCGGCGTCGCAGGTCTCTATGCGCTGGTCAGCATGACCACAACCGTTGAGTCAACCCGCATTCCCCTGCTGATTGTCGGGTACGGATTCGGCGCGTCCTTTGTGGCCCTGTTCGCCCAACTCGGCGGCGGAATCTACACCAAGGCCGCCGATGTCGGCGCGGACCTGGTCGGCAAAGTGGAAGCCGGGATACCGGAAGATGACCCCCGCAATCCCGCCGTGGTCGCCGACCTCGTCGGCGATAACGTCGGCGACTGCGCGGGCCGTGGTGCCGACCTGTTCGAATCCACCGCCGCCGAAAACATCGGCGCGATGATCCTCGGCGCAACCCTCGCCGGTATCTCCGAAAAAGCGGGCATTGGCTTCTCCATGGGGATCATCGGCGTGATGATGTTCCCCCTGGTCGCCCGTGCCTTTGGAATCATCGCCTCCGTCATCGGCATCATGATGGTCAAGCTGGACAAAGAGGAAAAAATGGATCCCATGACCGCCCTGAACCGGGGTTATTACATCGCCGTGGCCCTGGCGATGGTGGGGTTCCTGATCGCAACCCGCTGGCTGCTGTATACGGAGGCCGCTCCCAGCGCCTGGTGGCACTTCTTCCTGTGCGGAGTCGTGGGCGTCGTGACCTCTGTGCTGTTCGTTTACATCACCCAGTACTACACCGAATATAAGTACCGCCCGGTGCAGACCATCGCCGAACAATCCAAAACCGGCCCTGCCACCAACATCATCGCCGGAACCGCCGTCGGCCTCGAATGCACCGCCGCGCCGACCATCGTCATGATCGCCGCGCTGCTCGGTTCGTACTACCTCGGTAAAACCAGCGGCCTGGAGCACGCCGGTCTCTTCGGAACCGCCGTGGCCACCATGGGCATGTTGGCAACCGCCGCATATATCCTGGCCATGGACACCTTCGGGCCGATCACCGATAACGCGGGCGGCATTGTGGAGATGAGTCAGCAGCCCGAGGAAATCCGCAAAAAAACGGACCGCCTGGATGCTGTCGGAAACACCACCAAGGCGCTCACCAAGGGGTACGCTATCGGCTCCGCCGGGTTGGCCGCCTACCTGCTCTTCCAGGCATACATGGATGAGGTCATCCAGTACGCGGGAAAACCGGAAGGCTTCCACTTCACCGTCGATCTCTCCAAGCCGGAGGTATTCTGCGGCGCGTTCTTCGGCATCATGCTGGTCTTCCTGTTCTCCTCGATGGCGATCCGCGCGGTCGGCAAAACCGCCCAGTCGATCATTGAGGAAGTTCGACGCCAGTATGCCAAACTGCCACGCGTCAACGACATCATTCAGTTCCCTAAGGACTTTACGCCGGATTATGGCTCCTGCGTGGACATTGTGACCAAGTCGGCCCTCAAGAAAATGGTGGCTCCCGGTTTGCTTCCCGTTCTCGGCCCGGTGGCCATCGGCTTGATTTTCCGCATGTTCATTACCGAGGGTCAGGAATTGATCTCGGCGGAGGCGGTAGCCGGTTTGTTGATGGTGGGAACCATCGGCGGCATTCTGATGGCTTTGTTCCTGAACAACTCCGGTGGTGCCTGGGATAACGCCAAGAAATACATCGAAGCCGGTGCGCATGGCGGGAAGTACCTGACCGATGCGCAAGGCAACAAGACCAAGAATCCCGTGCACGGTGCAGCCGTTGTCGGTGACACCGTCGGCGATCCCTACAAGGACACCGCAGGCCCGTCGCTGCACGTTCTCGTGAAACTGTTGTCTACCATTACTTTGGTACTCGCTCCGCTGTTCCTGTAAAGGGATTACAGTAAACAGGACCGTAAATCCAAACCGCGCCGCCGGTTTTTAGCCGACGGCGCGGTTTTTTTATGCGCAAACAGTATCGCCTGACTCCCCGATTGCCTTAATGCTTCCTCTCGATTACTCCCCTCTTCTCTTCATCCTGTTCCATAATTCCAGGCGCTTCCGACCCTGCAAATCCCCTTTTCATCAAAAACCGTACTACACCTGTGCGTCTGGCCGGCTACGGGTGTAAAACCGGGTCAGTTCGAACGAGTCTTCCGCCCTCATACCCCCCGACTAAAAGATAATCTCGCTCCCGGGGTCGATCAGAATGCTGTCATTTTCGTCGATGGAATACGGTGGCTGAAGGATCACGCAGGACCGGCCTTCGGCCCGAATTGCAACACCGCCGCTTTGCGGCGCAATCGTGCCGCTGAATGTCACCATGGACCCGTTCGTGGCCTCAATGCCCGCACAGTCTCTGCCCGGATGAACCACGCAGTCGCGCACGGTCAACTCGCTTTTCGAGCAATACACCCCCCCCTCAATCGTGAATCCCCGCACCAGGCAGTCACGCACCCGCTCGAATGTCACGGCAGGCAAATCCGCGTCCGGAACCAGGATGGAACGGTCCGCCGAAGCCCCTTCCAGGCGAAGATGACTGAGAGAGGACAACGCATGTCGGAAATTAAACAGGCCCTCGCTGAAATCCACGTGCAATGGGCGCTCGGGATCGTTCTTGCAGGCGTATGCGAGGGTCTTGAGAAGGTTCTCTTCGCGGCCCGGAGTCACCTGGAAAGACTTGAGAGAGATTCGGTTCCCGTCACACCAATCCGTAATTCGGGACGGCAGAAGGTTCCATCCATCCGTTCGCTCAACGTCTTTCCGCCGATGGCGAAGCGTCGTCAGCAGGGCAATTCCCGCCCCGCACGACAGTCCTGCCACGGAAAGCATCAAGGGCTGGAAATTGGTCTGGACGAATTCTCTCACAATTTCAGGGTTCATGAGATCTCCTCCCGAACGCCGCCGAAGCGGCGGGTTTCGACCGTTTCAGGTCCCGAAAGGTGGATAGAAAATGCCGGACAACACCCAGAATGGTCGCCGGACGGTTGTGATTCACATAGACCACCGGAGCGGAAGGGCCACCACCCTGAAGGATCAAATTCTCTCCCTCCGCCATCCGGATCTTTACTACCATTATCGTCTGACGATGATCGACCTCAAGCACCACGAGATCGTCCGAGGCCGGTTGCGCGTCCGCTTCGAACAGAACCGTGGTACCAGGCCATATCCCAAACGACTGGAAAGCACTGCTGCGGACCTCCACTGCCCGATAGTTCGCGGACTCATCCAGCCAGCTCCGGGGAATCTCCACGGGGTCCATATCCGAGGACAGCACGATGTTCTCTGCATCCTCCGGGATAATCCCCATCACCGGGATATACCGATTCCCGGTCATCTCTGATGGGGCAGCGGGCACTGGTGGCGCTGCCTCACCCGTAGAAGCCACCTGCGGAGATGGAACCCCGCCTTCACTGATCCTGCGGGCCTCATCCACCGCCGCCTTGAGACGTGCCAGCAATCGACCCGGATCTTTCCGCTCCTCTTCCATGGTCAACCGGAGCGGAGTGGGGTCCTGGTAAATCAGCTCCGAGGATTCCCCCAGCGCCATCCGGTCGTACATCAAAGACAGGAACTTCAGTCCCACATGCGGTTCCTCTCCAAGGTATTCCTTCACCCATCCCAGCATCTCCACGCGATGTCGGAGAATCGGCGCGGCATCGTTATCCGGCTCGACCTCGCCCGCCATGGCAAAGCCGCGCACAAACGCGCCCCTTTCTGCTTCGTCCTTCACATCCCGGAACATCTCCGACAACACCTCGTCAACCGCGTTTCGGATCGCCGCTTCGGACACCAGAACCTGGTTTCCCGATATGGCATATCCCAGTTTTGTAGTGGCCTTCAAAAGACTCTGACGTCCGCGCTCTTGCTGAGCCAGGTCCACAAAGCCCTTCAACTGCTTCTCGTCAAGCCTCAAGACACGCCCGATCCGCTCCACAATCTCCTGGGATGGTGGCGGCTTGAGTCCGGTCTCGATCTGGGCGATGTACGGCGATGAAAGCCGCAACCGATCTCCCAACTGCTGCTGCGTCAATCCAGCCTCGTGGCGGTACTTTTTTAGAACATCCGCGAATCGAGACACCCTGATATCTCCTTACTGAAGATAGTAACAATATTATGGTATCCCAATCCTGGCTGGAAATCAAGTTTTTGCTCAATATTGAAGCGATTTTCCATGTTGTATACCGCCGTCGGAAAAAAAACCTCTTCCGCATCTTAAAAGCACTTGACATCGCTGGAAGTTCGCTATATACTAACCCAGGAAAGTAAATCTCAGTCGGTATCAACTCATTGGAAGAGGTATTTGGCTTGCTCCAAACCGAATGATCGAGGCGGGATCGTTGGATTCTGGCGTATGTCGGGCGCATCAGGTGAGACATAAGAACAGTTCCGAGTGCCGATAATGTGAAATGATATTTAGCAACTATGCCATATTTTATAGCTGATATAAAAATAAGCAAGACTTTGGAATAAAAAAACTGGCATTGGCATTCAGGCAGTGATATAATGTCAACGAGATATGACAAGATAGAATCATATCGTGCCATATATGAAACATAAAGAATATATGAGAAGAGTGATGTTGTCTCCAGAAAAGTCACAAAACATCGACAATGTAAGTGGCGGATTTTGTGCCGGTTATCTTTCTATTTGGGAGAACGATTCCGATCTTCCAGGGGCCGGAGCTCCCTCCCCCTCGCGGTTCCGGCCCCTTCCCCCTCCTTATCGAACGAAAAGCACCATGAGCGGTGCATCAACGGTCTTTTTTGATCGGCGCCGGCGACAAGTGGATAGGTCATTCGTCCTGTGGGGCCGGAACAGGATTTTCAATTCGGCGTCCCCATTCCGCAGGATGACCTCTTTGACAATTCCGCCTGCCGCCGGCGTTCTCTCTTTTTTCTCGGTCAAGGCTGCGTGACCCGGAGGTCTTCCGCGAACACAAGAGGAACCTCGGTCTTGCCAAGTGTTGTCTCGCATATCAACCGTTCTTCATCAAACCGGGCAGACAACAACGGACAGGATTCCCCCGCACGATAGGGCATGATCAGGATATCCCGTCGTTCGGGCAGATTTGCCTTTCCGGAAATGTAAACGGACGGTGCTGGTTCGACAACCCCCAGAGCAGAGGAGAACCAGCCTCGGAATGGACGTTCCCTTCCCTCCACCATAGTGATCTCTACCTTGGATTTTGCCAGGGACTGTGCAACCAGATTCACCCCGTTGCGCTGAAAATAAATCCGATGCTCTTCCTGATTTACCGAGAGCTGACCCGGAAGGAACCCCAGCAGCTGGTCAATTGTATGTTCTCCTTCTCCCTCGATGCGATCTGAGACGATCCAGAACGCTGGGGATCCGTCCGAAGGATTCACAAAGGTAAACCTCCTGGTCCAAGAAAATCCCATTTCTTTGGTGGCCGCTGTGGAGGCAACCCGCCGTCCCCTACTCGGGGAAGCAGGTCTCCATGGTCCGAAGTAGGTTGCCTGCGCCCATTGAACTTCCGATTCCAGCATAGCGGGGCATTCGAGCGGTCTCCGATTCAACCAGTTGGTCGGCGGTGTGGAACGATAGTACATACCTCGACCGTCGATGAGGATGCAGTTGTGTCCTTCGGTTCCCATGAAGTATTCACTTGCGGGGCTGAACTTGTGAGTCGAACGACCCATATCTCCTGTCAGGATTTCGCCAAAAGCGGCCAGTTCGAACTGCAATCGGTCCTCGTGAGCAAGTCCATTTCCAAAAATTCCAACATCGAAAAGGGCATAGAGGCTATCGGGTTCCCAACCGTTGCGAAAAATAAAGTGCCCGGCAACGGGGTAATAAGTGCTGACCGACGGAGGAGCAACTCCCCCCGCCCTCTCGGAGCGAATGTATTCAATCTCCGGATGAGGGGGAACATTCTCTCCGAATTCGTTCAGCACATCCGGAAGATAAAATCGATCGGAATCGTTAATCGCAGGCAGGAAAAGATTCGGCTCCGCGATGCCAATCAGATAGGCAAATCCCAGCTGGGATGCCTGCAGTAAATCAGGAGATGGGTCCGAACCGTTCATCTGAAGCAGCCGGGTTGCTTGACTGAAGCGTCTCAGGCACGGAATCAAATAGGACACCGCGCCCTCCGCATGGGAGCCGTCGAGCAGAATCAGATCGGTTGCCAATCCATCCAGACGGACTTCGGCGATTTCCTTCCATTCCCCTGCTTTCAGGAATTCAGGAAACACCAGGGCTGCGGTCAATAGACCGGAGCTCTCAACCAGGAGCCACTTGGACGCCTTGGGGTAACGCACAAGGTAATCCGCCTGCTCATGAATGGAACGCAGGAAAATCGCCAGCGATTCATCGGTCCAAGAAGGGGAATCCCGCAGGAAACAAAACACATCAGGCCAACTATCGGCAAGTCGCGTTCCCACGTCGAGCGTCCGCCATGCGGTCGGAATCGGCTTGTCCCGAAATGGGGTAACATCCTGCGCCGGGCACGGATTGGACAAGAACCAGTCCATGATCATGCCGCTGAGAAATTCCGCAAACCGCTCCTCGTGCGTATTGAAATAGGCTCTCGCCACTTCCGACCACCAGGTATGGCACTGCATCTCCCAGTTCCAGTTCTCGTCCCCGTCCTTCATTTGTTTCCAGCTCTCGAGGGGGACGGTTTCGCCCTGGATAGTAATCTTGCGTTCCAGAATCTCGATTGCATTCAAGGTGTCGGCAAGCAGGTCCGGTTCCGGTGGTTTTTGGAAAATGCGAGGACGTTGCGAGGAACGGAAATAAAGAAGCAGGCTGCGCAGAGCCTCCTCGCGACGACCTTGAGTGATCAGGTTCTGTGCGTCTTGAAATTCCGGACGGGAGAGATCTACCCATTGCAGCAACGGCTCCCCGATCTCAAACAACAATGGAACCCTGGCGGGCACACCGATTTCCGCTCGAACAGAAACACAAGGAAAAACAAACAGAAAAAGAAAAAACGCAAGGTTCTGCGTCTTGCCGGTCACACGGGCGCATAAGGCGTTCATAGGTCCCCATGTCTCCATAATGTAGATCGAATTGTACCAGATTGTTCCATGCACTTCCAAGATGGGATTCCGTCGCTGTTCTCAGTCCGGAACCTCCACAACCATTCCGTCATAGCCCACCTCAATTCCGGTTCCGCAAAACACCCGTTCCAGATCCTCATGCAAAAGACCTCCATCATGAGAGAAATGAACGGTTACGAACCGTGATGTGTCCTTCAGGCAGCCCCTTCGCTTCAGCTCGCTGTGCATTCTTTTAACGGAATGCACGGACAGGTGTTCATTCATGGGATCGGATTTGTGTCCGGTTGTGCATTCCGCAACCAAGACATCGAATTGCCACTCATTCAGGGCAGACCAGGTCTGCTCCGAATACCAGCCCGTGTCAAATGCCGCCAGAAGGGTTCTTCCCCGTCTGAATAGAATATAGTTCACAGGATTGAGGTATGACGAGTGGCTGGCCGGAATAGGGAGGACAAACATGTCCCCTGCTGCAAACGACACGAACGGATGGATGGTGTGGAAGAGCACTCCCTGTTCGATGGGTGGTTCCCCGAATGTTTCCCGAAAAACTTCGCATGTGTGATCTGTTCCATACAGGTGAAGAGGCGGCTGTTTTTCCCAATGGGCGAACGGCTCTCGACGCAAATGGAGTTCTCCGGGTGCAAAATGATCCCGATGGCTATGAGTGATCAGAATATGCTCGACAGAGGCCAGCGAGAATCCTTCGCGTTGGACTTGGCTGAGAATGTCGGGAGGAAGGTCGATCAGAACGGATTCGTCGACTTGTACAGAGGTCCGGGTACGTAGATTCCTCCCCCCAATGGCTCTTGCTCGACGACAGGTTTCGCATTCGCAGAACAGGGCCGGAAATCCTTCCGCTGCTCCACTGCCGAGAATCCGTATGCGCATAACGGTCCTCCCTGCGCCAACCGAAAGTAACTTTCCCTGTTAAATGTATCGACTTAACTCATGAAATAACAGGTTCTGACGACAAACGGGGTGACTCGAATCCCCACTGAAGTCCAATCCTGTTAAGTTGAGAAGACTAGTTCTATAACGCTCGTTGATCTGGAAAGGTTGGGATGATGGATCATAAGTCCAATAAAATCAGGATAATTTATATTCCTCCTCATACGCAGGGAGGTGTTCCGGGACTGCCTGAGACTCCGGAGACGTCACCGGGAGATTCGATCTCCGGGATCGGACAAAATGGACCTTTACGGAAAGTCCGGTCCTGATTCCGGTCCATACAAAAGAAACGAAACTTTGTTTTTTTTGGCGGGGATCGTTTGATTTTCTTGATATTGTGCTATGATATGCAGGATTTGTGAGTATGCGCCCAGAAGTGGAACCGGATGTGACCAAGTGTCATCGCAGCTCGGCGGCTTTAATCCTGTGTCATGATTTCCAGCCAATCAGCACCTTCCCTTTCAGCGTATCCGTTCAGATCAGTCGTTTATTATTCCACTCGGTTCAGGATTGAAGCGAGATTCACAAGGAGCAAGGAAAATGGCCAAGAAGATTTATGTGGGGAATTTGCCTTTTGAGACAACCGATGGTCAGCTTCGGGAGATGTTCGAGCAGTACGGTTCCGTTCATTCGGCGGAAGTGATCACAGATCGTGACACCGGCAGGTCTCGTGGTTTTGCTTTCGTTGAGATGGAAAGCGATGACGCGGTTGCCGCGATCTCGGCACTTAACGGCACGGAAATCGGTGGGCGAACGCTGAAGGTAAATGAAGCAAAGCCCCAGCAGGACCGTGGTGGTGGTGGCGGAGGCGGCGGCCGACGTCAAAGGCGTTATTGATATTCCAATAAGATAGTGTGTTGAACCGGTCAGCGCCAACGGGCAGGTGAATCATGGGAGTAGATTCTTGTATTCACAGGCTCTTGGACCTGACCGGCAGACACAATTGGGCGTTCGATTCATATACCCGATCCTGAAGTCCAAGTGATTCGTGGTCTGATGATCTGGGTTTGTGGACGTCCGAACACAGGTAAAACCGTATCAACCCAACGGGGAAGTCTGTTCGTGAGAATATGGCTGGGTGTTGCGGAGTGTAGAATTCAATCCCGAAATCGAATGGAGACAGGGGCGAGAACCCATGAGTGTTATTGTCGATTTACATGAGGGCGAAACCGTCGAGATGGCCCTGAAGCGCTTCAAGCGGAAATGCGTCAGAGAGAGTGTTTTTCAGGATATCCGAAAGAACTCTTACTACGATAAGCCGAGTGTTCGCAAACGGAAGAAGCATCTTCGGGCCGTGAAACGCATGAAGAAGGGACCACGCAAGTCTTTCTTGTCCGATTGAATCTATCGGATCAGGCCGATGAATCGTTGTCCTTTTGGGTTTTCTGTGTGGAACGTTCCGCATATCCGTTGAGAAAGGCGACCTATGGTAACGAAGGGGAAAACGGAGGCTCCGGGACTGGTCCATCAGCCAGAGGGAAGCATGGGGGAGCATCCAGGACTCTCTATCGTTACAGAGCCGGATTCTCCGAGTATTTCCGGTCATGAGTTGGGAACAGGCGGACCGACACGGAGGACCTCCCAAATGCGCCATTCCGAGGAGGAGACCCGCAACCGCAATCGGGTCATCGAGAGGCTGACCAGCGATCGGTCGGTCAGTCATTGGGTAGCAACCTCCTTTGTGCGCAAACACCCCTTTTTATCTTGTCCCCAGATCATCGAGTTTGTCGAGGAACTATCCCAGCGTCTTCGGAATCTGCATTTGTCCCAATATGGCCGCCCAGTGGAAGAATCCGTATTGAGCCAGGCACTGGAATTGTGCCTTCAGCGCCTGTCGAGAACGCGAAAAGGACTTTCGGATAAGCAATTAAGCCACTTTCTCCAGTTCGCTCGAAATCAAATTACCAGCCAAATCACGATCCATGCGGACCCGGGTACGCCAGTTGAACGAGAGACCGTGCTTCGACCTCTCCTGGAAGTGATTGTCTGCGAGGAGGACGCGATCACGCGCGACCGTCTGGCCTTTATCTGCCGCCTGTTTGTGGATCACGGACTCCATCTGCCCAAAGATCGTGTCCTGGAAGCCTGCTCTTCCGAACACCGTCTGTTTCCGTCTAAACGCGCGCTCGATGAGGCCTTGGATACCCTTCGAGGATCGTATGAGGCATTGCGGTTCCTTAACGGGGAGTTCTTTATCGCACCCGAATACCTCGTCGGGATCACCTAGTGGCAGTCCGGATCGGCGCTTGCCTCAGAGACAAAGAGACCTTCATGGATAAGAGACTGCTCCTGGTATTGCCCCAGAACGAACGGGGGTTCTGGGGTAAAGTGACTCGTGGGAAAACCGGCTTTGTGCGCTTGAGCCTGCCGACCCTCGCAGCACTGACTCCCAACGATTGGCAAGTCTCGATTCTCGATTCCCGTGCCCAGCCGGTGGATTTCGACTGCAAGGTGGATCTTGTAGGAATCACCTCGTTCACGGCGGAGATTCCGAGCGCCTACGAAATTGCCGATGGATTCCGCAAGCGGGGAATTCCCGTTGTGCTCGGCGGCGTGCATGTGAGCGCGTTGCCCCAGGAGGCCCTTCATCATGCTGATGCAGTGGTGATCGGTGAGGCGGAACTGATTTGGGAAACCCTGCTTCGAGATTTGGAGGCGGGAAAACTCCAGCGGATCTACCGAGGGGAGAATCTCTGCGATATGCGGGATATGAAGATTCCCCGACGCGATCTTCTTGACCGGGACATGTATGTCGCCTGTTTCAATACCGTCCAGGCCACGAGAGGTTGCCCATTCGACTGTGACTTCTGCGCGGTAACCGGTGTATTCGGGCGCAAGTTCCGGACCCGTCCTGTGGCGGAGGTGCTGGAGGAGATTCGGGCGTTTGACACCCGGGACTTCTTGTTCGTGGACGATAATATCTGCGGAAATCCCACGTATGCCAAGGAACTCTTTCACGCCCTGATCCCACTGAAACGAACCTGGGGTGGCCAGACATCCATCACCCTCGCACGAGACGACGAATTACTGGATCTGTATGCGAAAAGTGGAGGGCGCTACGCCTTTATCGGTTTTGAATCCCTATCGGAACAGAACCTGGCAAACCTCAATAAGAAGTGGAACCGCGCCGGTGGCTTCGGAGAAGCCATCCGCAGAATCCAAAAGGCTGGGATCAACATCCTTGGGAGTTTCATTTTCGGATTGGATGAAGACGATCTGACGGTTTTTCAACGGACGTTGGACTTTGTCTTCGAACATCGCATTGACGCGGTCGAGTACCATGTTCTGACGCCGTTCCCCGGAACCCGGCTCTTTGAAACCCTGGAGTCACAGGGGAGGATCATTGACCGCGACTGGGCCAAATATCACACGGCTGAAGTGGTTTTCCAGCCGCGGAACATGTCAGTCGGTGAACTGCAGAATCATTTCTATCGGACTTTCCGAGAATCCTATACTCTCGGCAAAGTCCTGATGCGCACTTTTCGGAGTTACCGTGGTATTCCATCCCGTCTGGCCATGAACTGGAGTTATCGAAAAAAAGCACAGAGAATGCCTGTCGTGGATTGACCGGCTCCAGAAGATATCAGGCGACTGCGTGTTATCTGACCGTCAAAGCCAGACAGGCGGCCCCGGTGAATCCGGCATCTTCTCCCAGCTGAGCACGGCAGACTTCTGTCGTGTAATAAGGGCTGAAATAGACACGCATTTCCATTTCACGCCGAATATGATCGAACAGCAAATCCCCCATTGCCGAGGCTCCGCCGCCGATCACCACGACCTCCGGATTCAATGCAACACAGAAATTCGATACAGCCACTCCCAAATATCGTCCGGCACGGGCGATCACGCGCAAGGCCAGAGGATCCTGTTTTACGGCAGCTTCGTAAACCATCTTGGAGGTGATCGGCGTGCCATCCCTGGACCAGTCCACCAGGTAGGATTTGTGACGACCCTGGGCGACAAGTTCTGTCGCGTATCGGGCGATGGCGTTCGCGGAGGCGTACCCTTCTACACATCCGATCCCCCCACAGGCACATGGCGGACCTTCCGGGTCTACGCAGGTGTGTCCCAGCTCACCCGCATATCCCCTTGAACCATGAAACACCTTCCCATCCACAACAATGGCCCCGCCGACACCGGTTCCAAGCGTCAAAGCCACCACAACCGATTTTCCGCGACCCGCACCGAAACACGCTTCCCCCAACCCGCAGGCGTTCGCGTCGTTATCGGCCTGTGTCGGCAATCCGTGACGTTCTTCAAAGATTTTCTTGATCGGAACCGCATCCTCCCAGTTGGGGATGTTCACCGGCCTGGTGATTGTTCCGGCGCGCTGGTCTACCAGTCCGGGGCTGCCGATTCCGACCCCAACAACAGAGTCTCTTTTCGACGCCACCTCCGGAGATTCCAGTATCTCGGCGACCAAGTCCGACATGCGCCGGACGACGGCGGGGCCTCCCTGTTGTCCTTCTGTCGGGATTTTCCATTGCCGGATTGCCTTGCCTTGATTGGTAATCACTCCGGCTTTGATATATGTGCCACCTAAATCAATTCCGATGGATAACTGTTCCATTGCTTAAACACACGCTCCTGGAGGTCAGAATTATCAATTGCGCAGTGTCCCATGGGCCGTTTCCGGGTGCAACGGAAGGCAGTCTTTTCGCTTTCGGGAATCGCAAGGAATGTGGGGCAGTGTGATCGCGCAGAACACTGAAAAGGTCGCCTCAAGAGAAAATAACCGGAGAATTATCTCTATGATAATGAACAACCTAGGACAAATCCCTGTATGGAGTCCCCTTGAAGGGAAAGCCGAGAAGTGGTATTTAGTCAAGGCTATGCATTTAACATCTCTTACATAGAGAGGAGATCGTTTTTTGTCCGCGGTAAACATGAAACAACTCTTGGAATCTGGGGTCCATTTCGGGCATCAAACCCGTCGATGGAATCCCAAAATGGCCAAATACATCTTTGGCCAGCGAAACGGCATCTATATCATCGACCTCAAGAAGACTGTCCGCCTTCTTAAAGAAGCATGCCGTTTCGTTCGGGATATGGCAGCGGAAGGCGGAGAAGTCCTGTTCGTCGGTACGAAGAAACAGGCCCAAGAGACCATTGTGGAAGAAGCCAAGCGGTGCGGAATGCCGTATGTCAACCAGCGCTGGCTCGGTGGAATGCTTACCAACCATCAAACCATCCACAAGAGCCTCGACAAGCTGGACAAGATCAAAGGGATGATCCAGGACGGAACCATCGAGAAACTCAAGAAAAAAGAGGTCAGTCATCTCGTTAAACAACGGGACAAACTCGAGAAGAACCTCGGCGGGATCCAGGACATGAACGATGTTCCACGTGCCATTTTCGTGACCGATACCCGTAAGGAGAAGATCGCCGTTCAGGAAGCGAATAAGCTCGGTATTCCGGTCATTGCCATTGTCGATACCAACTGCGACCCGGACACGATCGACTTCGTGATCCCGGGAAATGACGATGCAATCCGGGCGGTGCGATTGATGACCGCACGTATTGCGGACGCTGTGATCGAAGGGAAGATGGCCGCGGCTGAAGGCCAGCAGGTCCGCGAAGACTTGGAAGACGAGGACGATGTCGCACTGAACGAAGATGCAGCCATTGACGGCGATGAAGAGGAATCCTTCGGCGACGGTGCGGATGAGGATCTCGAAGACGAAAGATAGCCAAAGCGGGACTGGACCGGATAGAGGAGAGAACAGCAGACTGCTGCGGATTTGCGGATTGTTGAAAAAGGAGACATGAATGGAGATTTCAGCCACACAGGTTAAAGATCTTCGCGAGAAAACCGGCGCCGGAATGATGGACTGCAAAAAAGCCCTTACCGAAGCCGGTGGCGATATGGAGCGAGCCATCAAGATTCTTCGCGAGAAGGGCATTGCAAGCGCGGCGAAACGCGTCGGACGCACAGCCAAAGAAGGGGTGGTCTTTTCCTATATCCATCCGGGGAATCGGATCGGAGTGCTTGTGGAGGTGAATTGCGAAACCGATTTCGTGGCTCGAAACGAGCAATTCCAGCAATTCGCCAAGGACATTGCGATGCACGTTGCCGCGTCCAGTCCCCAGTGTGTCTCCCGGGACCAGGTTGCGGCATCCGTGCTCGAGTCCGAACGCGAGGTGCTGGTTAATCAGGCAAAGGCTTCAGGCAAACCGGAGAAGGTGATTGAGAAGATGGTAGAAGGCCGCCTGGAGAAGTTCTACGCCCAGATCTGCCTCCTGGAACAGCCGTTCGTCAAGAACCCGGATATCACGGTTGAGGAATTGTTGAAAGAACTCATCGGTAAGATCGGCGAGAATATTGTGATCCGTCGGTTCGCCCGGTTTCAGCTGGGCGAGGAATGATCCGTAACGAGAAAAGAACAAGGTCTGGAACATGTCGGATGGTCCTCCTCATCGCGTTCTCCTGAAACTGTCTGGAGAAGCCCTTGCCGGAACCGAACGAAAAGGCATCCATTTTCCCACCCTGGAAGACATTACATGTCAGATCGCGCGGGCGGTTTCGGATGGACTGCAGCTGGCAGTCGTGGTCGGGGGTGGGAATATTTGGCGGGGAGGCGCAAGAGACGTTTCGTGGATCGATCGATCTACGGCGGATTACATGGGCATGTTGGCGACGGTCATCAATGCGCTGGCCCTGCAAGCCTCCCTGGAGCGTCACGGGATTCCAACGCGCGTATTGACCGCATTCGATATGACTCGCGTGGCAGAACCGTATATCCGCCGAAGAGCGATCCGACATCTGGAAAAGGGACGAGTGATCATTCTGGCGGCGGGTACGGGTAATCCGTTCTTCACAACGGATACCGCAGCCGCGTTGCGCGCCGCGGAGATCCAGGCCGATGCGGTTTACAAAGCCACACGGGTGGATGGCGTCTATTCGCAGGATCCGGAGAAATTTCCCGATGCCGAACGCTATGACCGCTTGACGTATTCGGAGGTCATTCAGCGCGGATTAGGGGTAATGGATACCGCTGCCGTTGCTGTGTGCCGCGAGAATCACTTGCCGATCGTGGTTTTCGATATGACCGTACCGGATGGGATTCTGAAAGCCTTGCGGGGAGATCGCACGGGAACACGAGTGGAAGGCTAGAAACCGGCGACTTCCCAAGAGGGGGCCGGAATCGGAGGTTGCGATGATATCCCAAGATTACCTGGACGATACCGAATTACGTATGGAAGAGGCCGTAGAGGCCTGTCGGCAAGAGATGGCTCGGTTGCGCACAGGCCGGGCTTCCGCCGCGTTACTCGACGGCGTTTCTGTGGAAGCATACGGGACACGCACACCGTTGCGGCAGTTGGCGAATGTCTCCGTCCCGGAGGCTCGATTGATCGTCGTGCAACCGTACGACAAGTCGATTATCGGGGATATCGAGCGGGCAATTAACAAGTCCGATCTGGGGCTGACGCCGAACAGCGATGGCAAGTTGATTCGATTGTCGATCCCTCCCCTGACGGAGGAACGGCGTAAAGATTTGGCGAAAGTCGTCAAGAAACTCGCCGAAGAAGGGAAAGTCCATATTCGCGGGATTCGCCGGGAGGCCAATGACGATCTCAAGAAGGCGGAGAAAGACGGCGATATTCCCGAAGACGACGCCCGCAAAATGCAGGATCGTGTACAGGAACTCACTAACCAGTTTATCGAAAAGATCGACAACGCCCTGGAAGACAAAGAAAAAGAGATCATGAATTTCTAGCGGCCTTGTTGTCGTATCAGTCCAACATGCCGGCGTAGCTCAGTTGGTAGAGCAGCTGATTTGTAATCAGCAGGTCGCGGGTTCAAGTCCCATCGCCGGCTTACCTATTCTCCCACAAAACCCCACAAAATAAGGCTTTTCTGAGAATGACCCCTACTTGACACCTACACCGTTTTGCCTATGCTGTGTTGACGGATACTGTTGACGGACGTTTTTGTTGACGGCAATCACAGGAGAAAACGATCATGGCCACACGGTTCACAAAAGGATTTATTGACGGATTGGTCTGCGAGAAAACCGGAAAACATGACAGTGACATCTATTTCGATTCTGAGGTCAGTGGCCTGGCGATCCGAATATACCCCACAGGCAAGAAGCGGTATTTGATCGACTATCGGCTTGCAGGTCGTCAACGCCGGATGAGTCTTGGAAGTGCCACCATCCTTACCGTTGACCAGGCCCGACGGCTGGCACGAGCAAAATTGTCCGAAGTCCTCTC
>Ga0116141_10001117_pt1 | contig 22699 bp, 20 predicted proteins | sample AD_UKC097_MetaG_FD_89744 | JGI IMG/M metagenome (GOLD analysis project Ga0116141, IMG submission 89744) | Active sludge microbial communities of municipal wastewater-treating anaerobic digesters from USA - AD_UKC097_MetaG | ecosystem: Engineered > Bioreactor > Anaerobic > Digestate | place: USA...
CATGCTTAAAACGCGCCGCCAGCGTTCGTTCTGAGCCAGGATCAAACTCTCCGTCATCTTACTTCCCCGAGTCCGAAGACTCGGGACCTTTCAAATGTTTCTGAGCCAATCCTTTTCTCATCCGATGCTGACAATTTCCATTGCCCTTCATCTTCGAAATTGACTGGAAGCCTTTACACTTCCACGCCTCCGGCCAACGACCTTGCGGCCATCGCCGTGAAGCTTATCTTCTCTTCCCTTCGCTTATATCTTTGTCAAAAAACCGCACCCACTGCTGAGTGCGCTCGGTTAACATACAAAATCCTCGCTCCAGTGTCAAGCTTTTTCCCAAAAGAATCGGAGGCTACCAAAAGAATTGGAAAAAGACCGTGGCTAATTCCTAGTAGAGTTTGGTTGACAGTATCAGGTGAGAGGAGATCTCTCACGCCGAAAACTCGAAGCGTTGACCACTATTACTTAGAAGATACAACCATAAACTAGTAGCGTTTATACATCATACACAGCATGCTGTTAGGATATTGGAAGGGATTTAGTTTACATTTTATTCCTTATGATTACTACAGATGATACAAGAACAAGGGTCTTTCCCATTGTAATGTCTGATGCCAACACATCTACCCCTTCTATCTCTATCTCCACGCTTATAAATAATACTAAATAGTTCTTCTTCTTGATTCTCTAGATATCTTCTCAGAGCAAATGCACATAGATCAGCCAACTGAACCATGCTAGTAAGTTCTGAGTCTACAAACAGTGGTGTTTCTATGATATTTTTTAAGTCTGTCCAAAAGGTTCCGGTACGATGAAATTTTTTCATCAAATCAGTGAGCTTTTTTGCTTCGGTCTCATTATTATCATGAATCAGCAGGCCGAAGTGCTTTGATTTACAATTAGGATTATTTGAAACTATTTGCAAATATTTCTCAAATCTTGACACAACTTGTTCGAAAGCCTGTTCATCAACCGGGGGTCTGCCAATTGTGGGATTGAAATTCACTTTGTTAATGCATTCTGCGAACAATCTCACATCGTTCCAACTGGCTAATTTGTTAGCAACATCAAGTACGAAATTTTTTCGCTCAGTGTAAGACAGATGTATGTATGCTTCAGTTTTTTTGTAGTTTTTCTTCGTTTGCTGGTGGTGTTTTTGATTTGCTCTTTTTGCCAGTCTTTGCACCTCAATGGTTCTTGCTTTTATAACTTCAAACCGCCTTGTTTGAGAATCCATAGTCTCAAAATCAGGTATTTTTGTTTGTTCGAGGTATGGGCGAAGCAACCACGCTGTATGGATTTCAGATCCAACCAATGCATATTTAGATTTGATTTTTTCGATCTGATTGTTATACGGTTTCCACTTGTGGACAGGTATGGACAATCCTGCAAGAACATAATGAGAAGTATTCCCAGGAATCTGAGGTGTTCCAGACTCATCGATATAGCAGAGACGCATAATCAACCATCCTCAATAAAAAAACGACTGGCGATGCGATGATAACATCGCTCATGGAGACGCTTGGCGACTCCTACCAGACGTGCTTACAATATAGAACAACAGTTTGAATATGTCAATTAAAGTGCCTCGAATATAAGAATTCCGAGAGTAATCGAAATTACATTACCGGAAGGCTTTTCCCTGAAAGAGTCTCAGCGCAGCGCCAAAAGGCGGTTTACCCCCTCATGAAAGCCGGCCCCGCCCCGCTCCTTTGTGATGAATGCGGGCAGATGATCGATGAGCTGGCGATAATCGGCAATGCTCGCCACTCCGACGCTCAAGGGAAAATACGCAAACATCGGTTCATCGTTCGGCGAGTCGCCGAAGAAGATGACGCTCTCAGGATCATCATATCCGAAGCGCTTGGAAAGAAAGAGTTCGCTCATCTCCAACTTGGAATAGACGCCCATCCAGGTGTTGACGTGAATGGAGCTCACCTTCGCGATCGCCCCTTCTTCGATGCAGATCCTCTTGATCCTCTCCGCTGTTTCCAGCGGAAGTTTCGGCTTCTCTTCGGCAAAATCGATCGCCAGATCGAAGAGCCGGGAAAATTGATCCTGAGCGACGCGGGCCTCGGGAACCTCGGAGAGAACCCGGTCTTTGATCCTTGAGAGGATCGGGTGGGTGTTCTTCACGGCTTTGGGATGGTAGAGCCGTTTGAGAACGCCCTCCTCTTCCCAATACGCCAGCGCCCCATTCTCGCCGACGACTCCGTCGACCGGCCATTGGCGGGCGATGAGATCGCACCAGCCGGCAGGCCGGCCGGTGACGGGAATCACCTTGAAACCGGCATCACTGAGATCCCAGAGACTTTGATACGCCTGAGCGGTGAGTTTTCCTTCCGTCGTGATCGTGTCATCAATGTCAAACAACACGTACCTGATATGGGAAGCGTCCCCGGTCGAAAGTTCACGAATCGGCTTCATCGGCTCATCCCGCTGAGCGCTCCGCTTGCGATGATCGCCCGGACATAGGTGAGGAACGAGGCCACGGAGCTGATGGCAGCGAGGGCGAACACCACCTGCATCACCGAATACCCCCACCCGAGAATCGGAGTTTCAACACCCCAGCTGACAAGCGCACCGTAGAGAATCCCCATCCCGCCGCTGATCGCATAGAGCACCGCCTTCGCCTTCCCGAAGATGTTCGCCGCCACCGCTTTTCCTTTGCCCATCATCAGCATCCGGACAAAGAGGATGGAAAGCTCCCGCCAGACGATCAGGGCGAGCGCCCACAGCGGCATGATGCCGCTGCCGGTGAAACAGAGAAAGTAGGTGACGCGTGAGAGCGTATCGGCGAAGGGATCCATCACTTTCCCCAGATCGGTTACCAGATTGCGCTTTCTGGCGATGATCCCGTCAAACAGGTCGCTTGCTTCGATCAAAACCCACATCACGATCGTCAGGATCGATGCAAGCTTGAAAAGGCTCGGGTCGATCCAAGAGCCCAGGTGGTAGGCGATAAAGAACAACGGCGTGAGAACGAGCCGGGAAACGGTAAGTTTATTGGGAAGATTCATACCAACCTCGCTTTTTCCTCAGGAAAGTTGCGCCTTCGCGGCGACCGCCGCTTGAACCTGCTTGATGAACGAGGCAAGGGTGATCGAGTTTTCCTGCTTGCCGGTCCGATAGCGGACGGAAACCTCATTATTCTCCTTCTCTCGTTCGCCCAAGATGACCATATAGGGGATCTTGAGGTTCTGAGCGGTACGAATTTTGGCGTTCATCCGGTTGTCGGAATAGTCGCCGCTTGCTCTCAAACCCGCTTTCTTCAATTCGGAAACGACGCTCTTGGCGTACTCGTCATAGGCGTCGCTGACCGGAATGACCTTGATCTGCTCCGGCGCCAGCCACGGGGGGAACGCACCGGCGTAGTGTTCGATCAGAACGCCGAAGAAGCGCTCCAGCGATCCGAGCAGGGCACGGTGGATCATGTATGGCCGCTTTTCGGTTCCATCCCGATCGACGAAGGTCATGTCGAAGCGCTCCGGCTCATTGAAATCGAATTGAACCGTCGACAACTGCCACTCCCGCCCGATCGCGTCCTTGATCTTCAAGTCGATCTTCGGTCCGTAGAATGCTCCGCCACCTTCATCGACTTCATAGCTGAGGCCTTCTTTCTCAATCGCCCGCCTCAGCGCTTCGGTCGCATCGTCCCAACGCTTGGGATCCCCCACCGCTTTTTCGGGGCGGGTCGAGAGATATGCCGCGATATCGCTGAAGCCGAAGCTCTTGAGCATGTGGAGCGAGAAGCGCAAAACTTCCGCTATTTCCTCCTCCATCTGATCGGGAGTCACGAAGAGGTGCGCATCATCCTGAGTGAACCCGCGGACCCGGAGCAGGCCGTGCATCGTCCCCGCTTTTTCGTATCGATAGACCGTCCCGAGCTCCGCCCAGCGGAACGGGAGGTCCCGATAGGAGCGCTTGGAGTTGTTGTAGATCATGATGTGGAAGGGACAGTTCATCGGCTTGACGTAGTAGTCGGCGTTGTCCATCTCCATCGAAGGGTACATCCCTTCCTTGTAGAAGCCGAGATGGCCGCTGGTTTCCCACAGCCAGGACTTGCCGATGTGAGGGGTATAGACCATCTCATAGCCGTTGGCGTAGTGTTCCGCTCGCCAAAAGTTTTCAATCTCCTGTCGAATCCGCGCCCCGTTGGGATGCCAATACACCAGACCTGAACCCGCTTCCTCATGAAGACTGAAAAGATCCAGCTCGCGGCCGAGCTTTCGGTGGTCCCGTTTTTCCACATCCTCAAGATGCTGCATATACAGGCGCAGCTCCTTCGGATTGGACCACGCTGTCCCGTAGATCCTAGTCAGCATCGGGTTGGTTTCCTTGCCGCGCCAATACGCTCCGGCGATATTCATCAGCTTGAACGCATCGCTTCTGAGTTCCTTCGTCGATTCGACGTGAGGACCCCGGCACAGGTCGGTAAACCCGCCGAGCGAGTAGATGGAAACTTCCTCATCCTCCTCGATCGCATTGAGCAGCTCGAGCTTATACACCTGGTCCTTGAAGAGCTCCCGCGCCTCGGATCGGGTAACCACCTTCTTTTCAAAGGTAAGATCCTCGGCAATGATCGCCTTCATCTTCTCGGTGATCGTCTCAAGATCTTCGTTGACCAGCGGCCGGGGAAGATCGAAATCATAGTAAAAGCCATTCTCGATCGCCGGGCCTATTGCAATCTGGGTTCCGGGAAACAGCTCCAGAACAGCTTCAGCCATCACATGCGCCATCGAGTGGCGAAGGGTGTCCAATCGGTCATGTTCATGCATCATCCGCATCTCCTATCAAAAGAAACATCCCCACACCTGCGTCCTTTTCCCGGCATGGGCCAATGGGCAAGGACGAAGGTCCGGGGACTCTCCGCGGTTCCACCTTGCTTCCCCCTTTCTTTACAGGGGGCGCTTCATTACCCTGTTTCGTCAGGGGCGACGGCGCGGCCTACTTATCTTCGTGTTCGACCCGCGGCTCAAAAGGGGTTTTCACCGAACGCTGACTGATGGTCTCTCAACCGCGAACCATCTCTCTGTAGCTGCGCTCCCGGCTACTCGTCTTTCTCACTGCCTTGGTAAAAGAATGCAAACAAGTATGGTTTTAGTCAAGACCAGAGTGCTGATGAAATCCTCTTCGCATACCGCTCAAAACGCTCCCGATCTTCCTCTGTGAATCGACCTGTCATCGGGCTGTCGACGTCCAATACCCCGACCACCTCGCCCGTTGAATCGATCAGGGGGACGACGAGTTCGCTCCGCGAGGCGCTGTCGCAGGCGATGTGGCCTTCGAAGGCATGGACATCGGGGACAAGGATCGCTTTCTTCAGCTCGGCGGCCTTTCCGCACACCCCCTTTCCGATCGGAATCTCGGTGCATGCCGCCTTCCCCTGAAAGGGGCCGAGGATGAGCTTGTCTGTTTCTTTATCGATGAGGTAGAACCCCAGCCAGTTGATTCCTTCCGTCTCCTCCCAAAGCAGGGCAGCGGCATTGGCGAGGTGGGCATACCGCCATTGAAGCGAACCGTCCCATCCCGCAATCAACTCTTGCAACTGCTTTTCTACCACGAATCATCCTCTTCATTGAACTCGCGGCTTTCCATCACCCGCTTTACCTTGGCGGAAAGAACGGCGAATGAGGTCGCCAAGTCGGTGCGCTGAAGAACGACCCGGGAGGGAACTTTGATGTCTTTGGGGGCGAAGTTCCAGATCGCCATGATCCCCAAGGCGACCAATTGATCGGCTACGTGCTGGGCTTCATCCGCCGGAACGGTGAGCACGGCGATATTGACGTGGTTTTCTTCGATATACCGGTGAAGGTGATCGAATGGATGGATCGGAACATCCCCTACATTGGTTCCCCACTTCTCCTCTGCGGTATCGAAGGCGGCTACGATCCTGAGGCCGTAGTTTCCAAACCCCTCATAGCGGGCGAGAGCGGAACCAAGGTGCCCCGCCCCGATGATGATCGCGTCGGTGGCGTTGTCCCACCCGATGACGGAGATGATCGCATTGATCAGCTTATCCACCTCAAAGCCTACTTTCGGTTTGCCCTCGATGCCGGTGAAGGAGATGTCCTTGCGGACTTGGATCGGCTTGAGATTCAGCTCCTCGGCAAGCATTGTCGCACTTGCCATCTCCCTGCCTTCCTCTTTGAACACGTTCAGCAGCCGCAGATAGGAGGGAAACCGCTTGATCGTCGGGATTGGAATTCCTCGCTTGCTTTCCATTACGTCTTGCTCCTTTGCAGAGTCTGCACCACCTCCTCAATAACACTTGAAGGGGTGGAGGCGCCAGCCAGTATCCCCAGCGTACCGTATGAAAATGCCTCAACGGGAATTTCCGTGCTGTCTTCAATATGATACGCTTTTTTTCCCTCATTTGAAACCAATTCCGCAAGCGCTTTGGTATTGGCGCTTTGCTTTCCCCCGATCACCAGCGCGGCATCGCACTGTCGCGCGAGGTCAAGCGCCGCCATCCGGCGGCTGATCGAAGAAGGACAGATCTCGTTGATGTACACAACATGATGAAAGGCCTCAAGAGAGCCTCGAATCTCTTCAAGCAGCACTTGGTCAAACGTGGTCTGGACGAACACCGCATATGGTCGATCGATCAAACCTGACGTCTCTTCCGCATTTGTAATGAGGAAACTTTTTATCGGTTTCCCGTCGACATGCACACCCTGCATCGCCAGCACTTCCGGATGCCCTTTATGACCGATGATGAGGATCGGACGGGTTTTCGCCCAATGGGCGATATTTGAAAGGTTATGGCGCACCACCGGACACGTCGCATCGAAAAGAAGAAAACCGGCATCAACAAACTCTTTCCGCAACGTATCGCTGATTCCATGGGCGCGGACGACCAGCACCCCGGGTTCATACCCCTTAGGATGTTCGATGATGCTCATCCCGCGCTCCGCCAACGAAGCGATGACTTGAGGGTTGTGGATCAGTTTTCCCAGCGAATAGACGGGAAGGGCGTGCTCCGTTGCATAGGCGATCGCTTCTTCGGCAAGATCCAGCGCCCGGCTCACCCCGCCGCAATACCCCATCGTCTTTGCAAGTACGATCTTCATGCATTGAGTATGTCAAAAAAAAAGCCGCTCGATAAGGGGAGCGGCTCGACAAAATACAAAAGCACTACTTGGCTTTATCCTCGATCTGAACGTTCTTCTGCGCCTTGCTGATCCAGTACAGCAAGGAAGGCGCAAGGAGGTTGGAGGAGTACACCCCGGAAACCAGACCGATGCTCATTTTGATTGCAAAAAGCTGGATATCTCCGCTGGCGAAGATCGCCAGAGGGAGAATCGCCAGCAGCGTCGTCAAGGAGCTCATCAGCGTTCGGCTGAGTGACTGCCGCACCGAGCGGTCGATATTGGCCCGAAGACCCATATTCGCGTTCAAGCCCGTGTTTTCCCGGATTCGGTCGAAAATAACGATCGCGTTGTTCAGGGAGTATCCGATGATTGTCAACAGCGCCGCAATCGTGGTGGAGGAGAACTCCAGTCTGAGCAGGCTGATGAAGGTCAGCATCATCAACACGTCGTGAACAAGCGCCACGATCGCGGAGACTGCGAAGGCGAAGCGGAAACGAATCCACACGTACACCAGAATGAGCGCCAGCGCCACGGAAATCGCCAAAATCGAGGAGGAGATCAACGTCGCGCTGAACTTCGGTCCGATGTAGTCGCTTTGCAGGATGACAAATCCATCTTTACCAAAGGTTTTTCCGAGAGCATCTGCAACCTCCGCCTCCAATGAAGCCTGGTTTGACCCTTCCTTGATGCCAAGGCGGATTTGGAATGTCCGGCTGTCACTGTCGCCGACGGTTTGGACCCGAACGTTTCCAAGATCGGAGAGGGCGGTGCGGAATTCTTCAATCGAAGTGGTACCGGAGGTGCGGAAGTTGAGCCCGATCGCTTCATTGCCCAAGGTTGCGGGAAAGCCGTAACCGGAGAGCAGATTGCCGGATTTCAACGATCCGTCGATTACCCGGACGGAAATCCCTTCAATGCCGCCCAAAGCGGTCGCTATATCGCCGCTGGTCGGGTATTCGCTGAAGCGAAGCAGTTTTGTCGCTACCCCGCCCTCGCCCCGTTGTTCAACGGTAAGGGCATTTGCCGAAATTGAAAGCACCGTATCGAGATCACCGTCATAGGCAACCTCAAGCCCGGTCGGCGCAATCTGGATTCGTTGGCTCAATCCGCTTTCAAAGTCGACTCCCAGATTGAAGCCGCCGAAAAGAACAATGGAGAGAACTCCCGCTGCAAGGAGGATGATCGACAGGCTCAAGGTGAACCAGCGAAGTTTGATGACAGGAACAGTATCGGTCTTTAACATTATTTCTTCCTCCAACTGATGGAGAGTTTCTTACCCTCGCGATCACCCACCGCTGCATCAAAAACAAGGTGAGATACGAAGAGCGCGGTGAACACCGAGCTGACGATACCGATCGCCAAGGTGTTGGCAAATCCCTTGACTGCGGAAGAGCCGAGTTGAGAGAGAACCAACGCAGCGATGATCGTCGTGATGTTCGCGTCCATGACGGTCCAGAACGCTTTATTGAACCCGGCGGCGATTGCAGCGCTGTCGCTCTTGCCCATGCGGCGCTCTTCTTTGATCCGCTCAAAGATGATGACGTTCGTATCGACCGCCATGCCGAGGGTGAGGATCAAGCCGGCGATGCTGGTCAGCGTTACGGTGAAATTGAATGCCGAAAGGAAGCTTACCATGATGAACATATTCAACAGAAGCGCCAGATCCGCCACCAAGCCGCTGAGGCCGTAGTAGGCTAACATTAGAATGACCACAAGAAGGAAGCCGAGAGCGATCGCTTTCAAGCCGACGGAGATCGCGTCTTCACCGAGCGTCGCTCCGACCGCCTGTTGGCTGGAGACGGTCAGCTCGATGGGAAGGGCGGCGGTTCGAAGGACGATCGCAAGATCAGCCGCTTCTTCGGCGGTGAAGCCGGAGATCTGGACGCTGGAGCGGATCCCTTCGTTGATCGTCGCCATCGCCTTGACCTTTCCATCCATGACGACTGCAAGGGTTTTGCCGACGTTGGTGGAGGTGAGCTTGTAGAAGATGTCTCCACCGAGGTTGTCCAGTTTGAAATTCACGACCGGGCGCCCGGTGATCGGGTCGGTGGCGGTCGTCGCGCTTTCAAGGTGGATTCCGTCAAGCCCGATCTCCTCTTCGATGACGACGAAACGGGCAAGCTCATCGATGCCGTACTCATCGCTGACGTAGTACCCGGCGGCCATTTTGCCGGCGGGAAGGAACTCCGGCTGCTTCAACGCTCCGGTTTCCGTATACACTTCACCGGGGTTGGCCAGATAGTATTGCTCCAACTGAGCGGAGAGCTCGCTGTCGACCATCTTGAAGAGGAGGGATCCCTTTCCGCGGAGAAAGGAGTTCACCCGCTCGGGATCGGCGGCGCCGGGAATCTCGATGAGGATCTGGTCACTGCCTTGAAGCCGGATCATCGGCTCGCTCACGCCGAACTGGTCGATCCGTTTCTCCAGGATCTCGATATCCTGGCGGACCGCTTGGGAAATCTCGCTTGCAGAGGCGGGAGCTCCTTTCTTGGCAACGTAGGAATCCACGTCCGCTTCCAGGAGGATGCTCATTCCGCCGCGCAGGTCCAAACCGAGCTGGAGAGCCTTGCTTCCTAGGGCTTTGAGCTCAAGAAGCCGGGTGCGATGATACGATTCGATCGCGTCGAACATGTTCTGTTCATTGTAGAAGCCGGCAAACAGCGCCCGAACCGTCCATTTTTTCGGAACGGGTTGGCGCATCGCTTTATAGTTTTCCTTTGCCGCGCTCTTCAAGAAAGAGTATTCACTCGGCAGGGGTGCATCCGCATTCTTTGCCACAAGATCCTTCAGCGCACGAAGCTCTCGGGTGGCCTGACCGCGGGCGTATTCCTTGATCTGCACATTCGAGCCGGTCGCAAGTTCTTTGACTTCTTGCGGAACAAAGCCGTACCATTTAATCGTCGGGAACAAAAAGTATGCCGACAAGGCGACGACCACGAGGACGATCGCCAAACGATTCCGTTTTTTCATGATTATCTCCAGGAGCGGTTACTTTTCCGATTTCTCTTCAACTTCTTCAGCTTCTACCGCATCGACTTCTTTTGCTTCGACAACGGCAGCTTCTTCCGTTTTCTTCGCCTTTTTTCGAGCAGTCGGCGGTGCATCGCTCTTTCGATCGACGATTGAGCTGATCGCGTTGCGGGAGAACTCGATTCGGGTGTTGTCATCCACTTTGATCACCACCGTGGTCTCCTTGACGATCATCACCGTCCCGTGGATTCCACCGATCGAGACGACTTTGTCTCCTTTCTTGATTGAGGCGAGCATCTCCTTCGTTTCCTTCTCCCGCTTTTTCTGCGGGCGGATGATCAGGAAGTAGAAAATCGCAATAATGAGTCCGAACGTAATGAACGTGGTCATCATCGAGCCACCACCGGCGGCGGACGCCTCGGGAGCTGGCATGGCAGTTAACAATGAAAGCATGGGTATTCCTCACTTTGCAATGAAATCGGGTGCCGTGGGCACCCAATTTTTCACGTACCGCTTAACGTACCATGTTCACTTGTCGATAGTCAAGTTTTCCTACTCTTCGCTTTTACCGAGGAGGCGGACGCGGTCCGGCGGGAACTCGATGGAGACCTCCTCCCCTTCCTTTCGGATCGTCCGGGCGTTGGGGTCATCCACTTGGACAAGGACCTCGCCGAAGGCGGTCTGAATGTATGATTCAAGACTGTGGCCGAGATACACGTTCATCCGCACCCTTCCGTCGAGGTGTCCCTCCCCTTTATCAACCAGTCGCAGGCTCTCCGGCCGGGCCATCAATACTCCTTCGGAGTTCTTGACGATATCCGGAGCGGCGGACCGGGCGTGCACGACCTTGTCTCCCAACATGCAGTGCCACACTCCCTCTTTCCGCTCCCCGATCGTTACGGGGAAGAACGCCGCTTTGCCGACGAAGCCGGCGACGAAGCGGGAATCGGGTTTTTCATAGATCACATCGGGAGCTCCGATCTGCCGAATCTTTCCGTCCTTCATCACGATCACCCGATCGGAAAGGCTCATCGCTTCGACGCGGTCGTGGGTGACGTACACCGCGGTGATTCCCAAGGACCGCTGGATCCGTTTGATTTCCACCCTCATCTGCTCGCGCAGGAGGGCGTCCAGGTTGGAAAGCGGCTCATCAAGCAGGAGGACCGAGGGGGTTACGATGAGCGACCGGGCAAGAGCAACCCGCTGTTGCTGGCCGCCGCTGAGCCTTCCCGGGGCCCGCTCGCCGTAACCGGCAAGACCGACCAGCGCCAGATATTCATTCACCTGCTTCCTGATCGCATCCGGCTCGGTTTTTCTCAGCCTCAGGCCGTAGGCGACGTTGTCGAAGACGCTCATATGGGGAAAGAGGCCGTAGCTTTGAAACATCGTAGCGGTATCGCGGCGGTTGGGCGGCAGCATCGTGACATCGTCGCTGCCGATATACACCTTGCCGCTGGTCGGAAGCTCGAAGCCTCCGATCATGCGCAGCGTCGTCGTCTTTCCGCATCCCGAGGGTCCGAGCAGGGTTACCAGTTCCCCGGGTTCGACGACGAAGTCGGCGTTGTCAACGGCCAGGACATCCGCCTTGCCTTTCGGGTCTTTAAAAATCTTTGTAACATTGTTCAACGTTACTGAAACACTCTTTTTTTCCATACTCGATCCTACCGCATCGCTATACTTTTTTGAGTCAACTTTTCATCCTTGACGAGCAGCTGCATCAGACCAAACACACCGAGAACGATGATGATGAGGACGGTACACAACACGCTGGCCAAACCGAATCGGATATTCTCCGAATAGGAGAGAATTTTCACCGTCAAGTGATACCACTTCGCCGAGGTAAGGAAGATGATCGCGCTGACCGCCGTCATCGCTCGCACGAAGGTGTAGGACATGCTCGAAATGAACGCCGGTCTCACCAGGGGAAGAACGATCGTCCTGAAGACGGTGGGAACATCCGCACCGAGGTCGTGGGCCGCCTCTTCGATCGAAGGGTCGATCTGATGGAGCGCGGTGATGCCGTTCTCCAAACCCACCGGAAGCTCCCGGATCACGTAGTTGATGACGATGATCGCCGCGGTTCCGACCAGCATCAAGGGCGGCTTGTTGAACGCGATGATGTAGCTGATGCCGACGAGGGTTCCCGGAATCGCATAGGGGGTCATCATCAACACTTCCAGGAAACGCTTGCCGGGAAAGTTCTTCCGAACGATCAGCATCGCAGCGATCATCGAGAGGAGACCCGCCGTGGGAGCGGCGATGAGGGAAAGCAGAACGGTGGACTTGATCGCCTCCCAGCTGTCAACGACCGCTTTCCAGTTGGAAAGGGTAAATGTATAATCGATTCCCCAGTTTTTGACAAATGCTCCGGCGACGATCGTCAAATACAGGAGCATGATAAAGCCGATCACGAGATAGGTGACGACGGAAAGAACCGTTCGCACCCGCTTGCTTGTCAGATCCGCCAAGGTCGTCGAGGGTTTGCCGGTGACGGTGACGAAGCTCTTTCGAGCGACCCAGAACCGTTGTACCATGAATGCGGTCAAGGTCGGCAAGAGCAGGAGGAAGGAAAGCATCGCTCCCCCACCGAGATCGTTCATTCTTCCCGTTACGATCATATACGCTTCGGTGGAAAGCACCTTCAGCGAACCGGCCAGCAGCTGCGGGTTGGCGAAGTCCGCCAGGCTGTTGGTGAAGACCAGCATCCATGCCGAGAGAATTCCCGGCGTCGCAAGCGGCAGGGTGATCGAACGGAACGTCTGCCAACGGGTGGCGCTGAGGTCCAACGAAGCATCCTCGACCGTTGAGTCGATCTGCTTCAGCACCCCGCTGATCGTCAAAAACGCGATCGGGAACATGCTGATCGTCTGGACGACCGTCAAGCCGCCGAGTCCGTAGATCGAGAACGTCTTCATCTTCAAAAGCTGCGTGGTGATCAACCCGTTGTTTCCGAAGAGGAGAATGATTGAAAGCGAAAGGGAGAACGGAGGACTGATCACCGGCATCGTCGCCAGGATGGAGATCAGCCGCTTCCGCTTGAAGGCGGTTCGTTCCACGAGGAACGCGATCATGAAGCCGATGATTGTCGAAGCGGTGGCGGTTGCCACTCCCAGCTTCAACGATCCCCAGAGGGCTACAATGTAGGTCGGGGAGAGACCGAGCTTCCACGTCTCCAGACTGAATCGCCCATTCTTCATGAAGGAGAGACGAAGCGCCTCAAGGAGGGGATAGGCGACAAAAATAAGGACTATTACCATCAATCCGAGAACCATGAAGCTGGTTACCGGATCGCGGGTGAGCATCACCGCCCAGAGAATCGCGACAAAGGCGATCGCCGCTCCGACTGCAAAAATCCTCAAGAGCCGGGTAAAGCCGAGAATACCGGTCGAGGGAACAAGAATCATCACCGTACCCAAGGCTTCATACCCGTTGTCGGCGATGACGGGAACGAAGTAGATATGCACCTTCGTCCGGTCGGTAGGGATCGTCGATCCCCGCTCCGGCTCTAAGAGATCGTACCGGACTTGATACTGATCGCGAAGCTTTATCGTTTCAAGATAGTAGGAGGACTCCAACGCCTGCCGGAACGCGGTACTCTTGCCTGCCTGCTGCCACAACGCATCGGTTGCGGCGTTCATCCCGACCGTCGGGACGAACTCATGATCCCGGTAGTCAAGATAGACAGCGACGCTGCCGGGGATGATTTCTTCGACTTGAGAGAGCCATTTTGCGTACTCGCCTTTTTCTTCGGGAGCGGTCTGGACAAACAAAGCAACCTCATCGTAGTTCTTCTCTTCCACATATGCAGTGAAGGAACCCATCAATGAGACATAGATCCAAATGTCTGCGGCGATGAAAACCATCGCCGCAATGACAAACTGTACAAAGCGTTTTTTGTTCACTGAATAAACCCTATGTACGAATCAGAGCTCATCAGCGTTTGTTGCCGATCTCTTTGGTCCAACGATCCAGGATGCGGGTCTTGTTCACGACGTCTCCGTCCCAGACGAAGTCCTGATTCACCGTCTTGATCTGGTCGATCGAAAGTGCATCGGGGTGCTTCGGTGCGCCCTTGGCGACAAGAACGACATACCATTCGGTAAATTTCTTCTGAGCATCGGGGGAGGAAAGGATCCAGTCATACAGTTTCTTCGCATTGACCGCCTCCTTGCCGCCCTTCACCAGCGACATCGAAGCAAGCTCATATCCGGTTCCTTCACTGGGAGCGTTGATCTCGATATTGGCTCCTCCGGCTTTGAGCTTGACCTGGTCGTGAGCATAGCCGATGGCGATTGGAATCTCACCGATCGCGACGCTCTTGCCGGGTGCGGATCCGCTCAAGGTATACTGGTCGATGTTCTTGTCGAGGGCGGTCAGGTACTCCATCATCTTGTCTTCATTGCCATTGTTGATGTAGCGGACCGTGGTCAGTACGTTGTAGGCGGTTCCCGAGGAGTTCGGGCTTGCCATTCGGATCAACCCCTTATACTCCGGCTTCAACAGATCGGCCCAGCTCTTCGGCGGGGTGATTCCCAATGCCTTGGCGCGGTCCAGATTGGTCACAAAGGTGAGCGGTCCGACATAGAGTCCGAACCAATATCCTTCCGGGTCGCGATATTGCTGGGGTGTATTTTCGGCATAGCGCGAGAAATATGGGGTCGTCAATCCCTTCGTTTTGGCGGTGATGTGATCAAGACCCACACCTCCGACCCAAATCGAGACTTGAGGATTCGCGCTTTCGGCTTCCAAGCGGGCTACCGCCTCTCCACCGGCAAGGCGAACGAAGTTCACATGGATCCCCGTCTCTTTCTCAAACATCTCAAAGAGCGCGGCCGCCAAAGGCTCCTCCAATGTGGTGTATGCATTAAGCGACCCGCCGGCAGCCTCGGCCGCTTCCTCTTTTGTTCCGGCAGCAAACACAAGCGTGAAGCTCATGAGCACCAAAAACGCTGTAAACAACAATTTTTTCATCGAAATTCCTCCTTCCGTGTGAAAAAAATCGGTGATTCGCCGCTTCCTGCAAAGCGACGTCCAGTACCACTCTAGGAAATGGTCTTGCGCGTTGTCAAGGACATTCCCTCATGAGAACCAAGAAAAAAATCTGCCCTGAGTCAGGGGACTCGGAGCAGACTTTTATCTATCGGCGAAAACCTACATCATTCCTTCCATTCCGCCACCGGGGGGCATCGGAGCCGGGGGCTCCGGAATGTCCGTCACGGCGGCTTCCGTGGTCAGAATCAGGGCGGCGATCGAGGCGGCGTTCTGCAGTGCGGAGCGGGTGACCTTCACCGGATCGATGATTCCCTTCTCGAACATGTCGACCCACACGAAGTTCTCAGCGTCGAACCCGCGACCGGGTTTCTCGTTCTTGCACTTGTCGGCGATCAGCGATCCGTCAAGACCGGCGTTTTCGGCAATCTGGCGAATCGGCTCTTCAAGCGCGCGGCGGACGATGTTGTATCCGGCACGCTCGTCTTCCGGCAGTTTGGAGAGATCGACTTTTTCAAGAATCTTCGCTGCTTGGATCAGCGCTGCCCCGCCACCGGGGATGACACCCTCTTCAATGGCGGCCCGGGTTGCCGACAAGGCATCCTCGACGCGGTGCTTCTTCTCTTTCAGCTCGACTTCCGTCGCTGCTCCGACGTTCAGGACGGCGACGCCCCCGGCGAGCTTCGCAAGCCGTTCCTGGAGCTTTTCCCGGACATAGTCACTGGTGGTGTCCTCGATCTGGACCTTGATCTGGGCGATCCGATCCTTGATGTCGCTCGCCTTCCCCGCACCGTTGATGATCGTGGTGTTCTCTTTCTCGACCTTGATCGACTTGGCCCGGCCGAGCTGGCTCAGATCGGCGTTCTCGAGCTTCAGGCCAAGCTCCTCGCTGATGACCTCGCCTCCGGTGAGAATCGCGATATCTTCCAACATCGCCTTTCTTCGATCACCGAAACCGGGGGCTTTCACTGCGACGACGCTGAGAATTCCCCGGACACTGTTCACGACCAAGGTCGCCAGAGCCTCGCCGTCGACATCTTCGGCAATGATCAGAAGAGGCTTGCCCGACTGGGCGACTTTTTCAAGGATGGGAAGAAGTTCCTTCATGTTGGAGATCTTCTTGTCGTAGATCAGGATGAAGGGATCGTCCAACAAGGCGGTCATCGTGTCGCGGTTGTTCGCGAAGTAGGCGGACAGATATCCCCGATCGAACTGCATTCCTTCGACAAAGTCGGTGGTCGTCTCGATCGTCTTGGACTCTTCGACGGTGATCACCCCGTCAAGGCCGACTTTTTCCATCGCGTTGGCGATCTCATCCCCGATCGTCCGATCGTTGTTGGCGGAGATCGAGGCGACCTGGGCGATCTCTTCCTTGTCCTTGATCATCTTCGCCTGTTTCTTGATCTCGGCGACCGCATCCTTGACCGCTTTGTCGATTCCGCGGCGCACCCCCATCGGGTTGATGCCGGCGGCGACGCTCTTCATTCCTTCTTTGGTGATCGCCCAAGCAAGGACCGTGGCGGTGGTCGTTCCGTCTCCGGCGACATCGTTCGTCTTCGTGGCGACTTCCTTCAGCAACTGGGCACCCATGTTTTCGAAGGGATCCTCAAGCTCGATCTCACGAGCGACTGTGACTCCGTCTTTTGTCACGTTGGGGGCGCCGAACTTCTTGTCCAAGACGACCAAGCGACCTTTGGGGCCCAATGTAGCCATAACGGCTCGGGAGATCTTCTCCACCCCGTTCAACAGTGAACGACGAGCCTCTTCACTGAACTGCAACTGTTTTGCCATACTGAATATCCTCTCTTAAGAAATATCATTCTGTATACCATTCGGCGGGGAGAATCCCCCACCGCCCTGTAACATACAAATAAATTATCCAAGAAGCAAGTGCTCAAAAAAAAGAAGCCAGAGCAAGCGCAAGCAAAGCGGAGCTGATATTGGCGATGAAGTTCACCATATCATTGTCGATCCACCGAACGCCCCGCTCCAACGGCAGCACCCTTCCGTCGATTCTCGGTTTCTCGGTGATCCGTTTTGTCACCTCGTCCCAGTAATGGGCTTGGAGGGTGATTCCGAGCACACTGTCCAACAAGCAACCGAAGAGGGCGGCCACGGTGATGATCGAAGCCGCTTGGAACGCCCGGGCTCCCACCTCAAAATAACCGGAACTCACCACGATGGCGACAAGAAGCGCCCCCATCAGCGCCGCGACCAACCCCAAGGCGCTGATCGCCCCGCTGAGGCCCCGGTCCATCGGCCGACCGGTGAGAATCGAAACCGGAGGGCGCTTTGAAAGAATCCCCACCTCGCTGGCGAAGCTGTCGCTGGCCGCTTCGCCCACCGCCGCTCCGAACATGATGATATACGCGGGATTCTGCCGGCAGGTGAACAACAGTGCCGCCAGCAGGGCCATCAGCCCGTTGGCGAAGACCTGGACCATATCCCGCCTTCCCGTCTTCTGGTGGATCTTTTCCACGTCGACTCTTCTTAGGCGCTTTGAGATCTTTCCCAATATCGCCGTGGCGATGAAGAAGAACAGGAGTGAAAAGAGCGCCCCGAAGCCCAGAATCCACGTGGGGAAGAACCCGACCAGGAAGGCGGCCACCGCCCCGCCGAAGGTCAGTTGCCGAGCCATAAAAGCGCCCAGCGCGATGATCCCCATGATGCCGACGAGAATCCACAGCGCTCCGTCGAGGGTGAAAAACCATCGATCGAAGAGCGAAGTGAGCGATGAAGTCGGTTGAACCAAGAGAGCCCAGCTACTCATAGGAAGAACCTCAACACAAGCAATACCGCCAAGGGAACCGTGATGTTGTCCAACCCCCACGGGGTGAATGCTTCCACGAACATCGCCACCGCTCCGACGAGGAACGAGGCAAAAAGAATCGTGCCGGCGGAAAGAGAAGAACCCGTCCCAAGAGCTAAAACCGTGACGATGAAGCTGACGATCCCCATCGTCAGACATCCCGGATAAGACTTATTGAGTGTCTTGATCTTTTTTCTTCCCCACTTCGAGCCGACCATTGCGGCAAGTCCGTCGCCCCATCCCATCACCATGACGGCGATCGTCGCTTCAAGAGGGGTGAACACCCCCTGATGCATTCCGATCACCAGCAACAGGAGCGTAACGGGGAAATAGACCAGGCCCCAGTTTCGCTTGCGGTCATCCAAACCGATATGCTTTCCCCAGTTGAAGAGCGTAAAGAGGGAGTTCACCACGATGAAGCAGATCGGTCCGACGACCGCCCAACCGAGCGAAGTAAAGTAATACAGGTTCAAAAACCACCAGTTGGAAACCCCGATATGAACGATTTTCCGCATCGACTCGCTCGAGATGCCGAATCGATTTTTCAGGAATATGCCGAAGGCTATCACAACCCCGAGAAACGCATAGGAGAGGATGAGCCCGAGAATGTTGCTGTCCATAGGGATAATCATGCGCATCCTCTTCAACAATTTCAAGGGGCGCAAAGTTCAAAACCCCAATCTTCCATCCAAACACGCCGACATGCAGGCAATCCATCACGCACCAACCAGTAAAACTTAATTATTTTAATTATTATTTTTAATTTTATTAATTATTTTAATATTATATATTGACTTTATTAATTCATTTGCATATGGTGGAAGCAACGGAGGAACCTATGGAACACAGTTGGCAGCGACTTCTTGCAATGACGGGGGGAAAAAGATTCCTGGTTACGGAAATCCATATCCCCGAAGAGGGGATTACGATTGGGGGATCCTTTGAACTGCCTTCGCTCGCACGGATACCGATCGAGGATCAGATCTTCATCGCGATGTTCATCAAGACGAACGGCTCGATCAAGCAGATGGAGTCGATCTTCAATATCAGTTACCCCACGGTGAAGAACCGGCTCAACCGAATCGCCAAACAGTTGGATATCGGTGACATCGAAGTCCGGACCCCCACCCGCATGCCGATCTCCTTACCCGGCTGGAGGAAGGCACGATCACGGTCGCCGATGCGCTCAAGGAGATCGAGTGATGCCGCCGATGCTTATGATTTTCAGACTCAAGCGACCGGAGAGAAGACCGATCAGCCTCTACATCCCCCTGCTGCTTGCATACATCCCGCTCCTGCCGCTCGTCCTCCTTGCACTGGTGAGTCTTCCCTTTCTGGCGATTTCAGAGAAAACACGCCAATACCTGCCCCTCGTCAAAGCGCTGCCGTCGCTGCTGATCGCCACTCGGGGAACCCGGGTTTCCGTTGAATCAAACGATCATACGATCTATCTATACATCAAATAAACAGAAGAACCACAATGAGTGAAGAACGAATGAGAATTTTGAACCTGCTTGCCGAGGGCAAGATATCCGCCGAAGAAGCCGAGAAGCTCCTCGCCGCAAGCGAAAAGGCCGTCAAAGCGCCAAACGTCAAGAGTGCGGCAGGCAAGTATTTCTACGTCCAAGTCGATCCCAAAGAGGGAAAATCCTCAGAAAAGGTGATGGTGAAAGTCCCGATGGCTCTCCTGAAGGCGGGGCTCAACATCTCGAAGCTGATTCCATCCGAAGCGCAGGACTCCATTCGGGAATCGATGCAGTCCAAAGGGATCGCCTTCGATTTCGCCTCCCTTGACGGAGAGAACATCGATGAGATCTTCGAAGCTCTCAAGGAGATGAGCATCGACGTGGAGACCGAAGAGACGACAGTCAGGGTGTTTTGCGACTAGGCAATCGATATCTTTTCCGGATTAAGAATTGACTATCCAATACCCTCGTGATACCGTTCAAATGCTTTTAGTTTTGTGTTGCAGCTCGTTTCATTTTCCCTAGTTGTCCGATCGGCGTTGCTGAATCACTCCCATTGGCAGGTAAGAGTCACAACTGCGCCACATTAAGCAATATTGATCAAACAGGCGCAGCCTGTGAAGGATGCTTTAGTACATGGCAAAGAAAATCTATGTTGGTAACATGAGTTACAACACTTCCGAAGCGGAACTTCGGGAACTGTTCGCCCAGTTCGGCACTGTCCTCAGTGCGAACATTATCATTGACCGAGAGACGCACCGCCCCAAGGGTTTCGGGTTTGTCGAGATGGAAGACAACAATGCGGCGGAAGCTGCAATCTCCCAGCTCGATGGCAAGGAATTCGGTGGCCGCAACCTGCGGGTCAACGAAGCGATCGCCAAGAGCCGTCCGGCTTACGGATCGCACCGCAACTAACCAATACCATTGATTCAGCAACGAGGACGGAGCCCGCAGGCTCCGTTTTTTCATTACCAGGCTCCCCCTCCTCCCCCGCTGAATCCGCCCCCGCTGAACCCGCCTCCGCCGAAGGAGGGGCTGATCGGGCCCCGGCCAGAACCGGAAGAGGCCTGGGTGTAGAGCGCCTTTGAAATCGCACCGGTGGTGAGGTTGTTCGCCATCGAAGCGTAGAAGAACGGATGGATTCCACCCGAGCCGATATACCAGGAGGCCTGTGTCATGGCGATTGAGTCGAACTTCTTCGCCCACATATTCTCCAGACCAAGGACGACCGCATACCCGAGTACATGGTAAAAGAGCTCGGGATCGTCTTTGATCATCACCTTCAGCTTGTCGATCTCGACCTTCTCGATGAACCCGCGATAGCCGACAATCTCCTCCAGAATCTTCTGACCGTAGCTGCTGCGCTTGGCGGTGATTGCTCCGAAGGTGGCGAATATGATCGGAATTCCGAGGGCGCTTGCGCTGAAGAGCAGTGAAAGAGCGGAAGAGAGAAGGACTTCCTCGCGATACATGATGTATATGATGCCGAAGGAAGCGAGGTATACCAGCAAAAATGCGCCGCTCTTCAACAACGCTTTTCCTTTGCGGGCGAACATCCACGAATCGAAGATCTTCGGAATCGCGACCGCGGTGAGAACCAGCAAGCCGATCCCGAACGTCAACGGAAGCGTGAAGATCACGCCGCCGGGATAGCTGTACGTGGTCCCCCACGCATGGAAGACGACCAGCAGGACTCCGTACAGGAACGGAACGGTTCGCTTGCGTTCGGCCTTCTGATCCTTGAGCTCCCGCTCCCCGGTGAAGTAGGAGCGGGTCAGACTCTTCGTCTTCTCGATATCCTTGGCGAAGGTGGTTGACTTGGAAAGATTCTTCAGATCGACGCTTGTTCCGTCGCCGCGTTTGAAAAATGCATTGAAGAGCCTTCGTTCATGTTCTTTATCGGAAACAAGGTCTTTGAGCTTGATGATGCGATATTCTTTTTTCCCCAGTTCCTCGATCTGGATGTACCCCAGATCCGCCCAGTAGAAGAGCATGCTGGAAAGGTCTTTCATGTCCACCGTTCCGTCAAAGAGGTAGCCGACCTCCAACGGTGAAAGGTCCGTCGGAGGCTCAAAGCGAACCACCGGTACGAAGGGCTCGTCCCGACCGTAGCGCTTCCAGAGCGCAAAGGAATGAAATCCCAGCAGAAGGAAGAGGATGATCGCACCGATGTAGAGCGGAATCGTCAGATCGATAAACTTCTTCACCTCGCTGAAGTACCCCTCCTCCAGATCGATGTAGAGGGTCAGCGCTTCCCCGGGTTTCATCTTCTGAGCGCTTCCGGTGATCGTCATCCGATCGGAAGAGATCATGTATTCACCCCGCTGAAGGGTCGAGCCGGACCTGCCGCCGGTCAAGGAGACCTTCTGAGGATCGATCGGATGTGGGAACTCAACCGTAAAGGTAAGGAGGCCGATCTCTTCCTGCCATCCGGGACCGATGATATTGTAGTAGAAGAAGTCACCGTAGCGATTCCGGTCATCCCCGATCTCCAAGGTGTAGGAGATCACATACTCTTTGAGACCTTTTATGGTAACATTGGCGTCACCAAGCCGGAAGGTCGCCCAACCGGAGGAGACGTCGTCCTTGATGATCGGATCGCTCGCCTGAAGATTCTTCAGCCCGATCCGCTGATTCCCGTACCGGATGGGAATCTCCCGAAAGATTCCATGCTTGGGAACGAAGAACTCCGCCACGATCCGTTCCGTAACATCATAGGAGTTGTCCGGACCCACCTTCACGCTCAGATCGATCTGCCTGAACGTATAATCGCCGGCTGTGAGTGATACAAGCGCAACCAAGAGGAGAAAGGCAAGGAAAGATCTTCGTTTCATCAGAACTTCACGTCTACGCGGGCGCGCGCCTCATCCTCAATCTGCAGATACGGCTTCTTTGCAAAGCGGGCAATCGAAGCGACGATGGAAGAGGGAAACACCTCGCAGATCGTGTTGAGCTGCTTGATGATCGCATTGTAGTACTTTCTGGCGGAAAGCAGCTGGGTCTCGATCTTCGAAAGCTGTGCCTGAAGGTCCAGGAATCCCTGGTTTGCCTTCAAGTCGGGATACGCTTCACTGAGAGCGAAAAGAGTCTTCAGCGAAGCGGAGAACGATGCGTTGAGCTGGTCCTTCTCCTCCAGCGTTCCCGCGCTCATCGCCTTGTTTCGGGCCTCAATGACTTTGGTAAGGGTCTGTTCCTCATGTTTTGCATAGCCTTTCACCGTTTCAACCAGATTGGGAACCAAGTCATACCGCTGCTTCAGATGCGCATCGATCGCGCTTTCCGCTTCCTCGGCCTGGTTTCGGAGGCGAACGTAACGGTTGTATACGGAAACTCCCCAGATGACGAGGAGAACGATGAGAGCCAACAGTACATATACGATA
>Ga0116141_10001120_pt1 | contig 22676 bp, 16 predicted proteins | sample AD_UKC097_MetaG_FD_89744 | JGI IMG/M metagenome (GOLD analysis project Ga0116141, IMG submission 89744) | Active sludge microbial communities of municipal wastewater-treating anaerobic digesters from USA - AD_UKC097_MetaG | ecosystem: Engineered > Bioreactor > Anaerobic > Digestate | place: USA...
AGTACTCGCATGGTATGAAGAGGTGGGATTGGCGCGGGAACAGCAACATTCCTCGTTTCACTACGTGGATTGGCCGGTCAAGACATTCAAAGTGGAGCGCTCCTCCCCCTGTGATGGAGAAAGCGACGCCTGGCCAGACGACTCGGGAGGATCCGACGACGATACAGGAGAACCGGAGGGCGAAATGCCCGGTGATGATCCGGGCGATGTGCTGCCGCCGGGGTCCGATCCTAATGACCTGTTTCCGCCCGGCTTTGACCCGGGGGACTGGCTCCCGCCGGACACCGATCCGGGCGATGACCCCGACGAGGACGAGGCCCCGGACGATCCCGCCGGTGATGAAGAAGAACCGGAGCCGCAATGGGAGTGTCCGGAGGGCTACTTCTTCAATCCACTGACTGACACAGGAATGGACCCCTGCATCACCTGCCAGGAACTGAAGGGCCAAATCTGCTTGAATTTCAAGGATTTCCTGGCCCGAATCTCCCTCTACGAGGGCAGAGAGCTGAGCATGGCGGAGATTGCCGAGGCGATTGAGCTGGAGAAGCGGTTCAATGACGAAATACACGTGCAAGCCTATTTGTGGTACTCGGGCAATTGCACCGAAGTCCTTGGGCAGAGCTTTCCAGGGGTGATTATGAGTTGTCTGGCCACTCGCTACCTTGCGGATTGGCAGGTCGAGTTCTAACCGATGGACAGAGTGAATTCGCAGGCATCCGCAGGAATCCGCTACGCAGCGATCCCGTCCGCGAAACTGGATGGAGGGCGCTCGATGAACTGACGAAACAGGGGGCGTGCTCATGAAGCGACGATGGCTTCTGATTGGTTTGTGTGTTCTGATCGTTTTGATTGGGATGGGACTGATTGGTGCCTGGCTGGTTTGGCGTTCCATTCATGCCGCCGAGCGTTTGCCTGGTGTCGTTCAAGCTATTCCTGCTGGGATGGAGACTCCCCCGGCGCTTCAGGAAGGTCCGGCGGACTGGCCCTGCTGGCGCGGGCCCGGCGGCGACGGCAGGAGTGCGGTCACGGGAATCCGAACGGACTGGACCGGCGGCCTTAAGAAGCTCTGGGAGGTGAGCTACCTGTGCCAGGGAGAGCGGACTGCCACCTGGTCGGCCCCCGTCGTGCAGGGGAATCGGCTCGTGGTTCCGGGGCGAGATGCAAGGGACGATCTGCTCTTTTGCCTGGCCCCCGAGACGGGTGAGCTGGTCTGGTCCAAGTCATACCGGGCCAGGACCGGAAGCAGTCACGGTCCGGGGTCCCGAGCCACGCCCTTCATCGACCACGACCGCGTCTACACGTTCGGTCGCGGCGGCGACCTCGTGTGCTGGCGGCTGCTGGATGGCGAACTGCTCTGGAGGCAGAACGTCGAAGACGCCGGAGGCAAGAGTCCCACGTGGGGCCATTCCAGTTCGCCCGTCGTCCACGATAACAAGGTGTTCGTGCAGGGAGGAGGCCGAGCCCTGGCGGTCGCATATGACAAGATGACCGGCCGGCTGCTTTGGAAGTCGATGGAGGGCAAAGCCGGCTATACGGCCCTGGCCCTGCTGAAGAAGGTCGAGACGGTGGGGCTGCTGGTCTTCCACGGCACGGGCCTGGCGTGCCTGGATACGGCCGACGGGCGTGTACTCTGGGAGACTCCCTGGGAAACCAGCTACGGCGTCAACGCGACGACGCCGGCCATTGCCGACGCGACGATCTTCATCACCTCCGGCTACGGCACCGGCTGCGAGGCCCTCCGAGTCGAGGACGGCCAAGTGAACGTCCTGTGGCGCAACAAGGCGATCGCCTCCCACCACTCGGACCCCATTCTCATCGACGGCTTCATCTACGGCTATTCCGGCCAGAGCAGTCAGAACGCCGGGTACTTCAAGTGCGTGGATCTCCGAAGCGGCCGGGAGAAGTGGAGCACGCGCGAACTGGGCTGGGGCACGACCACCTGGGTCGATGGCCGGCTGCTCTGCATGGACATCCGGGGCAACCTGTACCTTGTCGAGCCGCACCCCGATGCGTTCAGACTGATCGCGCAGTTCAGGGACGCTCTTGACGAGGTGACCCACCCGGCGTGGACCACCCCCGTGGTTGCCAACGGCCGCGTGTACCTTCGGTACATGCAGCGTCTGGTCTGCTACGATCTAATGCCGCAGTGACTCGCCACTTGAGATACCCACGCCGGTTGACCTTGGGCAGGCGACGGCGGGGAACTGCTCGCCGGGCGTGATGACCACGACTTCGCCGGCGTTTTTGGGTGTAATCAAGCCGCCCGTCGCGCGCGATGGGATACTCTACTGTATTTATGGGGATTTGCCGCGAGATGTCTCACGGCCCGCGGGGCGTTCGCAACGACCGCTTGTATATGCCAACGTCCGGCAATCTTCGCTCCTGCGGCTGCGGCGGGGAGGGCGCCAAGAGCCCCAGTCTCGTTCCTGGATGCGGTAAATTGCATAAAATTCATGGACATACCGATGTCAAGATGGGTATACTATATGTCGATAGAGATCAACGGTTTGTTGTCTCTGGAGAAAGCCATCATATGGAACGGCGCATCTGTAGAGCGGGTGTAACTGCACTTGTCTGTCTTTTCGTTATCGGGCCGGCGGTCCAAGCGAACACGATCCGTGTTGGCAGCAGTGCCGCGGCCGGGTATCGGTCTCTCAAGTCGGCGATCTTGGCCGCTGCCAGCGGCGACGTGATCGTCGTCGAAGAGGGGACATACACAGGCAACGACAATCGGGACATGTCGATCCGCGGCAAGGCCATCACGATCCGCAGCGTGGACCCGAACGATCCTCTCGTCGTCGCTGCCACCGTGATCGACTGCCAGGGTACGGCATCGGACATGCATCGTGTCTTCGACCTCCTTGGGGGCAACGGCACGCGGCTCGATCTGGAAGGGCTGACCGTCATCCGGGGATACGGCTCCGTAGCCGGCGGGACCGTCCTGTGCGAAGGCGCCGAGTTCCGCGCCTACAACTGCACGTTCGCGAACAACTACGCCACCTGGTGGGGCAGCGTCGCGAACTGCCGGGACAGCCGGGTCTGGTTCGAAGGGTGCGAGTTCTCGAACAACCGGTGTGTGTCCGCGGACCGAGGGGCCGTCTTCTGTGCGACCAGCGACGTCGATCTGGTGAACTGCACGTTCCAGTCCAATCGCGGCGGCGCCGTCGTGAGTTTCGACAGTCGTCTGACGGCTGCACGGTGCAACTTCGAAGACAATACGGCGGAGAATGGCAGCGCCATCTACGCCAGTGTCGCGTCCAACCCGGAATCGGTCTCGGAATTGAGTCTGAGCCGGTGCACGTTCACGGCCAACGCCGCCCGTGCATCGGGCGGGGCCCTGTACATCTGCGATTTCGCCGCACAGATCGACGGCTGCATGTTCAGCGGGAACACGGCGGCCCAGGACGGCGGCGCGATCCTGAACTGCCGGGCCAGCTCGCTGCTGACTGACTGCGTCCTGGTGAGCAACACGGCGGTCGGCCTTGGCGGCGGCGTACACAACCTGTACAAGGGGACGCCGCAGATTGTCAACTGCACGTTTGTGGCCAACGAAGCCGGGCAGGGCGGCGCCGTCGCCACGAAGGGGAATGTCCGTTTGCTCGTAAGCCACGGCATTCTGTGGCGCAACGCGGGCAGCCGGGGTGCGGCGGTGTACCTGACCCGCTATGACGTGGGCAGCGTCAAAGGGGGCACGGCCACGGTGGAGTACTGCGACATCGAGGGCGGGCGAAACAGCGCGTACGCGGAACTGGACTGCACGCTCACCTGGTCGAATGGGAACATCGACAGCGACCCCGTGTTCACCGGGCCGACCTACGACGATTATCGCCTGTCGCCGGATTCGCCGTGCATCGATGCGGGCGACCCCTGCTACGTCCCCTCCTCGGAGGCCAGGGATCTCGACAACTACCCGCGACAATTCGGGTCCACCGTCGATCTGGGTGCGTACGAGTTTCGCGGGCTCGGGCCGGTGTACCGGTTCTGGTCGCCGATCCTGGGCAAGCACTTCTACACGCTCTTTGGGGCCGAGCGGGACCACATCGTCGGCGTATGGCCCTACGACTGGATCTACCAGGACATTGCGTATTACGCCTATTACCAGCCGATCGTGGACAATCTGTCGCCCGTGTATCGGTTCTGGTCTCCGGTTCTCAAGGCGCACTTCTGGACCATCGATGAAGAGGAGTGCATGAACGTCCAGAGGGAGTATTCAGGTGTCTGGACCTATGAGGGCATCGTCTTCTACGCCTTCAAGCGGGACCAGCAGCCTCTGGACACGGTCCCGATCTACCGATTCTGGTCGCCCGAGTTCACCCATCACCTCTTCACGATGGATGAGGATGAAAGGGACGAACTGATCGAGAACTACCCGGACCTCTGGAATTACGAGGGGATCGCCTGGTACGCTTACTCGAGACCGCAGGATCTCAGCGAGGCGTCCTATGCCTTCGCCGGGGGTACCGAGGGGGCCTGGTGTACGTGCAGTCTGGCCGCCACGATCGACGGCCAGGAGGCCCAGATCAGCGCAGCAGATCTCCGGCTGACCCCCGCCGCCACGCAGATGCAGATGACGATCGATTTCCGCGACCTCACCGTCGTTCTCGACACGCTGTCCGTGCGGACCGAGACGATTCGCCATACCGCGGAGATTTCATTGCCCGGCGCGAGCGCTAAGATCCCATTGGTCCTGTCGACCCAGATGTCCTTCACGCTTCCGACCCCGCGTGGCCCCTATACCGTCAACCCGACGACCCGTCTGTTCGCCGACTTCCGAGACACGAACCAGGACATTGCGGGCAAGGACTCCTTCTTCCGGTACTGCGGCTCGGTCTTCCTGGCCGGCCAGGAGACCGCCTTCGACCGGACCCTGCTCACCACGCGATACGAGTTGGAGGCCGTCGGCGAGTTCCTGGCTCTGGGGTTGTTGCCCGACGGCATCTACGCCAGCGTCCCGCTGACTTTCCAGTGGCACCGCCAGCAGACGCGAGATCTCCTGGCCGAGAGCAAGGTGGATGGACGCCGGGTGCAAGTCTACGTCACGTACTCCTACGTCGGCACGCAAGGCCTCTGGCCCGGCGAGCGCGTCGAGTAACCTGGACGGGACGGGCCGGTTCCGCCGTTCGCCGTTCGTCGCGAATCCTCACATTTGAGGGACTCTCTCGTATCACGCTGTCGCTGTGCCCGTTCCCCAGAATCGTCAATGGCCCGGTTTGCAGGGCCGGAACCAACCTCGTCTTGGCCGGAGAAAAGGTTGCATGGGGAACGAGTTTCTCGTAGAATCCCGCGTTTGACTGGATACTTGAAAGGATTTCCGGATGAAATACGATGTCGCTGATTTGTCGTTGGCGTCCGAAGGGAAACGGAGGATCTTGTGGGCAGACAACGACATGCCCGTCCTGGCGGCGATTCGCGAGCGGTTCGCGAGGCAGAAGCCGCTCAAGGGCATGAACCTTGCGGCGTGTCTGCACGTCACCGCCGAGACGGCCAACCTGATGCGGGCCCTGAAGGCCGGTGGAGCGAACGCAGTCCTGTGCGCGTCGAATCCTCTGAGCACGCAGGATGACGTCGCGGCTTCGTTGACGAAAGACTTTGGGATCCCGACCTTCGCGATTCGCGGGGAGAACCGGGCGACCTACTACAAGCACATCAATGCGGCGATCGATCACAAGCCGGTGATCACGTTCGATGACGGGGCCGACCTCGTCAACGAGATGCACACGAAGCGAAAGAAGGACGCCGAACGGATCATCGCCAGCATGGAGGAGACGACCACCGGCGTCATTCGGCTGCGGGCGAAGGACAAAGAGGGCAAGCTCCGATTTCCGGTGATCGCGGTCAACGACGCCAAGAGCAAGCACCTGTTCGACAACCGCTACGGCACGGGCCAGTCCACGGTCGATGGCATCATCCGTGCGACGGACTACCTGATGGCCGGCAAGAACGTGGTGGTCGCGGGCTATGGGTGGTGCGGGCGAGGCTTCGCCATGCGGGCCCGCGGATTGGGCGCGATCGTCATCGTCACCGAGATCGATCCGATCAAGGCGATTGAGGCCGCGATGGACGGATTCCAGGTGATGCCAATGTCCGAGGCGGCCAAGGTGGGCGATCTGTTCGTGACGCTGACGGGCAACAAGCACGTGATCCGGCCCGAGCACGTCCGGAAGATGAAGGACCGGGCGGCCATCGCCAACAGCGGGCACTTCAACGTGGAGATCGATATCCCCGGGATCGCCAGGCTCAGCCGCAAGATCAACAAGGGCGTGCGGCGAAACGTGGATGAATACGTCATCAACAGCAGGAAGCGCGTCTATATCCTGGCCGAAGGCCGATTGATCAACCTGGCGGCGGCGGAAGGCCATCCCGCCAGCGTCATGGACATGAGTTTTGCGACGCAGGCGTTGCAGGCCGAATGGGTTGTTCGGCGTGCAGGCAAGCTGGAGGCGAAGGTGTACAACGTGCCGCTGGAGATCGAGGAGCAGGTTTGCAGCCTGAAGCTCAGGGCCATGCAGATCGCGATCGACAAGCTGACGCCCGAGCAGGTGGTGTACCTCGCGAGCAGCGGCGAAGGGACGTGAGGTTTTCTATTTACAGTTGACGATTTACGATTTGGCTTTGCTTGCCTGGGGGTATGCAGCGTGATGCGATCTGTCGCAGGGTCCTGGGGCCCAAGTAGCAGCTCGTAGATAGTAAATCGCAAATGGAAAAAGAGCCTGAAAAGACGCCGAAGGCCCCGAAGACCTTCCTCACGGTCGGCCCGACGCTGCACTACAGCCATCGGAACGTGCAATTCTACTGGTTGCTGGCGGCGTTCGTGTTCGCGCTGGCGTGCCTGTTCTGGTCCCGCGTCGTGGCGGGTCGGTTCTTGGCGTTCGACTTCACCGCGCAGCAGATTCCGGATTTCTGGGGACTTGGGCGCAGCGCGATCACCGGCGTCAGTATCTTCGAGTATCCCTGGCAGATCATCGTGCTGGGGCTGCTCATGGGGATTCTGGCCGTGGTGCCCGTCTTGACCGCGCAGTTGATGAGCTTCGGCCACAGCTTCATCTTCGTGCTGGCGGTCTTTTTCCTGGCGAACCAGCCTGGCTTCGCGGTCTTCCTCCTCATAAGCTGCCTGGCGGCGGCGGCCCGACCGCTGCGGTTCCGGTCCCGCATCACGGCGATCGCCCTGTGCCTGGCGCCGCAGTTGGTGTACTGGGGAGTCTTCGGCGGGGCGCGGGGCGTCGAGCCGCTCGAATGGGGATTCTCGTTCGCCCCGTGGATCTGGGCCTGGCTGACGGGTATGACGGTCGCCGGACTCGTCCTCGGGATCGGACACTACACGCGGTACAAGCCCGGCCTAATCTGGGTCTTCACGACGACCACACTGTTGCTGGCCCTGGGCGTGTTCGTCTGGAAGATCGGCTTCGACGAGTTGGACTACCAGCTCTACGTCGCCCAGAACAATCCCGAGGAGGTGCAGGAGTTCCGGGATCAGAGCATTCGTGAGGCCCTGGATACGACGATCACCGACCCCACGGAGAAAGAGTACCGTTCACGGTATTCCTATCCGACCGAGCCCATTCCGCTGCGGGAGGAGCTCAAGCGGGAGATTCAGATCGAGCTGATCGAGGACCGCTGGCCGAGCTGGCTGATTCTTCCCGACGACGGATTGCTGTACCAAGTTAAGCGGGACTGGCTCGACGCGCAGTACGACCGGTTCATTCGTCCGCCTCGGCCTCGCTGGATGCCGGCGGCCCTGCACAACGAGATGCTCACCCGGCGCGCTCGTAGCAGCCAGATGCCGATTGCCCTCTACTTCAAGGCCATGCTCCACGAGTACAGCCCGGACCTCCGGCGGATTCAGCAGGATGAGACGCTCCACTTCTACACGGACTACCCGCAGGAGCGGGCGGCGCGAGTATGGTTCCGCCTGTACAACGAATTCGGCCGCAGTCCCGAATCGGCCGAGGCGCGATGGCGGGGGGCCAGGCAGCTCGCCGGCCAGAAGGAACTGGAGATGGCCAGGACGCTGCTCGACGAGGCGGATACCCTCGCGCGCGAGCAGCTTGCGGTTCGCGAGAAGGCGGAAGCGACATCCAGCGACAACCTGTTCAGCGCATTTCGGCCGCCGGCCGACACGGCCATGACCTCGCAGAAGCTCCGGGACCTGCGGCGGCGGATCCACGAGCTGCGGTCCCTGATCGGCGCAGAGAACCTCGCGGGCGGAAAGGACGCGCCGGATCGGATCGCCGAGCTGGTCATGCTCAATCCTCACAGCCTCGACTACGAGAGGCGACTCGACGTACTGCTAACCGGGCTCGCGGAGAAAGATCCCCTGCGGGACAACCTGCTCCTCGAGAAGGCAAAATTGATCGCGGACGATCAGCACCGGGCCGAGCGGCTGGGCGAGCTGAGCCGTGAGTTTCAGAACACGGACGGCGGCATGCAGGCCCTGTACGAGCTATGCCGCCTGAACATCCGCCTGTATCAGCGCGAGCCGAGGAAGGAGAGTCTGCTGCAAGCCACGAACATGCTGACCAGCTTCCTGAGCCTGTACCCTAAGAGTTTCTATACGCCGCAGGTCAAAAAGAATCTCGAAGATCTGCCCAAACCGCAGTGAGATCGCGGCGGGGGGGGACCCGAGCGCGATGCACCTGCCTGGCATTTCCCGATGTCATGCTGCGGGATGGGGGCACGACCGTTCTTGGAGCCTCCGAAAAGGTGGCGAGCCGTCGCCTGGACCTTGTCATTCCGAATGTAGAAGCTGGAGTGTGTGACGTGTCCTACAAAGTGGATTCCCGCTTTCGCGGGAACGACAACCCACGATCTTCATGGCCCCCCATCGCACGCGTACAGGTACGGTCATGTACGTTTGTAGGAGTATCTCCGCCGCTTGGATTTGACTTTCGAGGCGATCGTGGTACGATGGAGTATCATGGACGGCACGTGAGCGTCGGGGAGCCGGCGTGCAATGGCAGGTGGCAGGGGAATCGGTGATGACCGGAGGCAGTTCGGGACTCGATCCATGCATGGTGGTCGTGGGAGATCCGTGCAGTGACCTCGTGCGAACGGTGGTCCGACTGGCGCGTGAATGGCGGGTCGAGATTGCGCGATGTGAGGACGTATACTCGGCGGTCGCGGCGGCGGCCCGGGCACCGGATCGCCGCGTGCTGATCGTTGGGACGATGCGGGAGATGGCCAGGGAGCAAGGCCGGTTCTTCCAGATCGCCGGGGCGAACGGGCAGCGATGCTGCTGCCTCGTGGATCGTGATTCTGCGGCCGATCCGGGTCCGGTGCTCGTTGCGGTTCGTTCGGGCGCTCGTCTCACCGCTGACGTGCAGGAGGTGAAGGCGATTCTTGAGGACTGGCTGGCGGGCGGCCGGCCCCGACCCCGGCACTCCGACCTGAGTGATTTGATGGAAGACGACTTACGAGCCACGGAGGCCGAGCTGATCGCACTATTGGGGCGCCCGAGCGATGTGTAGCATGACAGGGCCACAGCCTCAGGGGACGGGCCGGGTGTTGCTGATCGGGCAGGTTGGCAAGGCGCTGTTGGACGCCAGGGGTCTTGACCGGCGCCTCTGCGAAACGCGTGAGAACGTCCTCGACGGAATCGACGCGGCTGCCCGCAATGTCTTCGACACGATCGGCGTCGTGATGGACGATGCGTCGAGCCAGCTCGGCTCAGTGCTCAGGGCCCTTCGCAGAAGTTCCACCGCCCGGATCGTCCTGCTCGCCCGGATGTATGAGGAGCCGATCGCGCGACGGCTGACGACCCCAATCCCTGGCGAGGAAAAGCTGGCGGACGAATACTGCGTCTGTCCCGTCAGCCTGGCCACTTTGTGCCCCCGCGTTGTCCAGGAGCAGAGGGAACGAATCCCCTCGGAATCTCAGGGTCCAGATTCTCGTGCTCCAGCCGCCTCGATGGAACTGGAGCGGCGACTGCGATACCTTGAGCGGCTGGCGACGACGGACGACCTGACCGGTCTGAAGAACCGCCGCTACATCTGGGAGTTCACTCGGCAGATTCTGGATCGCGCCCGGCAGGCCGACCGGCGTGTCACAATCCTGGTGTTCGATATTGACGACTTCAAACACTACAACGATGTCTACGGCCACATGGCCGGGGACGAGATCCTGCGACAGGCGGCGATCTTGATGCGCCGGTGCTGCCGCTCTCACGACGTGGTCGGCCGGGTCGGAGGGGATGAGTTCACCGTGGTCTTCTGGGACGATCCGTACCGCACGGCGGGCGAGGTGTCCCGCGACAGGCGGTCCACGACAGCCGAGCACCCGACCGAGGCCGTCTTCGTCGCGAAGCGATTCCAGCAGGCGCTGGGCAATGCGGACCTGCACCTGCTCGGGCCACGGGGTGAGGGCGTCTTGACCATCAGCGGCGGACTGGCGAGTTTTCCCCGGGATGGCTCGACCGCCGAGCAGCTCTTCGAGCGCGCCGATCGAGCCCTCCTCGAAGCCAAGCGCGGCGGCAAGAACCGAATCCACCTGGTCGGCGAACCCCGCAACAGCATTGCCGATATGGGATGACGGTGCCTTGCCCGAGGCCCGTTTGTCGTCTCGGCAGGTCTCGTTCCCCGAGGGCCCTCCTACCGGGCGATTTCCTTCCGCAGCCAGTCGATGCTCTTTTCCACGTTGCCGGGTGCGGCTTCGCATTCGATGGACAGCACGCCGTCCCACTTCGTGTTTTTGAGCAGCTCGATGCAGCCGGCGATGTTCTCGGCGTTCACTCCCTCGCCGATGGCGACCACGGAGGAGGCGATGCCGGTCTCTTCGCCGCGGACCGCCTTCGCAAGGCTCTCACTGACGTCCTTGATGTGGCAGTGGGCGAGCCTGTCTCGGAACCGCTTGAGGAACTTCACCGGGTCCTGACCCGCGATGAAGGTGTTGCCCGTGTCGAGGTTCAGCCGCAGCCAGGGCGAATCGAAGAAGCCGAGGATCTGCTCCATCGTGTCCGGGTTGGTCGTATAGGGGCCGTGCGGCTCGACGTTGATGACGATCTCGTACTGCTCGGCCCACTCCAGAACGACGCGGTAGTACTGTCGAATCAGGGCCATGACCTCTTCGTCGCTGTACCCGGCGGGCTTGCGGGCCCCGTCTGTGGTGTCCACGCATGGGCAACCGAGCGCCTTGGCGAACTGGATTGCCCGCAGCGTGTAGGCGATGCCGCGATACTGCCCCTCCGGGCAGGACACCGGATACGCCGCGTCGAGTTGCGAGGTCTCCAAGTTGAGCGAGTCGAGGTAGGCCCTGAGCCTCAGCGGATCGGAGTGCAGCGGGATGTGCGGGTTGTAGCCCAGCGCCTGGATGAAGTAGTCGCCGTCGATGGTGCCGAACTCCACATATTGGAGCTTGTGGTCGCTGGCGAACTGACACGGGACCTCATGGGGAACATCGAAGTGACGCCAATTGTCTACGTGCATGCCCAGTTTCAACATATCGGACTCCCTTTTCCATAAGTTGTGTTTGAACACGTCACAGGCTGAACACTATGGTACTCCATGCCGGCGTCCGATGCCACAGTCTGCCGGCCGTATTCTCAAGGCGATGGCGAAAGAGGGTTTGTACTCTGTACGATCGGTTCTCGGCGCGGTATGTTGTCTCCGTATGATTGGATTGTTTGTTGTGGTCTCAGCAGTGCAGCGATCGGAAAGGAGCATTCTCGTGAGGTGCAGCGGAGTGGTATCGATGGTCGTTTGGATCGTGTTGGGTTGTCCCGTTGTCATGGTCGAGGCCTCAGATCCGCCGGCGGACGGATCGCGCCTGTACGTCGGTTGGGCCCGAGTCGATATCACGCCGGAAAAACCCGTGGCCCTCGTCGGGCAACTGCACAAGCGAATCTCCAAGCGGATTCTCGATCCATTGACCGCCACCGCCTTGGCCATTGAGACGCGGACGGCCGATGGCTCCTGTGAACAGGCCATCCTGGTGTCGTGCGATGTGCTGTTCACCAAGAAGTCGGTGCAGGACCGGGTGAAGGATGCCATCAGGACCAAGTTGCCCGGATTCGATGCGGACAAGCTGTTCCTCAACGCCACGCATACACACACGGCGCCCGGTTTTGCGGACGATGATTTCGGGACCCTATACGACGTGACCGACGATCCGGGTGTCATGAAGGCATCCGAATATGGGGAGTTTTTCGTCCGGCGGATCACCCAGGTCGCGGCGGAGGCATGGCAAGGCCGAAAACCGGGGGGGATGAGCTGGGCGCTGGGACATGCGGTCGTGGGAACCAATCGCAGGGCCCGTTACTTCGACGGCTCGGCCATCATGTATGGCGACACGAACCGCGACGACTTCGCCGGTCTGGAGGGATACGAGGACCACGCCGTGGAAATGCTCTTCTTCTGGGATGAAGCCGGCAAGCTCACAGGGACCGTCATCAATATTGCCTGCCCTGCCCAGGAAACCGAGGGCTTGAGTATGGTCTCCGCCGATTTCTGGCACGATGCGCGCATCGAGTATCACAAGAGAATCGCGCGAGATGGCTACGTGTTCCCCCAGTGCAGTGCAGCGGGGGACCTGTCGCCGCACCGGCTCTACCGCTGCCGTGCGGAGGAGACCATGATCCAGCAGCGGGGACTCTCCAATCGACAGGAAATCGCCCGCCGGATCGTCAACGCCGTCGAAGACGTTCTGCCCGTCGCCCGCCAGACCATCCGGACCCGTCTTGTCTTTAAGCACGTGGTGGCGAGGGTGAACCTGCCTGCACCGGACCCGGCTCTCGCACCGTTCTACCGAACCGACACGCTCTCCCCCATCGAATTCCACGTGCTGCGGCTTGGCGACGTCGCGGTGGCGACGAATCCATTTGAGCTGTACCTCGACTACGGTGTCCGAATGAAGGCCCGAAGCCCCGCGACTCTGACCATGCTGGCCCAGTTGTCGTGTGCGGGGTGTGGGTACCTGCCGACGAAGAAGGCCGTTGAAGGCGGCGGCTATAGCGCGGACAAGTACGCCGTCGGTCCCGAGGGCGGCCAGATCCTCGTGGACGAGACCGTTCGGCAGATCCAGGCTCTCTGGGAATAGGCGGGTTTGACCGCTCGGGTCCGGCGAGGCAGGACCGCGATGGTTTGATTACTGTCGGCACTTCGTGCGTCTATTCATCTGAAAGGACGGTGCCTCGACGATGTATGCAATCGAGCTCCAGGACGTTCGCAAGTCGTTCGGTCCGGTGCGGGCGGTGGATGCCTTGAGCATTCGCGTGCCGCAAGGGGCTGTCTATGGCTTCCTCGGGCCCAACGGTGCGGGCAAGACCACCACGCTGCGGATGGTTATGGACATCATCCGCCCGGACAGCGGCGAGATCCGCATGTTCAACGAGCCCGCCTCCGCGACGGTTCGCGGCCGCGTGGGGTACATGCCCGAGGAACGCGGGCTCTATCGAAAAATGACCGTGGCTTCCGTCCTTCGCTACTTCGGCTCGCTGCGGGGCATGACCGCCGATCAGCTCGGACAGCGCGTGCCCGCCTGGCTCGAGCGGATCGACCTGGCGGGCCACGCGACCAAGAAGGTCGAGGAACTCTCTCGCGGGATGCACCAGAAGCTCCAGTTCGCGGTGACGGTGATCCATGATCCGGACCTGGTGATCCTCGATGAGCCCTTCTCCGGCCTGGACCCGGTGAACCAGGACGTGCTGCGGGACATCATCGACGCGATGCGGCGTGAGGGCCGGACCGTCCTGTTCTCCACGCATGGCATGCACGAGGCCGAGCAGTTGTGCGATTTCATCGTCCTGATCGACAAGGGCAAAGTGGTCGTGGACGGGACGTTGGACCAGATTCGGGCGGGACACGAAGCCCGCACCGTTTCCATCGAGTTGGAGGGCGACGCGGGGTTTGTCGAGCGGCTGCCCCAGATCGCGGCAGTCCGACACGACGGCCGGCGGATCGATGTGACATTGCGGGAGGGCGCCGATCCACAGGACTTACTCCGGACGCTCGTGGAACGAGCCCGCGTGCGGGTGTTCGAGATCAGACAGCCCTCACTGCACGAGATCTTCGTGCGGCTGGTGGGAGACAACCATGCGGAAGATCGTTAAAGTCGCACGGCGCGAGTTTCTCGATACGGTCAAGACCCGGACCTTTCTCCTGAGCCTGCTGCTCATTCCGGTTCTCGTCGTGGGCATCATCTTCCTGAGCAAGAAGATGGTCCAGAGCGAAGGCGGGCCCCGTCCGGCGATTCGGATCGGAGTGACCTCGCCGTCGGACGAGCTGTTCAAGCGAATCGCGAGTGCCTTCGAGGGGCACAACAAATCCCATTCGCAAAGTCCTCTGGTCTTGCAGTCCCTCTCGGTCGGCAGCGAGGAGCAAGGCAAAGAGAAACTCCGACGCGACACACTGGACGCCTATGTGGTCCTCGAAGGCGATCTGGAGGGTAAAGAAGGCACGGTGCAGTTCTACACCTACAAGCCCAAGGCCTCGCAGATCGACGCGATCTGGTCCGTGGAGCGACTGTTCCGCGACGCGGTGGTCAACCGCCGATGCGAGGCTCGCGGGATCGACCGGGCCATGCTGGCGGAGATCCAGAGCGTCCCGATCCGACGGGTCGAGCTGGGTGACGAGCAGGGACGCGAGAAGGTCCAGAGCGAAGGCCAGCGGGTCGCGCGCATGATGGTGCCGTTCGCGTTCATGTACCTGATCTTCATCGGCATCGTGGGCATGGGCCAGCACATGATCAGCAGCATCATCGAGGAGAAGAACTCGCGGATCATCGAGATGCTGCTCTCGGCGGTCAGTCCGTTCGAGCTGATGGCCGGGAAGATTCTGGGCCTGGCCGGGGTAGGACTGACGGTGATGATCTTATGGGGCGCAGCGGCCTACGGGGCTGCGGTCTGGCGCGGGATCAACATCGATATCGGCCTGGACCTGGTCGCTTACGGCCTGGTCTATTACGTCCTCGGCTTCGTCCTGTTCAGCGCCATCCTGGCGGGCGTCGGCTCGGTCTGCAACACGATCAAGGAAACGCAGAGCCTGATGATGCCGATCACGTTGATCTTCGTCGTCCCGCTGATCGCCTGGCCGCAACTGGCCCGCGACCCGAACGGCGACCTGGCTCGTGTGCTGTCCTACATCCCCCCGACGACGCCCATGCTCATGGTTCTGCGCCTGGCGAGCAGTCCGGACATCTGGTGGGGCGAGATCGTGCTCTCGATTCTCGTGCTCGTCGTGGGTGTCTTCGTGACGATCTGGGCGGCGGCCAAGGTCTTCCGCACCGGCATTCTCCTGTACGGCAAGCGCCCCGGCCCCCGCGAGATCGTCCGCTGGCTCAGAGAGAAGTAGAAGCCTCTCTGATCGCCACCACTTGGCGCACGCGCCCCGTGCGATGCCGGGCCCACGAAGGCAGAAACCCACCGCCCCCTCCCATGATGATCCCTTGCCTCTGCGACGGAAGCCGGACCTCGTCGCTGTCTGTCACCGCACTGTCGCGGGGCACGCCGGGCCGTCTCGTCGTCCAGTCGGACTCACTTCTTCGTCAAGCAGAAGCCTACGGACGCGCCGTGTTGCCATCCCATGTACCCGCTGTTGACGATGGTGCGGTCCCACACGTTGAGGTACACGATGTATCCGCACTCCTTCATGTCCGTCGTATCCAACTGCCAATCCTCGTTGATCGCGCCCGGGGCCGTCAGCGCCGGATAGACTTGGCTGCTCGGGCTGACTGCATTCGGATACAGATCTGTGGGCAGTACTGTGAACGAGTATTTCCACGGATGGCTGTCCGAGGCGGTGAATTTCCCCTTGATTGTGCAACCGGGAGAGAAGGTGCCACAAGGTGCGGCCGGACTCGATGTGCCGCCCACCACCGACTCCGTGATCGAAACGCTCGCACCCGGTCGAGTGTTGTCCAGGCGGACACGCACCACGTTGCTGGGGAAGACCCCCGCAGGCGTTTTGAGGGTGACCTGGACCTCGTAGAGGCCGTCCTCCAGGCCGCCGGTGTACCATTTGCCCAGCACGAATCCCTCGACGAATCGTTGGGTCAGGTCTGCCGGCGGGGTGATCTTCAGGTCTTCGCGATACGTGTAATACGCGTCGCCATCCACCATCTGATCCTGATGGTACTGTGTCCACGCCGCGCCGTCCCACTGCGAGATTGTAATCCTGAAAGTGTTGTTGATCGGGACGGCAGGACCGGGCGAGCCCACCTTGTGATACGTGACGCAGTACTTGAACGGCGTCTGTCCGGCGCTGAGATTCGGTGCATTGGCGATGTGTCCTGCGATGGTTACGAGCCCACCGAAAGGACTGTCCTTGGCCTGGAAACCACTTGTGACGGCGGTCCCTGTGGCGTAGCCGGCGGCGTCGATATCCATCACGGCCATGTCTCCCACCGCACTGATGAACGGCTTGGATTCGCCGGGCGACGTGCTTTCGCCGACGGGAATCTGGACGAGCGTATCCACGCGGTTGCCCCAGATGGGGTGATAGTTGGGATCGCTTGTCGGGGGCGGCACGTGCCAGGAGAGGATCGCGCGAATGCGTGCGACCTGGGGAGCTGTGCAGGGTTTCATTCGGTGCGCCAGGTTGACGGGCAGAGACACCGCATACTGGAGCCCTCCGGCCGGAGTGTCGGGAAGATCGTGAACGTTGACCGCGGCGGTTCCCAGGTACTCGTCGAATGTTCCGCTGTTGTCCCAGTCGGCCCAGAAGGCCACGTACTCCTGGCTGCCGGCTGTACACAGGCTGCCTGAGTAGCCGTAGGGGAGCTTCACGGTGAGGACGCCGACGAGCGTATTGTCCACATGACGCAGACCGACGCAGTGAAGCTCTTCGTACCGGACATCCGAGGGCGACGTGATGGCCTCGATCAGTCCGGCCTTGATGGCCTCCGGGATGGCGCCGATCGAACTGTTGAAATCTCCAATGGCTGCGTTGACGTCCATCTTGGCCGTTTCCGCGAGCATCGCTACCTGTTTGACGTGGATTCGGTGTATGGGTACTTCCACCTTGCGGTAGAGCTCCTTCAGATCGACAACGCTCAAGGTCGCGGGCTTGGCCACGGGCTGAGCCATGTCGAGGTTCATCATGAGGTCTGCGTCCGGTTTGACCTTGGCCATCTTGACGAAATCGGCGAGCAGCAGCAGGCTGGGCTTGATCTGAATCCAGCGGTCCTCCACCTCCCCCCAGACCGGCACATGGTTCGGGGTATTGGGCGGCGGGACGGCGTTCCAGGACAAGATGGCGCGGACCTGGAGCTTCTGTGGGATTGTGCACGGCTTCTTTTCCGGAGCGATCTTCAGGGCGACGCAATAGCCGAGCGGTTTGGGGCCCGGGATATCATGGACGTTCACACTGGCGACGCCCACATCCTCTGTCGGATCGTCGAAATCCCCGTCGCCGTCCCAGTCCACGTAGAACCGCACGTACTCCCGCGAGCCGGAGGAGCACAGGTTCCCGCTGTAGCCTGAGTTCAGTTTGACCCGAATTGTGGCGTACAGGATATCGGTGTCCGGGTGGAAACCGACGCACGAGACATCCTCATACGCCGTCTCCTTCGTCATGAGCAGCTCCGCGGCAAGCTTGCTGTCGGGTATGTTGCCGAAGTAATTGGGATTCTGGAGAGTCAGTTTCGCAAAGTCGGTGCGAATCTGCCCGAGCTCCTGGTCCGAGAGATCTGCTCTCTTTCTGATCTTTGTCCTTTCCATAGCTCACATCTCCTTTGTGATTGGCAGCGGTGGCGCCAATGAAAGCGGTGCCGTGCTGCGTCAGCGAAGAGAACATACGACTACCAAATGCTGTGTCATTGGCATCACCTTTCCTTTCTGGGCCGAATGACGGTCTTTGTGTACATGTCGCCTTCGTGGAGGCGGTCTCTCGTTCACTGTCCGTACACCGGGTCGGCACGCTGCGGCGCGGTCCAGGATGAGGCAACATCCCCCCTTGGCAGGGCGCATCTCCTGATGGTGCCCGCCACATCTGCAGTGTGGCACGTCGGCTGTCGCCACGGCGCAGCCTGCATGGGCAGAACCGCCCTGAGGCAGTGCCGGCCGATACCAACGCGATACACAAATCGCACGTCAGATATGATGTGTCTCGGATGCAGAAGCAAAGATGTCGTTCCTATGTTGAGACTATGTCGGTCAAGGCAAGGGCGTCAAGGAAATTCTCCGCCCGCCACGAGAATTCTCGATCTGCCGACTGGATCATTGACGGATTTGCCGTCTGCGATGTACAAAGGTCGTGAGTGAGCTCACGGCCTCTTGCCTATGGGAATTGTTGCCTATGAGTGTGATCGATGTCAGTCCGTTGACGTGGGAGGGGCTGTTGTGCTGCTTTCTCTCCGGTGTGATCGTCGGGCTGGAGCGGCAGTTGCGGGGCAAGCCCGTCGGAATGCGCACCAGCACGCTGATCTGCATCGGAACCTACATCTTCATCGCCATCACGGGGCGGATCGCCACGAGTGCGACCGATCCCTCCCGCATCGTCGGGCAGGTCGTCACGGGGATCGGCTTCCTCGGCGCCGGCGTCATTCTGGCCCGGCACGGCGTCGTTATCGGGGTTACCTCCGCCTCGGCGATCTGGGTCTTGGCGGCCATCGGCGCCGTGATCGGATTGGGATTCCCCTGGCTGGGCGTCAAGCTCGCGGTCTTGACGGTCGCCATCCTTGTGGGTGTGGACGTGCTGGAAAGTCACTGCGAGATTCTGCAGCGTGGCGTCCACCGCAAGCCTCAGACGCCGCATGGGCAGGCCGAGCCGCCGGCGCAGCCCACCCAAGATTCGGAATGACAGCCGCGGCGGCCGACGCCCACCGGTGGAACGCACGATCCCGAAGACCGCCGACGACTTTCATGTTTTCCATGACTGGCTCTCATTGTGCCTAACGTCCTGCATCCCCGGTACGTCTATACGAGCAAAAGGATGGCTGAATGAGTGATATCTGCCAGGAGCAAGACGGGATCGTCCGGCTGGTGCAGAGCAGCCGGACGGGGGATCGGGCGGCCTTCGACCGACTGGTGCTGTTGCATCAGCGTCAGGCCATGACACTCGCTCTTGGCATGTTGGGCAATCGGGACGATGCCGCCGAGGTCGTTCAGGAGGCGCTCGTCAAGGCGCATCTTGGTCTCAGGAACCTGACTCAGCCGGAGCGGTTTCCCTTCTGGCTGCTGAAGATTGTGGCCAATGAGGCGGTCAGCCGCCGTCGGGCCGCTCGCCGCCGCAGAATCGTAACGAGCCTGTTCGCCGCGGCGAGGGCTCGCGAGCGCCTTGAGAGATCCTGCGACCGGGAGAATGTGGACGATCTTCAACGGGCTGTCGAGCGCGCGATGCAGCAGCTCACCGACAAGCAGGCCCGCGCGATCGCCCTGTTCGGCCTGGATGGCCTGCCCCAGAGTGAGGTTGCCCGGATCATGGGCTGCTCGACCGAAGCCGTCCGATGGCACGTGCACCGGGCTCGGCAGAAGCTGCGTGTGCTGCTGAAAGAGCACTTGGAGTGAACGAAATGGATCGCGAAGCGGACGAGCTGTTGCGACAAAACGCCGAGAGGCAGCTTGCAGATTTCGATTGGGATCGGCAGCGTCAGGCGGTGATGAAGCGTCTGGGGGACGCTGGGATTCGCAACGCACGAAGGACTGTCGCGATCAGGATCGCCGCAGCCGCGGCGGCGGTGCTGGTGGTGGTTGTGGGATATGTGGTCATGCACCCTCTCGATCGCCCAGATCAAGGTGCGGCGGAAACCACGGCTGCGAGTGAGCCTGCCGAGAATGATCCCCTGCTGGCCTCCACGGATCCGACGACGATCCTCCTGACCGGGTCCATGCGGTTGCGAGTCTCCACCGATCCGACGCTCGCGCCGCACTCTCTGTGGGAGCAATAGACACCGAACGCAACGAATGACGATTCACTCAAGGAGAATGGATATGAAAGCAAAGAGTTGTGGAGCGACCGCGTGTGTTATGCCTATCCTTCTGGGGGTGTTTGGCGTCCTTCTGATAGCGGGCGAGCGACAGGACACTGTGCTGCGCGCAGACGCCGGACTCGAGCTCCTGGTGAACGGCGGTTTCGAGGGCCCCGTGACGGACAGGGGCCCAACCGGCTGGTTCAAGGCCATAGCGCCCACAGGGGGCGACACGATACGCGTCGAACTCCAGCAGGTCCCCCAGCGGGGGAACGTGGCCTTCATGGAACTGAAAGGCCTCAGGATCAACGCCGCCAACAACTGGGCTCAGCGGGTTTCCACTGTTCCGGTCGGCGCGACCGTGCGGGTGACGGCGGATGTGAAGACCCAGGACGCGCCTCCAGACGCCGGTTTCGTCATGGTGCAATGCTGGGACGCCAGCGAGCGGCTCATCAGTGGGGCAAGTTCCCAGAGCGTCGAGCCTATTGGCGGTACTGAGGATTGGAGACGGGTTTCCTTTGAGTTCGTTGTGCCTTCCGGCACCGAGGCCATGATCCTGCGGTGCGGCTTGGCGGGAGCAGGGCGGATCTGGTTCGACAACGTCTCGATGAAGGCGATCTCCGCAACGGCGGCAGGGAACCTCCAGGGCTTCAAGGGCCGAGGATTTGAGGTTACCGGCGAGTCCCTGGAACAGTTGAAGCGAGTCAATGCCTTCAGCCACGGTCTCGCCGCGTACGCGCAGCAGGAACTGGGGACAAGTGTCCGCGTCCGGAGGGAGGTCTTCGCGCAGGGCAACGGACAATTCCAGATCGTGCTGTTGCTGGACTTGTCGAAGTCCGAGTAGACGTGCGCGTCCTACGTGTCGGAGAGCAAGCCGATGGTCGAGTTGAGGACGCGGTCGCGGAACTGGGTGTGCTGCTCGGCGGTCTGTTGCTCTCGGAGATCCTTGAAGCTGGCCCGGCAGAAGTGGCAGCCCATCGTCGTGAGGTGGAAGTCCACGTAGTCGAACCACTCGGGCGACAGGCTCTCCAGGAGAAAGGCGCCAAGCGTGCTTCGCTTCGGGCAGCTCAGACGCTCCGACTCCCAGACCTCGCTGAGCAGGTCCTCCGAGAAGGAGACAGACAGATCCCTCATTGCCTCGTTGTCCGCCACGGCCTGCCGGATGGTCTTGAGGCAGCGGTGTTTCACGACGCGGACGAGCCCCTCATCCGTGTTGAGCAGCTTCGCGACCTCTTTGCCGGCGAGCTGGCAGTAGAACGCCAGTTCGGCGATCTTGAGGTCGCGGAGCTTGCCGGAATCCTGGAGGTCTTTGACGAATTGCTGCAACGCCTCGACCAGGACCCTCCGCTGCAACTGGTGCTGTTCCGCATGGCTGATGCACCAGCTCACGCTGGGGTCGGGGGAGGCGATGCCTGCGATTGCATCGGCGGACAGATCACCGTCCGTGCCGCAATAGACGTCCTGGATCAGGCACACCGTCCTGGCCCAGCGCGTCCGCAGGCGATTGACGATGGCATTGCGCAAGATGCCGAAGAGATACGTCTCGATGCTCGTCTCGATCCGCAGGGAGTGAACCGCCTTGATGAATGAGGCGAAGGTGTCCTGGACGATGTCCTCGGCGTCGGCGTCCTGGGGGACGCGCGTCTGGGCGAACCGCAGCAGGCGGCCCTGGTACTCATCTACGAGCCGGGTCCATGCCTCGGTGTCGCCGCGCCGAATGGCCTCCAACAGGCATCGATCTGTTTGACTCACGGACATCGATCAGAAACGATCCCCAACCAATCACTACAAGTGCCGCCGCAAGTCCCATGATACCATCATTCCCTGGTTTTTGCGAACCTCAATCGTCGCCGTGTCGGATGTGCGCCAGCCGACAATTATTCTCCGTCACCGGTTTCCCGGACCTTCCCCAGGTATTGGTCCAGCCAATCGACGATGGCTTTGTGGTATTGATCCCGGCATTCCCAGGCGATGCTGTGCCCGCCGGGGAAGAGGATGTGCTGTTTGTGACCCGGCGGTGTCCCCAGGAGGTTGAACAGCGGCTTCTGGGCCGTGTCGAGCGGGAAGATCGTATCCTCCCGGCCGTTGAGCATGAGCATGGGGATCGTCACGCGGGGGGCGAAGTTGGCCGGATCGGAGGCGGGGTGCCTCTTGCATGCGCAGATGCCGCCCAGCAGGAGAATGCCGGTCTTCAGTCGGCTCTCGGTCGCGATCATGACCGAGCCCATCTGGGCGCCCCAGCTCAGACCGACGTAGGCGAGCTTCGCGGCGTCGATGTCGTCGCGTGTGCAGAGATAGTCGATCGCCCTTCGCATGTCCTGCGATTCCTGCACGTAGAGGTTGCGGCTCTGAACGCTGTCGGGTGGGTAGATCCGTTCGAGTCGTCGTTCATAGGTGCCCTTGTAGATCGGGACGATCAGAGCCCGGCCGCTCAGGAGGATCGTGGTCATCTCGTGTGCGTGGGACTGGTCGGTCCACGGGCTGTTGCGGGCCTCGCCACCCGGGAACCATACGACCGTCTGGTAGGGGGGGCTGGCCTTGTCGGGAAGGTACAGATAGGCGATGACCCGCTCGTTCGGGTACGTCGCGTCGAACGAAATCCGCTCCCTCCGGCAGTAGTCCAGCTTGCGATCCGCGGACTCGACCTTCGCGTTCAACTCCATCGCATCGTAGCGGTACCACGAGTCGATATAGGACCTGAAGACCTCATCGGAGACCGGCACGAAATGCGACAGGTCCCTGTGTTTGCACTCCACGGGCGCCGTCGCCGCTGGGGGGACGTTCTCCCGGCCGCCGATATACGTGACGCACCGCAGGCCGTTGCACGAATCCCGGTCCCAGGG
>Ga0116141_10001126_pt1 | contig 22602 bp, 16 predicted proteins | sample AD_UKC097_MetaG_FD_89744 | JGI IMG/M metagenome (GOLD analysis project Ga0116141, IMG submission 89744) | Active sludge microbial communities of municipal wastewater-treating anaerobic digesters from USA - AD_UKC097_MetaG | ecosystem: Engineered > Bioreactor > Anaerobic > Digestate | place: USA...
AGGCCCGCCCGACGCCACCCCCGTCAACAACCCACCTATTGGTCGAAAGTTGACGGGGGGCGCGTTCACAACCCACCTATTGGTCGAAAGTTGACGGGGGGGCACGCTGGGTCCTCCCCCCTGCCCGCGGAATCCACCCAATGGTGGATGCCGACGCCCGCGCCGCCAGCGCCCCCGGTCCTACCGTGGAAAACGATCAGCCCACCAGGCTTCCTTCGTCCACGGAGATGACGTCATGTCGAGCCCCGACGCATCCGGCCCACGCACCGCACCCCCCACGGCCAACCCGGCCACCGCGCCCACCGCCACCGACCCCGCCACGGGAGCCCACGGCATACCGGGCACCGCAACCGACCCCTCGGCCAGCCAGGGCAAACGCCGCTGGATCGGGCTGGGAGTCCTCGCCGCCGCCCTCTCGATGATCGTCCTCGACGGCACCATCGTCGGGGTCGCGTTGCCCCGGATCATCACCGACCTCAGCCTCAACCTCACCGACGCGCAATGGGTCAACAGCCTCTACTCGATGATCTTCGCCGCCCTCCTCCTCAGTTTCGGGCGGCTCGGTGACCGGTACGGCCGGCGCACCATGCTCCTCGTCGGGGTCACCCTCTTCGTCGTCGGCAGCATCACCGCCGCGATGGCGACCGGGGCGAGCAGCCTCATCGCCTCGCGGGCCCTCCAAGGGGTCGGCGGTGCCATGGTCCTGCCGGCCACTCTCTCCACGGTCAACGCCACCTTCCGCGGCAAGGACCGCGCGGTCGCGTTCGGCATCTGGGGGGCCGTCATGGCCGGCGTGGCCGCCATCGGCCCGCTGCTTGGTGGGTGGCTCACGACCTCCTTCGACTGGCGGTGGATCTTCTGGGTCAACGTGCCCCTCGGTGTGGCCGTCGTCGTCGGTGCCCTCCTCACCGTCAACGACACCAAGGGCCGCCCCGGCGGGCCCGGCGTTGACGTCGACGGGCTGCTCACCAGCGCCATCGGTCTCGGATTGCTCGTCTTCGGCCTCATCGAGGCCAACAGCCTCGGCTGGTGGACGCCCAAGGCCGACTTCACCCTCTTCGGGTGGACCTGGTCGACCAGCGCCCCGCTCTCCCCGGCCCCGGTCGCCATCGCCGTCGGCGTGTTCTTCCTCTTCCTCTTCTGGATTTGGGAGAAACACCGCGCCGGCAACGGTCGCTCGGCGCTGCTCGACATTCGCCTCCTCGACATCCCGACCTTCACCTGGGGCAACCTGACCGCCGCCATGGTTGCCGCGGGCGAGTTCGCGCTCGTGTTCGTCCTGCCGCTCTACCTCGTCAACGCCCAGGGCCTGTCGATCATGGGGGCCGGGCTCGTGCTCGCGGCGATGGCCCTCGGCGCGTTCTTCTCCGGGGCCCAAGCACGGCACCTCGCGGCCCGGTTCACCCCCACGCGCGTCGTCGTGCTGGGTCTGACCCTCGAACTCATCGGGGTGGTCGCCACCGCGCTCGTCCTCGGGCCGGACCGTTCCCCGTGGTTCGTGGCGATCGCCATGACCGTCTACGGTGTCGGGCTCGGGTTGGCCTCGGCGCAACTCACCTCGACCGTGCTCCGGGATGTGCCGCCCGAGCAGTCCGGGTCCGCCTCGGCCACGCAGAGCACCTTCCGCCAGGTCGGTTCGGCGATCGGCAGCGCAATTGCCGGCACGGCCCTGGCCGCGGGCTTGACCGCCGTCCTCACCGACCGGCTGAGCGCCATCAAGGGCCTCCCGTCGCAGGCCGTCGACAAGTTGGCGTCGGCGACCATCGACAGCGCCGGTGGCAGCATCGACGGCTTGCGGGCCGCGGGCACCCACGGCCAACTCGGCAACCTCGGCCCGACCGTCACCCAGGTCCTGGAGCGGGCCTTCGCCGACGGCACCCGGGTCGCCGTGTTCGTCGCCGCCGCCTTCCTCGTCCTCGGCCTCATCGGGTCGTTGCGCGTCGACCGCCTCGCCCGCCAATCCGCCTCCTGACCTCTCCTCGAGTCGCTCCGCGTCGGCCGCCAGGATCGCCATCTCGGCTTCTGGCGGCCGCTCGCTGACCTCCGCCGCGGGCCCGGATGCCAACAATCCACAATCGCGCCCGTCGCCTGTTCGCCCCGGCCCGGATGTGGTCCGATAGGGGTATGAGCAAGCGCCCGCACAACCCGCGTCGGCAACCCAATCGGCAGGCGACCCGGCGCGGCCCGGTGCGGCGGCGGCATACCGAGTTCGAAGACCCGGCCAACAGCGGACTCATCCGGTCGATCCGCGAGGCCCTGCGCAGCGACGCCCCGATGGACTTGGCGGCCCACGCATCGATGCTCCTGTCAGCCCTCACGATGCCGCGGCCGGACGCCGACGGCCCCGGCCCCGGCCCTGGCCCCAGCCCGGGCCCCGGCATGCCGACGATCACGCTTCACGAACTCGTCGAGTCGTTCATCGGGGTGCCGCTGGCCGAGACGACCGCGGTGCTGCACGTGTTCGCCGCGTACCTCACCGACGAGTTGCTCGGCGCGCGCATCCGCCGCGAACTGGCGACCCGGCGGCACCCGCTGCCCGAGCACGTCACGCGCTTCGCGGAGGTGGGCGTGGCCCGGGCGATGATCCTGGAAGACCCGGAGGGCACCGCTGCCGAACTCCTCCTCGAACTCGCCGGCGCGGGGGTCCGGGACTCGACCATGGCGGTGTCCATCAGTTTCGTGCTCGGCTCGATCGTCACGGACGCCTTCGTCGTGCCCGAGAGTCTCCAGACCTTGCTGCAGCGGTATGCCGAGACGGCACCCAAGTTGCCCGACACACTCGCGTTCCGCCCCCTCGCCCTCGCCGACGCCCGCGCGTACGTCGAGCAGGGCATCGCGGCATACGACATCGACAGCGAAGGCGCACCGGAGAGCGAAACCTGGCCCGGGTTCCGCCACCTACTCGCGGCCGTGGTCCGGGGCTTGCCCGCGGGTGGGCAGGGGTCACCGACCCTCGGCCAGCGCTGGGACGACGACGAGGACTGGGACTCCGACGACCTATGGGACGCCCTGGAATCCGCGGCCGGGGAGTTGGCCCACGACTTCCTCGAATCTCGCCAGGGGGCATTCCTCGACCAAAGCCTCGACGGCTACGACCACGCCCTGGCCCATCTCATGGCCTCGGCCGCGGTCGAGGCCCTCGACCCGGACGACCTCATCTGGCCCCCCGAACACGTCACCGGCATCATCGAACACCTCCTCCCCGTGACCGTCGACCCCGAGCCGGAGCGCTACGCGCGGGCCCCGGTGGTGCTGGAGGCGTTCATCCGTTTCTGCCACGCCGACTCCGACGCGCCGGCCTCGGCGACCCGGGCGGCGCTCGCGGCGCTCAAGGCCGCGACCCCGAGGTACCTCGAACGGCGCACCGACCCCGACGTCGTCGCGGAACGCGAACTCATCCACCGGGCGTCGTTGCGGGAGGCCGCCCACCTCAGCCCGTCGCTCTACCGGGTGGTCCGGCTCACGTGGTCGGTGGGTTCGCAGGAGGCGCTCGAGGCTCTCGATGTGGTCCCGTTGCCGGTCGAGGAGGAGTTGGACCTCACGGAGGTGCCGGCCGACATTGTCGATCGGGTATGCCGCGTGGCCGCCTTGGTCGACGGGGCCTGGGAGGCGCTGTTCGGGAGTCCGCGGTTGCTGCCGCCCGAACGGGTGGAGGCATTCCGTGAGTTGGGGGTTCAGGTGCCGGACCCACCGGACTGGCGCGAACTGCGCACGGCCGCGCGCCGACTGTTGGCTCGCGTCGCCCGTCAGGACCCGGCCATCTTCCGGCGCCGCTCGCGCGACGACACCACCGCCGCGGCCCTGGTGTGGATCATCGGACGTGCCAACGGGGTGCTGAGCGCCTGGGTCGGCGGGGTCGAGGTGGCGACGATGATGACGCACTTCGGTTTGAAGGGCAGCCCCAGCCAGCGCGCCGAGTCGATGCTGCGCGCGATCGGCGCCCCGGACTCCCAGGGGTTCATGGACGTGTTCGTGGGGACGCCCGACCTGCTGATCTCGTTCTATCGGGCCCAACTGATCGACGAACGTGACGACCTGACCGAGGCACCTGGGTAAGCCGAGGGTCACAGAGCCGCACGGGTCAACCACCTCTACTACTGTGTCGGAGTGGGCGACCTCCGGCTCGAAGACCTGGTCGAGCGCAGCGACTGGGCTGGCGTGCAGGTAGCGCTTGCCCACCTGCCCGAGCCGCAGATGACCGAGGCACGACGGTGGTATCGCCGCGCGGGCAGGGCGCAGGCCCGCCGGATCGCCAGCGGCGACTGGCAGGACCCCTCGCGGGTGGTCCAACTGCTGCTCGCCCTGGCACTCAGCGAGACCCCCGAAGAGGCATCTCAAAACTGCCAGTGGGGGCGACGGTGGCTCTCGCGAGATGACGAGGAGGCCGTGGTCGCGTGCGCCGACGTCCTCATTCGGCGAGGTTCGAGGTGGTCGGCCGACTTCGTGACCCTGGCCACCGGGACCCTCCTGCGCGGCGAGTCTCGCCGCGCGGTCGCCGAGATTGCCGCCTTGAGCAGCGCCGCTATCGCTGCTCACGAGCTCCCGGTGCCCACAACCGTGACCTACGTCTGCGGCTGGGCCTTGCTCATCGAGAGGGCGCACGCCCACGCCACCGCCGAGAACCGGGCCCAATGGCACCCGCTCACGCTCCTGACCGCCGACCGTGACGGGGCTCGACCGGCATACGCACTGGGGCCAAAGACCACCCTGGGTGACTGCCTTGCCGCCACCGCGTCCCCGACGGAGGTCCTCGTGGCGGCGATAGCCACGGCCAACGCGTTCCCCGAGTGGGCCGGATTCACGGAGGACGGCTGGCGCGTCGAGGCGACCATTCGCGAGGCGGTCGCGTCCCGGCTGCTCGACCGAGCACCCCTCCTCGACGGGGCCTTTGCGGCGCTCAGCCGTGATGACCGCGCCCACAATCAGCGCGTGTTGGTGGAGATCCTCAAGGGCCTGCAACCCTCGCCGGCGGAGATTCGCGCACGGTCCGCGCTGCTCCTCCATGTCGCGCCCACGGTGCATGGCAGCGTGTCCCGGGTCCTCCTCGACATGGCCCTGGCCGCGGATCTGCCGGACGCCGATCTCATCGAACTGGGCACGATCATCCTGGCCCGCCCGGAGAAGGCGCCAAAGACCCGGCTGCTGACCCACCTGGCGAAGGCGACGGGCGAGGCCCGCGAAACCCTCCTGGAGTTGGCGGCCGCCGGCGCTGATGCTGCCCTCGCAGCCAAGGCTCGTGCGCTCCTCAGCGCTTCTCCTCCCGAGACACCCCCGGAAGAGCCCGCGAGCGCCGCCGGGCTGCCGTCGTGGACCCATCGCGTCGAGCCGCTGCGGCCGGGGCCGTTTGCTCCGTATGCCGCGGATGAGGCCGGCCTCGACCAGGCCCGTTCCGACGACGAGACCTGGTCACAGATCACCATCGAGGCGGCATACCTCGATCTTGTCGTCCGGTTCGCCCATCGCGATCTCGACCGGCTACGGGCCGCGGTTGCGTCAGCGCCGGCGCCCGACTTCTACTCCCATGTCCGGACCCCCTACCTACTGCATCAGTGGGTCACGACCGGGGCCTCGCACCGGTCATACCAGCGCACGATGAGGAGCTTCCGGTACGCAGAATCCGGCACTGAGCCGATCGTGGAGAACCACTCGTACGAGTTCCTGCCAGCGGCTCATTTGGTGTTTACCGATCGCCTCGTCGAGGAGACGCTGGCGCGGCTGGGACCGTTGCCAGAGTTGCTCAGCACCCCGTCGCGCGCGGATGGCACGCTGGAGGTCGCTGTGCTGGCCGAGCGCGTCAAGCGCGCCCGCCACCATGGCTACGGTCCCTACGACCTTGCGCAGGCCCTGTTGCGACTCGGGCCCACGGCGCCCGGTGATGCCCGGTTCTTCGATGGCCTCGTGCTGCCGCCGATGGCCGCCGCCTCGCCACGATCGCCATGGTGGCGCCGTCGGAAGACGGCCGGCCCTGACGACGGCGTCGAAGCGATCCGGCAGTGGATTTCCGGTGGCGGCTGGACCCCGCGGGATGTGGGTTTTCCGGGTCTGGAACCGCGATCCGGGACGCTGCGGCTTCCCCTTCCCGACCTGCTCCGCGGCTTGGCGGGGATGGACGGCATCCGCGCTCCGGTGGGCGAGGGCTGGCGCCGGCCTTGGGGCGCCGACGATCCGGGCCCGTGGCTGGGCGTGTGCCCCTGGGACGTCGAGCACCTGTGCGTGACGCTCGCGGCCCGGACCGACCAGGACTCGGTGTTTCAACCCGAGCGACTCGCCCTGGTGGTGTGGTCGGCGGGTCCTATCGGACCGGCAGCGCATCATCACTTGGCCCGATTGCTCGCCCATCCCCGACTGGACAGTCGGCTTCTCGCCGCGCAGCACGCGGGGACTTTGGCCCGGCAGGGACGGCTCGACCCGCAGACGCTGAGGGAACGCACGCTCGCCCTGGTGAACGCTGGTGCCCTGTCGCTGCCCCGCGCAGTTGCGGGATGGGCCGAGTTGGCCAGCGCGTCGTCAATGAGCACGGTCTGGCCCAGTTGGCAGTCGGTCCTGGATGTGGCTTGTGGTGCAGCGCGCAAACCGGCCGGGCTCGCCGAGGTGCTCCGGGTCACCCGAGAACATGCGCCGGTCCTGCGGGCCGCACTGGGCACATCGTGGGTGCCCTCCTCAGTGCGCGCACTTGCGAGTGCGGGAGGCTCGACGAAGGCTGCGGCCGAAGCCCGGGCTCTGCTCGCCTACCTTGACCAGCGGGACATGCGGTGACGAACCTCATCGGCACCTCGTGGCTGAGAAGTATCGGCTCGGATACCTCGCTCGCCCTGGAAACAGGGTTGAGCCTCACCCCTGGCGGCCTGGTGTCGCGCCCGGAGTTCTTCTCGGGCGTGCTCTCCAGACCCGAGATCGCGGCGGCCGGCATCCTCACCGTCGCCGATGTGGCCACGACGACCTACCTCGATCTGTCGGCCCTGGCCGCCAGCCGAGACCCGGTGGTCACCGCGAGCGGGGACCGGTTGCGGTTCGAGTCGTTCAGCGGCTGCAACGGCGTGTATGCCCGTTTCGATCTCCTCGCTGAGGGCATCGCCTCCGGCGAGGTTTCCTTCGGCACCACCAACGTCGACGTCAATATGCCGTTGCGCGGCGCCTTGGCCGCGCTGCCACCTCACGAACTGATGCACCTGGCCGTCGGTCGCGACGTGCTTCGGATGTCAACCCTCGACCAGACGCACGAGGAGCGGAAGGTCGCGTTGCCGCACAGGTGGGCGCGCGGGTTCGCCGAGATCCCGACGATCCTGCCCGGCATGGACCTCGCGCTCGAAGCGAACAAGACGCAGGCCATGGCCTTCTTGGCGGGACTTCCCCGAGGCGCCCCAGGGCCCGTGGTCGGGGTGGCGCCCGGCCCGCGCGGGCACCGCCTCACCGGACGCGGAGCGCGGGGGAGCGCGACCTTGGCGGGGACGTCGCGGCTGACCAGCCTGCGCCGGGTGATGCGGCATATTCGGCGCCTCACCGTGTGGGCCCACGACTCCGGCGCCAGCGCGTGGGCCGCCGACCTTGACGGCGGACGGATCACGCTCGCACTGACTCCTCAGCCGTATCGCGGCTTCTCCGGCGAAGGTCAACTCCTCCTCGCCTTGGCCGGTGCTGCAGATGCTGGGCAGGCTGCCTCGCTCGACCCGGCGCTTCGGGTGTTGGAGCACCTCGCCTGGGAGCCACGCGTCGACCCGGCGCTGCTGGCGGCGGAGACGGGGATGAGCGTCTCGCAGGTCCACGATGGCATCGCGGTGCTCGCCGCGTCCGGCAAGGTGGGGTACGACCTCAGCGAGGCGGCATACTTCCACCGCGAGTTGCCCTATGACGACGAGGCCGTCGACCGCGACCACCCGCGCTTGCGGGCCGCGCGCACCATCGTCGCGGCCGGCGGTGTCGCGCGCACCGACTCCGGGTTCCGAGTCAGGAGCCACGAACGGGAACACTGGGTCACCCTGGCCGACAGCGGCGCTTCGTGTACCTGTCGCTGGTATGCCCGGTATCGGGGCGACCGGGGGCCCTGCTCCCACATCCTCGCGGCCCGGCTGTTCCGCGACGCCTGAGGATGGAACCTGGGGCGCGTTGCGATCGAGGCGGACGGAGCCGATGAGGCGATCCGGATGAGCCGCACCTCAGTTTCGCTACGGCACTTCTGGGCGACTCTTCTGCGTCAGGCTCGCGGAGTCACAACCATTGATCGGTATGCCGCTTCGGCCGGCATCGAGCGGGCCGCCTCCGACGCTCGTCCCCTGGGACGCGGGCTTGCCTGCGTCGTCGCCGACGAGGGTGTCCGGGGCCTGCGTCCTTTCCTGGGCTGGACCCCTCGGCCCGCACTGGACCCTCGCGCGCCGTCCTCACCCCCGCGAGAAGTGACGGTCGTCGGGCAAATCGTCAAAGCCCGCGACCACCCTTACCCATGCTGAGAGGGCTACTGCAACATCTACTGCAACACGCTCTTGGCCGCCATGTTGCAGTAGCCGGCGCGGAATGCGGATGGCCGAGCCTCAGTTCAACCGCCAAGTCGCCCGTGGATCCTTGGTCGAAACCCCTTGCCAGGTAACGAGTCCCAACTCACGCAGTTGCGCCAGGGCCCGAGTAGCGGTCATCCGAGAGATTCCGGCAAGTTCGGCGAGTTGCCCGGTGCCGAGTGGCTGGTCGGTCACGCGCAGCACGTCAAGCACCGCGCGGCCACTCGCGGTGAGGGTGTCAAGCACCTGTCGAGGGATCGCGTCACTGGCCAGGAGCACGAGACGCACGCTGGAGGCCATTTGCGTGTAGAGCGGATCGGCGAGTCCTCGCCTGCGCAACTCGTGAGAATCCAGACCCGATGTGGTGGACCTGAGACTGGCTTCAAGACCGTCCGATGGCGCGTCGAGCGCCCGGCTCCTTCACCCGTCGCGCTGGTCGCCGAAGTGCTGGGCCAGTCGCTCGAGGGTGAACTCCTGGCGAAGTTTGCAGGCGCTGTTCTGGTTGGCAAACATGCCCTTCTCCCAGTACGCCTCCGACGCCGGGCGGGCGACGAGCCATCGAACGGGGACCACCCATTCGGCTTCGTCGTCCGTGTCCGCCTCGCCGTCAAGACCGTGGCCGTATGACCCCACGAGCTGTTGGTCGCGCAGGCGAACGATCCGTCCATCGACATCGACCGTGGCCTCGTCGAACCGTCGGGCCGGACTGAGGGTCTCACCCACGGCCACGTAGCCCTCCCCGGGGATGCAGACGTTGACCCGCGCCCCCACGGGAACGTTGCGGAGGGTGCGCGAGTACCACGCGTCACCGCCGGCGGAGACGAAACCGAACCTGCGCCCGTCCTCCCACTGGCGCCCACCCGGGAAGTCGCCGAAGGAGACGAACCAGTCGAGGCCGTTCCACTCGGCGCGCTTTCCCTTCTTCGATTGTGCGTATGCCGTGGGCGCGCCCTCGCCCTCGTCGTCGCGAGCGAGCCACGACCGGGCGAGGTAGCGGCGACCGTCATCCTCCAAATAGGAGAAGAAAACCGCGTTGAGCGGGACGCCGAAGGTGCGCAGGTACGTCACGATCCGCTCCGACCCGGGGTCCAGGTCGGTCGCGACGATGGTCAACTGGATCTGGGAGTTCAACTCATCTGGAGGCGCCCCACCAAAGACCGCGTCGTATGCCGCCTCGAAGGGCTCGTCGAGGTGGTCATTGGCGAGGTCGATGATCGCGTCCCGATCCAGCGTCGAGACCCACGACCCGTAGTCGAGCACTTGGGCGACAACATCGCGCGGGGTCTTGTCACGCTTGAGTTCGAGGACGTGGAGATTGCCCTCGCCGTCCATGGCGAGCAGGTCAATGACCTTGCCGTGTGGCGTGCGCACCTGGCGGCCGATGACGAACAGCCGCTCGCCGAGCAGCGAAGGGTCCTTCTCGAGGTATTCCTCCAACGTCGCCTCGGACGGCAAAGACGCCGCGCTGAGCCGCTTCGGAGTGTCTCCGTCGATCCGCCACATCCCCATCTCCACCGGCATGACTCATAGTCTCCCCGAAAGCGCCCGCACCAGCAGCGACGCGGGGCCGATCACGCGGAAGGGGTGCACGGTCGATCGATGGTCAATTCAGTTCGGACGCAACGTCCGCGATGTGATGACGGTCAACTAACGCATCGCGCGGGCTTTCTCTTTCCAGGCCCAGCCGATGGGGGGACTACAGGCGCACCTTGACTTCTCAAACTCGGACGTACCTGGCACCGCGGCGTTCGCCGACTACTCGGAGATCACCGCGGTCGACCATGCGCTTGAGCACCCCCCTGGCTTGCGTTGGTGACAACTGGCACAACCCCGCCGCTTGCGCTCGGGTAATCGCTCCGTACGCATCCACGTAGTCACCGATCATTCGCTCTTGCTGGATGGGGTCAGCACCCTTCACGCGCACGTAGGCGGTCCGATCCTGCGCCAGGTCGTAGAAGCGGGGCGTGAGATGGAGTCTTCGGCTCCGTCCCACGCCTCGGGTCTCGAGAATGCCCAACTCCACCAGTTGCGTGGTGGTGTTTCGCACCGTGGCGGGAAGCATCGACAGTGACTCGGCTAACTCGCTTGGCGCGGCTGAGCCCATCGCCTTGATCTCGTGCACCACCCGCAACTGGTCCAACCCCAGAGAGCGCTGCTGTTCGTTCTCGAACGTCAGCAGGAAACGGACCAGATCGAGGTCGGCCGTTCCGAGAGGGACGGACACCAGAACTGAGTTCGTCGTGGAGCGTGCGTAGCTCGGCGCGTCGCGGCCGGCACGTAGCTGCTGTTCGAACATCTCATTGACGCCTTTGCCCTTGCGCTCGACGAGTCCGGCCCGCTTGAAGGCGTCGGCAAGGATCGGGCTCCTGGGACGTGACTCATCGAGGATGTTGTGGATCGTGACGCCGGGCGGCAGACCGCCTGGGTTGCTCACCACGAACTCGGCATCGTCAATCTGCACCCTCGTCGGACCGAGGACCGAGTAGTCGCGGTGCACGATGGCGTTCGCGACTGCTTCGCGGCGGGTCACTGACGGGATGAGCGGAACGTCGACTCGGTGGATGCCCGCCATCAGTTCCGTCACGCTGTTGCGCGCATCGATGAGCGCCTGCATCTCCTCGGTGATACGCAGGAGAGGTCCGACGATGCGCTCGTTGGCAGGGCTCGCCGCCCGCAGGTCCTGGAAGATGAACTCGGCGTTGGGCACCCATCGTGCGACTGCTTCAGCCCTGCCGAATAGCAGAATGGCACCGAGACTCACTGGGGCCGCGATAGGGACCAAGCCGAGAGCTCGAAGGATGTCCTCGTCCTGGAGGTTGGCGGTGCTGTCCCTGGTCAGGCTGGAAAGCCGGCGATACCGGTCGAACTCAGCAGGGTCGAGGTCCGTGTGGGTAGCGCCTACAGCGACGGCAGCGGCATAGTCCTGCCCGCGGGTGACCATCCCCATGCTCACGATCTCCTGCGGCGACATGGGCACGCACTGGGGTTGTCCGAGGGTGTCAAGCACTCGCTTGGTGTAGTACCCATCCTTGGTGGCTACAGGGCCTGGGTCGGCACGTGGCACATCGATCCGGAACACCGCTTTCCCGTCGATGTGCTCCAGGGTTACCGTGACGCCAAGCGGGGGGTCCGTGCTGTTTTGGACGTATGCCGCCACCCGCACCGGATCCATGTGACCGCCAGGGCGCGACTGCGCACCGACGACCCGTCCGTCATCACCCACGCCGAGCAGGAGTATGCCGCCTTGGGCGTTCGCCAGACACGTCACGGCCTTGGTCAGGTCCCGATCGTTGAGGTGAGACTTGAACTCCGTCGTCAGCGTCTCGCCACCACGGAGGAGGTCGCTGGTGTGCATGCGCCATAGCATTGCATACTTATGAGCCCGTTTTCTAAGAGCACACTCCGAGTCATAACTTTTAATGCCATTAAGAGGGGGCTCGCACGGATCGCTTGGTCCCCCCGGCGCCCTGCCGAGAAGTTGCGAAAACTCGAACCGCCGAGCGCTCCCGCGTCGATGCGTATGCCGCACACGATCCCCACCACCACCTGTGTCAAGGGCGAGCCGTGCGGATGCGGGAGGACCGTCACCGTCAAGGACACCGAGCACGAGCGCGACCGGCAACGCCTCCCCTGACGAAGCACGCGCTGGGCGAAGTCGTACAACCGCCGTAGCCGCATCGAGGGCTCCTTCGGAACCGTCCGATACCAGTCCCTCAACCTCAACCGGGGGTTCTTCCGGATGACCGGACTGGTCGCGACTGGCCTGCTGATGGCAGTCACGCTCATCGGGCACAACCTCGTCAGCCTGCACGCCTGGCACGCCAGACGCGGCCTGCCCGAGCCGTGGCAGGCACACCTCCCCCGGAGGGGGCACCCCCAGGCGAACCCGTCGACGACCGGCCCCTGGAGAAAGCGACCCGCACCTGCCGCCGACGCACGCGCCTGACCGACTGACAGTCCCGGCTTCGAGCCACTCACCCCGCACGACGTTGGCGCCAGCCTGCCCGGAAACAGCCACGGGACGCCGAAACCGAGCCCGCGGCATACGAAGATGCGTGTCAGCGGAGACGCAGAAGGCGGGCACGACCCCCACAACGACGAAACTCCCGACCGGATCGACTCCCCCAGAGGGGGGACCCCCACGGCCGGGAGTTTCGTGAAACCGAAACGGGTAGTTGAGGGAACTACCCCGTTGTGCGCAAGGGGGGACCCGGTCGAGCCCGCCTCGTTCCTCGGCGCCCGCTCCCCCTCCCGGCATCCTCTCCTTGCCGCACAACGCGAAACGACCGGCGCAGGTCGTTTCGCGTTGTGGGTAGTTCCCGAAAGTCCCTGAGCTGCAGATTCGGTTGTGAGGTGCGGCGGCCTGGCACACGGCTTCGCCCCCATCAGCCACCCGACGCGAGCAGCGTCCTCGGCAATCGGTTTGGCGGCCCGGTCCGCTCTCGCCGACTGGCTTCCGCCCTCGGAGCGATCCCGTCAGGTGTCGACCAGCTAGCCGCGCCGGCGACGTCCCCGGCTGGTGGGAATCGGGTCGAGCCCCAGCACGTCGATGCCCAAATCATCGAACGGGATGACAGGAATCGTGCTTGATGCCACAAGCGGCGTTACCAGCGGCTCGCTGGTCACGATAACGCCGACCACGGAGCTCTCGCTGGGGCCTGCCTCCGCTCCAATGTGGGCTAGCACGGCAGCGAGGTTGCCCCTGAGCCAGTCGACCCGTCGAGCATGCTTGTCCGCCGTTGAGCGCTCGACCTTCTTGCCCTGCTTGCCCCGGAAGAGCTTGACGATCTCGTGCGACATCTCCGCCGGAGTCCGGGCGACTTCAAGGTCTTTGGCTTCAACTGCAAGCACGGTGCGGGTGTTGGGATGCCATGCAAGGACGTCAATGTCACCGAGGTCGAGGCCATCGGCATCAGCGATTCGCGACCCGGCCACCTTGCTGACCGACAGTTCAGTGGTGAAGCCGAGGCTCTGCAATCGCTCGGCAACATCGGTCGCGTAGCCCTCGTTGATTCGACCTCGCGCCTGAGAGATGTACGCCTTCATGGATTGAGTCCTCGCACTGGCCTGCAACCGGCCCGACGTCAGACTGGACAGCCAGTATGGGCCGGTGCCGAAGACGCTGCGGAACCCGAACACCAACTCGTCGCCCTGCAGTACCAGTGGCCTCCGCACGTACGACCTGTTGCGGTTGAAGCGCCACGGGAACGCGTCCGGCCCAATGCTCATGAACTCGTCTCGCGGGGTGAGCGTGATGGCGTTGAACACCGTGTCGACGACCTCCGGGTCGAGGTTGCGAGCACCTGCCACCTGAGCGATTGCCTCGGCGCGCGCCAGCCTTGTGACCTGGTCGGCCGTTCCGATGTCGAGCAGACCGCCGCACACCTCTCGGAGGTCGGCCAAGGTGAAGCCGTATTCGCTGCGCATGGCGTCTGCGCTTTCGTTCACGACGTCCGGTGTCGACATAGAACTGGTGTCATCTGCGGGGGGCTCGAGTGCGGTGCGGATCGCTCTTGCGCCAGCGGCTTCCGCATACGCCTTGACAGCCAGGTCGACGGGCTTGTCGCGGCTTATCCCCAGGCGTCCCGACTTGAGGATAGACACCTCGAAGTCGGCTAGCTCGTAGTGCAGGAAGTCGGACGCTGTCCCCCAGTCGATGATCTCCTGCGCAAGCCCGAGCATCTGGTAGTAGCCACGTGTCGTCGGAAGCCGGTCACCCTGCGGGGGCCGAGCGGCGACGTACTCGATCAGGAATCTGTTCGCACGGTGGGCGGTCGCGCTCTCGCTGCGGTGCTCGACCAGCTCCTTGGTCGTCTCTGCATCGGCACCGAAGCACGCGAGACGTGATCGCAGCATCCGCGTGTTGTACTCCACGAAGTAGACGAGGGCCTCGTTCTGGGCAACGAGATACTCGAGCAGTGACCGCTGGTCGTACTTCGCGATCTCTGCCTCCATCTGCTCGAACAGGTGGCTCACGGCCTTGTTCAGGACCTCGCGCCGGTCAGCGCCCGTCAGCGGCCCTACCGGGACAGCTCCACCCCCGGGGTCGCGCAGCCATTGGCCGAGATCGTCAAGTATTTGAGCAGTGACCTGCCCGTGCCCCGTAAGCGGCGACGGCAGCCGCTCGGCCCGCATGTCGGGGGCGTTGTTCTCGTTGAACGCGTTGAGGATCCGTTTCGAGCCGAGCGGCGCGACCACGTCGACCAGCGCCTCAACGTCGTCTGTATCGACGGCGAACAGCTCGATCAGGAGTCTGGCAACGAGGTGACGCTCAGCCACGTTCGATTCTGCTTGCAGGTCGGCGACGAAGAGGTCCGTGAACCGGAGCGCGATGGTTCCCTGTCCGGCCGAGGCTTCGATGGGGCGCACCGACGTCGGGCCATCGCCAAGGCGATTCCATGTCGATGCGGGGCCTGGCGAAAGGACCAAGTGGCTCCTCGGTGCCCGGGGTGTGAGCCCGCCGAGGACGATGCACTCACGGATCCAGAACGCGACACTTTCCAGTAGGAGAGCGGCCGCATCTGCCGATGGCTCCTCGCCCAAGTCCGGGCTCACGAAGACCTGGGTAGTCCCAACCTCGACGACGTAGCCGATGAACGAAGTGTTCGAGTCGAGGATGAAGATTTCGGGAGTGTCTCGCTTGAATCGACGCCGCGCTTGAACCATCGGGCGACCTTCGACGGGGGCCGCTACCCCGTGCCGGTCCGTCTCTTCGAAGAACTTCTCGCGCTCAAAGAAGCCGTCTCCAGCCTGGAACACAGTGAGGGTGGGTATGCCGTCATCGGAGACGTAGAACGACTTCTTTCTGAGTTCGTACGCCCAGTATTCGTCGAGGATGTTGGCGGACATCGATTCGCCCGGTCGACGGTCCTGGGCTTCGGCGAAAAGCAACAGCCCGAGGGCCCCGTCTGGTTCGCGGTGGAATATGACCTCAAGGTCGTCGGACCGCGCCATCAACACAGGGTCGGCGCCGTCGACGTTCGGGACACCCCAGAAAGCCGAGCGGCCTGGGCTGTCTGTGATGACCAGATGGAGCAGCCACTCCGATGTCGAGTACGAGGTACGAACGTCGGGTCGAATGAGGTCCCCGATCTGACCGAGCACCGCACTTGTGTTGTGCATCCCCCATTGGTGTTCCGGCGACCAGTCAGTGAGATTGTCCGTCGCGACGATGACATGTACGTCCGTCGCCGAATCCACGGAGAACAGGTACCTACTCATCGCCCCGCCCTCTGACAGCACCTTTCGATGGGCACCGCGTGGAAGTAGCCGCTCTACCCTGCGAAGGGCGGCGGCGCTGTACCGCCTGCAGAGCTCTTCGAGTTCGTTCTCCTGGTAGGCGAAGCGAAGCAGGTGGTGGCGAACCGTCAGCAGTAGGTCGAGAGGAACGACCAGTTGGTAGCCGTCCGACAGCCTGAGGAACGGAGTCACGATAAGACGGTCCTCCGTCATGTCGTCGTCGCACGGGTCGGTCAGCTCGCCGGGATCGAGCGCGAACGTATCAACGACCATCCGTAGCCAAGAGCCGTGTGCTTCGAGATCAGCGAAGCTGAGGAACGCGCATTGCGCCAAGTCGTCGAGTCGAGCCGCACTTGGTACGTCCATCGGCGCTCCTGGACCCCTCCCAGGCCGTGCGCCTCTGACAAGACCGGCACGTGTCAGGACAAGGTTGCTGACGGTGAGGAGCCCCTGGATGAGTTGCCGCGCTGGACCGCGGACGCCCTTCGACATTCCGTCCTCACGGAACACGGCGTCCGCAAGATTCTCGACGTCACCCACCGTGTGCTCACCGGAGCCTGGCGAAACCAGGTACTCGCCGCCATAGAAGCTGATGCTCTGGACCATGATCTCGGAGTACGGGTCCTCCTGTCGCAGGATTCGGCGGCCCCCGATGTCGTCACGCTTGAGCAGGGCCCTGACAGCGCTGGCACTGAGCGGCTTCTCCGAGTCGTCTGGCACTGCCATCCCGAGCGCGGCGAGCCGGTGCAACCTCACCAATCGCGAGGCGTTGCTCGGGAGCAGCATGAGCCCCGACGCGGCTCTCGCAATCGCGGGTCCGCCGGCGTGCCGAGGAGCGTCGACGACCACGGTTCCAACCACGGGGCCAATGCTGTCATCAGACACCGACAGATAACGGCGTCGGAGCGTCAGCGCGGGCGACTACATCTAGCGCGCCGACGCGGGATGCGGCCGACCGGCCTCGACTGCAGCCCTGGATAAGTCGGCGCAGAGTGGCAGGGGGAAGGTGAGTGCCCGCTGCATACCGCCGTCTTTCGCCCTCCGTGACAAGGTCGACATCGGTACGCGATCGTTTGTGTCTAGGCGCGGCGGCGGGGCCTGCGGATTCGCTGCCACCACCGAGTCTGTTCCAGGGTGGATTCCGTGGATGTCGGCTCGGCGGGTGGCAGTGGTGGTCGTGCCCTCAGCATGTTGACCAAGTCGGGCAGCCCGGCGGCCAGCGCGATCCCGAGCTTCTGCTCGCGACCAATGGTGGCGTCAGGCAGCAGTCCCGCGACGCGTTCGCGCTGAACGACGGTCGGCTCGAAATACATCGGGGCCGATGCTTGACGGCCCAGGACCGCCAGACTTGGTTCGGCGTCGTGGAGGAGTTCCAAGTCGGCGATCAGCGACTCCCACCCACCCCGTCCCCGATGCAGCCACCAGGCCCGCCGGCGGATCCCCGGGTCCGCGTCGCTCTTGAAGTCTGCGATCTGATCGAGGACCCACAGGTTCGGGTGAGCGGCCAGCACCGTGCCGGCCAGCCGGGCGATCCTGGAGTGGGGCGACCTGACCAGGGCGAGCAGGTCGGGAACGTCCGCGTGGGACGCGTGGCCGACCAGCAGTCGCAGCCCCACCTTCTGAAGGGCCGGCTCGGTAGCGTGCACCAGATCAAGGACCTCTGCTCGATCGATGGCCGAACCGGACTCGGCGAGCCCGAGATAGGCCAGGGCCTGCCTGGTCGGGGTCGGGGCCGAGTGGATGAGGTCTGCATGCGTCGGATCTTGGTCGAGTTCCTGCCATCGTCGGCGGGCCCAGAGCCGAACCAGGACCGAGGAGTCGACCAGCAGCGGCGCCACGTCCCCAGCCTCGAGGTCGGAGGCGTGCAGTCTCACCAACCCGAGCACTCGGCTCTCGGCCGTTCGAGCACGCAGCAGCAACGCCCTGATCGTCGGCGGGTCGGCCTGGTCGGCGATCACGTGGGTGAGCACTGATCGCACCACCTGGTCCCGCTCCCGCGGCAGCAGATCTGCTGCCGCGACCGAGTCGAGCATCCCCAACTCAACGCTCCGACGGAACGCGAAACGGCGAAGGGACAGAGCCCCGCTTCGCCCCCACGGCAAGCACGACACGCAGCGAGGCACACAGCGCTTCCGCGGACCGGCCGTCGATGGGCACCCATTCCGGGTTCGGTGCCCCAACACGTCCGCCTCGATGCGGATGCCGCATACCATCCCGACGACCTCCTGCCTCAAGGGCGAGCCGTGCAGCTGCGGCAAGACCGTCACCGTCAAGGACACCGACCACGAACGCGACCGGCAGCCGCTGCCTTGGCAGGGCACTCCTTAGGCCAAGTCCTTCAACCGCCGCACCCTCGTCGAAGGACTCTTCGGCTCTGCCCGCTACCAATCCCTGAGCATCAATCGCGGCTTCATCCGGATGACCGGCCTCACCGCGACGGCCGCCTTGCTCGCCTTCGCCTTCGTAGGCCACAACCTCGTCCGGCTCCACGCCTGGCACACCGTCCGCGGCCGGCCCGAACCCTGGCAGGTCCACCTCCCCCGGAGGGGGCACCCCCAGGCGAGCCGGTCGACGACCGGCCCCTTGACAAGACCACACGGACCAGAGGCCGACGCAAACGAAGCGGCGACTGACCAGTCCAACCCGCGCCGCTCACTAGCAGGGAGCCCGCGCAAGCCTGCCCGGAAACGGTCACGAGACAGGGAAACTGGCCCCGCGGCATACGGAATCGGCGGCAGGACGGCCGTCGGCGACCCGCACGACCCCCACAACGACGAAACTCCCGGCCGGATCATCTCCCCCAGAGGGGGGACCCCCACGGCCGGGAGTCTCGGGAATCCGAAACGAGTAGTTCAGGGAACTACCCGCGTTGTGCGCAAGGGGGGATTTGAACCCCCACGCCCGTAAGGACACTGCCACCTGAAGACAGCGCGTCTGCCGTTCCGCCACTTGCGCGTGGTCTCCGGTCACCGACTAGCACGGCACCGAAGCGGTCTCAGTCTGCCGCACACCCGCGCACTTCTCCAAGCCGGCCGCACGCGACGGCCGCCGGATGGCCTCCCGATCAAGCCCGGGTGGCGGCTCAAGCGCCAGTTGTGGACCATAGCGCCTGCAAGAACTGACGAAACTGCTCAGTAGCGGCGCTGGGATGGGTGTGCGCCGGGCGGCGGCTCTTGGACGGGAGCGCGCGGGACAGGGGCACGCCGGCAGCAACCGCACCCGAGCGCGGCTAGCGACGCCGCCGGTTGCCGCGGGTCTTCAGGCGCACCTTCGGCATCTCGGGCGCGGGGATCCACCAGGACCCGTCGTGCTCACGCGGCGTATATCCGTGCACGTACCCAAATCGCGGCTGATGCCAGTTCCACGCCTGGTGCGCGGCCACGATCTCCTCGTGCGTGCGCCCGATGAAGTTCCACCACATCACCACCTCCTCCTCGAACGGCGGCCCGCCCAGCACCACCACCCGCGCCCCCTCGTCTCCCGCGGTCAGCGGCAATCCCGTATGCCGCCCGCTCGCCTCGGCCTCGCCACTCTCGTCCCGCTCCGCGCTCGCCTCGGCCTCGCCGCTCCCGTCCCGCTCCTCGCTCGCGTCCGCATCCACCACCCCCAACTGACCCACGGACAGGGCGCATCCGGCATACGTCACCGAACCCCGATCGACCAGCACCGCCACCTCAAACCCGGGCGGCACGTCCAACTCGACCGACGCCCCCGCATCCAGGCACACCTCGGCGCCCAGCAACGGCGTCGACGTCGTCACCGGCGACGCCGACCCGAACAACTCGCCCAAGAACACCGAAGCCCGCACCCCCTCACCGGGGCACACCACCGGCGGCGCATAGTGCTCGAACCGCGGCGCATCATGCCGGGTCGCCTCCGGCTCGACCACCCACAACTGGAGCCCGTGCAGCACCGACGTCGCCCCCGTCGACACCTCCGAGTGCGCGATCCCGGCCCCCGCGGTCATGAGGTTGACCTCGCCGGGGCGCACCACGGCATACGTGCCGAGCGAATCGCGGTGCTCCACCTCCCCCTCGAACAGCCACGACACGGTCGCCAACCCACAGTGCGGGTGCGGGGCGATGTCCAGGCCACCGGTGGCGGCAACGTCGTCGGGCCCGTAGTGGTCAACGAAGCACCAGGCCCCCACGACACTGCGCTCCCGGGCCGGCAACGTACGCCGCACCCCCATCGATCGCGGCCCGCCGAGGGGCACGTCGCGCGGCGTCAGCACCTGTACGTCCACCATGGCTCCCACCGTATGCCGTCCGCTCCCCTCCGCTGCCCCGGCCCACCTCCCTCAAAGTGGGCCGGGGCAGGGTGCGTATCGGCGTTGCCGGAGCCCGGACCAACGTCCACGAAGTACGCTGATGAGTACCCCTGGCCACGCAACGACAAGGAGGCGATGCCGCATGGGGCTCTTCGACCGAGTCGAGGGCAAGTTGGAGCGGGCCTACAACGGTCTGTTCGCGCGCGCCTTCCGCGCCGAGGTGCAGCCGGTGGAGATCGCGAGCGCGATCCGTCGGGCAATGGACGACCGCGCCAGCCACGGCGGCCGCGGCCGTTCGCTCGTGCCCAACATCTTCACCATCGAACTCTCCGAGACCGACCACGACCGGCTCACCCACCTCGATGACGACGTGGCCGACCAACTCGTGGTCGCCGCCGAGGAGCACGTCGCCTCCCAGCACTACACCCCCGGCGGCCCGATCCGCATCAACCTCACCTCCGGGCGCGACCTCGAGACCGGTGTCTTCCGGGTCCGCCCGATGACGGCCAAGCGCGCCGACCCGCCCCGTCGACCCGCCCCGCCGCCCGTGGACGATTGGGATGCGTGGCCCGACGAGCCGGAGGCCGCCGACTACGGTGTCGCCGACGACGACCCGTATGCCGTGGACGACCCGTATGCCGCGGACTCGCCGCCGGTTCGACCCGCCCGGGGTCGACACTCCGGTGGCGAGGCCGGCTCGGGCCAGGGAGCCGAGGGCAGCGCGGCAGCCGGAGCAGTTGCAGGGGCTGTCGGCGGTGCCGCGGCCGCAGGAGCGGGAGCCGCGGCGGCGGCGGGAGCGAGCGGGGCGGCATACCGGGCCCCGGCGGCGCGACCGGCGCCGATCCACCGACCCAGCCCCGCACCGGTCCACGCACCGGTGGGCGGGGGACGACCCAAGGGGCGCGCGTCCGACCGGCCCTGGCTCGTCCTCGACGGGCACCGCTACCTCCTCATCAGCGCCATCAACATCCTCGGGCGCGACGACGACGTCGACATCGTCCTCGACGACCCCGGTGTGTCACGACGGCACAGCGAAATTCGGGTGAGCATCGACGGGCCGCACTTCGTCGCCGTCATCCGCGACCTCGGATCGACCAACGGCACCTTCGTCAACGGCGAACGCGTCGACTCCGCCCACCTCTACGACGGCGACCAGGTCACCGTGGGCCGCTCCTCGCTCACCTACCGCGCCAACCGACCCTGACGAGCCGCGCGCATGAGTGAACTGACCCTGACGATCCTGCGGCTCGGCCTGCTCGTGGCCCTGTGGCTGTTCGTCTTCGCCATCGTCGGGGTGTTGCGCGGCGACCTGTACGGCCAACGCGTGACCCACCGGGTGGCCCGGGGGCGGCGCGCCGCCCGAGCGGCAGGCGCCGCCACGGGCGGGGCGGCAGCCGCCGTCGGCGGTCCGGCCTCGGCTCCCCCGGAACCGGCACCGGCCCGCACCGGCTGGTTCGGGGGCCGAGGGGGCAGCACCGCCCGCAAACTCGTCGTCACCGACGGGCCCCTGACCGGCACCAGCCTGCCGTTGCGCGCCCAGGGCACCCTCATCGGCCGCAGCCCCGAAAGCGCCCTTGTCCTCGACGACGACTACGCCTCGGGTCGGCACGCCCGCATCTACCAGGACAACGGCCGCTGGTACGTCGAAGACCTCGGCTCGACCAACGGCACGTTCGTCGACAACCAGCGTGTCACCGGCCCCCGCCCCCTCGACCTGGGCTCGTCGCTGCGCATCGGGCGCACCGTCGTCGAGTTGCAGAGGTGACGACGGTGCCCCTCACCTTCGATTACGCCGCCCGCTCCGATGTAGGCATGGTTCGTGCCAACAACGAGGACAGCGGGTATGCCGGCCCGCACCTGCTCGCGCTCGCCGACGGCATGGGCGGGCACGCCGGCGGGGACGTCGCGTCCTCGATGATCATCGGGGCGCTCGCCGACCTCGACGGGGAAGCGCTCTCCGGGGTCGAGGCGCCCGACGCCCTGGTGCGCCGCATCCGCTCGGCCAATGCCCGGCTCGGCGAGCGCACGCGGGAGGACCCCACCCTCGAGGGCATGGGGACCACGCTCATCGCGCTGCTGCGCGCCCGCGACAAACTCGTCCTCACCCACATCGGGGACTCGCGCGCCTTCCTGCGCCGCGACGGCGCCGTCACCCAGATCACCAAGGACCACTCGTTCGTCCAGACCCTCGTCGACGACGGCCGGATCACCCCCGAGGAAGCGCACACCCACCCCCAGCGCTCGCTCGTCACCCGGGTCCTCACCGGCGCCCCCGACGACGAACCCGACCTCGTGGTCCGCCAGGCCCTCGTCGGCGACCGTTATCTCATCGCGAGCGACGGCCTCACCGACTACGTCGCCCGCGACACCATCGACGAGGTGCTCCTCGCGGCCCGTCGCCCTCCCGAGTGCGCCGAACGCCTCGTCCAACTCGCGCTGCGCGCCGGCGCCCCCGACAACGTCACCGTCGTCATCGGCGATGTCGTCGACCTCATCCAAGGTCCGGTCCCCACCGACGTCCCGGTCGTCGTCGGGGCGGCCACGGTGACCCGCCGCGGCACCCGCCCCATCCCCGTCACGCCCGCCGAAAAGGCCGCCGCCCTC
>Ga0116141_10001127_pt1 | contig 22564 bp, 13 predicted proteins | sample AD_UKC097_MetaG_FD_89744 | JGI IMG/M metagenome (GOLD analysis project Ga0116141, IMG submission 89744) | Active sludge microbial communities of municipal wastewater-treating anaerobic digesters from USA - AD_UKC097_MetaG | ecosystem: Engineered > Bioreactor > Anaerobic > Digestate | place: USA...
ATTGATAACCTTAAAGGCTATATCGCAATCAATGATGCTTCGTTCCATCAAAACCATAAGTATTTTGACCTTCGGTCTTTTAACCTTAATACATACATCAGTCCAACGGGATATCGCACCTTTGACCTGAAATCCGATTATGTGGATGCTGTTTTTAACGGATATTTTGTTTTTTCGGAGCTTGGAAATTCTTTTAAGAACTTCCTGCTTAACTATCTTCCCAACGTTTATTTTGCCCTCGACACCAACAATAAAAATCTGGCCCGTCAGGAGTTTAATTTTGATATCAGGTTGTATAATGCTACGCCTGTTTTGGATTATCTTGTTGACGGCCTGGAAGCATCAGGCAATACCATGGTGAAAGGAAACTTCAACTCATTGACGAATCATGCTAAAATAGAAGCTGTTTCTTCAAAACTATCCTATAAAAGTTTCTCACTGGAAAACTGGAGCCTGGATTTTGCGGCTACCGAAGGGAGGATAAATCTTCATATGAATTCCGATACGTTGCATATGTCTGACAGCTCTTATCTTTCCAATGTGAACCTGGATTCCAGAGTGCTTAATGACAGCATAAGCAGCAGCTTACAGTGGGATAACAAAAAAGCCACCAAGAGAAATGCCGGCAACCTGAATTTTTATAACTATTTTTATACTAACACCCAATCGGTAATGGGTTTCAAACCATCCGAACTGGTGGTAAATGATTCCGTGTGGACTATAAGCCCACAGGGGAAAATAGTGTTTGATACCGGCAGCATTGTCTGCAACAACCTAATGTTATGGTATAAAGAGCAAAACCTGGCCATCAACGGGAAAATATCCAAAAATCCTTCGGATGTGCTGGCTGTGGAATTCAATTCTTTCGATATTTCCAATGTTGATTATCTGAGCAATGCCAAAAAATTTGATCTTGACGGCATCATAAACGGTAATGTTTTTATTTCGGATATTTACAACGCCCCAACGTATTTCGCCGACCTGAAGATAAAGGATTTCGGGATAAACTATGACAAATTGGGCGATGCCTCGATACAAAGCAAATGGGATGATGTGAAAAAAGGGGTACACATAAAGGCCGAAATATACTACATCGGGAATATCGGCAAGAGCACCCCGGTAATAGCAGAGGGTTATTATTATCCGGGTGATAAGCCGCAAAATTTTGATATCGACATCAGTGTTGAAAACCTCCGTTTGAAAGCCCTCTCGAGGTATGTTGCCAGTTTTGGCTCTATTGTAAGCGGTACCGCCACGGGCAAATTGTATCTGAGAGGAAAACGGAATCCCGAATTATCAGGCCTGCTCAAAGTTATGCGGGGCGCCCTGAAAATTAATTATCTCAATACCGTGTATGCCTTTGCTTTTGATAGTGTTAAAATTACCAAAGATGAGTTTTTGTTTCAAAACCTTATTGCCTTCGACCAGCCGGATCTTGTCCACCGCGAAGTTGACACCGTGCTGGTATCGGGCAGTGTTACCCATGAAAATTTTAAGAATCTTGGATTCAATATCAATGTTGAACCTAAAAAAGCTCTTGTGCTGAACACCAGTGCCTCCATGAATGATTTATTTTATGGCAAAGGTTATGCTACGGGAAATGCACGTATTTACGGCACTCAAAATATAATAAATTTTGATATTTCTGCTACCACCGAAAAGGGGACACAACTGATTATCCCGGTTGGCAACACATCGGCTTTGCAGGCCAGCGAATATATTACTTTTATCACCCAGGGACATCACGAAGATACAATTTCGGAAGAAAAAGGCAAAGCCATCAAGGGCATTAACCTGGATATGTCATTCAATGTAACTGATGATGCCGAGGTACAACTTTTATTCGATCCCAGAGTGGGCGACCGCATCCTGGGAAGGGGAAATGGCAACATACGTATTACTATTGCTGATAACCAAATGAATATGTTTGGAGATTATGTACTCACTTCGGGCGATTACCTGTTTACCTTTCAGAATATTATCAACAAACGTTTTTTAATTGATCCGGGCAGCACAGTTAAATGGAACGGCGACCCCTATAATGCCGAACTGGACATCCGTGCCCGATATACGCTCAGGGCAAACCTGGCAGGCCTGGGAGTGGATACCAATACCAGGTATGTAAATGTGGATTGCATTATCAATATGTCCAATGTCCTGTCAAATCCGGAATTTTCGTTTGAGGTGGACATTCCCTCCATGCAGGATTATGAAAAAGTTCCTTACCTGGCGGCTATCAACCAGAATATCAACAATAACTTTATATCCCTGCTGGTTATCAACAGTTTTGTTAATCCAAATACAGGTATAGGTTCGGCCACTTCGGCAGGGGTAAGCCTGTTGGGAAAAAGTGCCAGCGAAGTACTTTCAAACCAATTAAGCAACTGGCTTTCGCAAATCAGCAAAAATGTCAATATCGGTATTAATTACCGGCCAGGCGACAATATTTCGCAGGAAGAAGTGGCGGTGGCGCTTTCGACACAACTTTTTAATGACCGGGTAACCGTATCCAGCAACCTTGGCGTTGCTACAGGGCAGACAGCAACAGGTGAAAACAAAAATTCGAATCAGATAGTAGGCGATGTGGATATTGAAGTGAAAATTTCCAAGGCATTAAAGCTAAAGGTGTACAACCATACAAACCAGTACAGTATTTTGCAATATACAGCACCTTATACACAGGGAATTGGTATCGTATACCGCAAAGAGTTTAATACCTACCGGGATTTATTCCTGAAAAACAAAAACAGGAAAAAGTAATCCTGCCGCCTGTTCAGCCCTGTTTCAAAATAGCATCGCCTATGCTGCAATGCAGGCATTTTTTTGGCTGGCAGTAATCATTAAACATTTGTATCATGGCCTGCGACTGCATGGCATTTTGTGGGATAATGCCTGTTGCAGTATAGCGTTCCGTATAGCGGTTTTTCTCGGGTGGTAAGGCGGCAAGAAAATCCAAAGCTTTTTCGGTATAGTTTTCGTCATTTTTTGTTTTGCCATAGGCAAAAATAAACGGTATTATAGTATTGATTATCAGAAGATTAATTGTGCTTTTCGTCGGCTTTTTCGAGGAGGGTTCGGCGGCTTTGTCAAATACATAATGATTATGCCAGTAGGCTGAACAAGTCAGGTCGAACAAACGATAAACCTCTGACAATGACCTGCTTTCAATCACTTTGCTGAAAAGATTTTCTGATTGATGTATCAGACTGGCAAATTGCGCAAGACGGATGGTGGGGAAATTGTTGGGACGGATCCTGAGAAATCTCCATAAATGTCCTTCGATTGGTTTTAATCCGTATTTTTTCTGAAGATAAAGGAATTCGGTTTTCAGCCTGACGGGGTATTCATCGGCAAATTCTTTGTCGAGCAGTCCGGCCTGGCCAAAAAGCAGGGCTTCGATCTGAAAAAGATTGTTTTTACTCTTTGCGAAATATTGCTGCGGCAACGATTTTGCAAGTAGCTCAAACGGTTCGGCATTGACACTGAAACCGAAATTTCTGGCAAATACTTCATAAAAAGTTTGTTCCCAGTTGTTTATGTTTAAATTTAATTTGTTGAATATCGTTTCGGTTTTATTCTGCAAACGATCAATTGCAAGTTTTTCAAGCCAGTTTAAACGGATAATTTCTTTGACATTAATGGCCATGTTGCTACAGGGTACGGCATTTTTGCTCCCGGCAAAATCCTTGTATCCTGACAACAACTGCTGGTCAATGTGGTTTTTTAATTCCAGGGTGGCTACTTTGTTCCCATTCTTGTCGAAAACGGGCTTGTCGTCATAAAAAACCACATGAAGAATGATATTGCCATATGCCTCATCCTGATGGTGCCGGTGTTCGTACCAATCGGAGGCATTAATGTGTATTTCGATATTTCCAGCCCATAAGGTATTGTCAATATGAACTTTAGCGTTGATAAAATCCGGACCGGCATCGGTGTTTAATCTTCCGGGGTTTTCCACTTTTATGGGTTTGTTATCGGTAGTAGTTAGAGCGGAGCTGAACCTTTGATATTTCCAGATATAATGAAGCAAATCTTCGTTCATGGTTACTATGGATTTATAGAAAATAAAAGTATAAAACTATCAAAAATTATTAAATTAAGTTAAAAAAATTTGCAATTAAATACAATATTATATTACCTTTGTAAAGGAATAAAATTGGTGTGTTATGGAAGATTTTTCGGCTCTGGTGTCCGGTATTGAATTCAAGACGCATCAATTGATTAAACGGCTGAAAGAGTTGACTAAAGACAATGTGGAATTGAAAAAGCAATTAGCAGTATTAACCAGAGAAGAAGAAGAAAACAAAGCAAAAATTAAGTATTTAGAAGACAAAAATAAGATATTACGAATAGCAAAAACAATAGAAGGAGACGACAAAACAAAAGCAAAATTAAGAATTAATGAACTTTTGCGGGAAGTTGACAGATGTATTGCACAATTAAACAAGTAATTTATATACCCTGAAAGCAATGGAAGAATTTTCGATATCGGTAGTAATAGCAGACAGAAATTACCGGCTTACCATTGCACGCCAGGAGGAAGAAATAGTAAGGAAAGCAGCCAGGACTATCAATGATAAAATTAAAGAATTTGCCAATAATTACACCTTTAAAGACAAGCAGGACTTATTGGCAATGATCGCCTTACAATATACTTCTAATGCGCTGAATCTGGAGCAATCCAATGTATATAAAGATACGAAGTTGAAAGACAAGTTACTGGAACTTGACAAAGTGCTGGAACAAAATCTGGTCAATCAATAAGCAGCGTTCTTTGAAAAGAAATTAACATATCCCGCATTAAATCAAAAACATCGTTTGATAAACTCAACAGTATCAAATTAGGGTAATCTCTGCAATGGAAGGACAGGCTTCAGTCCGCTTCGGCGGAATTCAGGGGCTTTGCTCCGGGACGGTAGAAGTCCGAACAACGTAGGTAGCCCTACCCATGTTTTCAGGAGTTTATTTTAAACTTCTTTTGATTTTAATGCGGTTTTTTTTTGAAACTTATAAACCAAATAAATTTATATCATGAATCCAATACTTATTATACTCATTTCGGCTGTCGGGGGATTACTCCTGGGCCTGCTGATTTCAACCCTGCTGATACGCAAGGCGATTGAAAAGAAATCGGAAAAGCTCATCAGAGAAGCCGAAAACGAAGCCGAAGTACTTCGTAAAAGCAAAGAACTGCAGGCCAAAGAAAAATTCCTGCAACTGAAAAGTGAACACGAAAAAATGATTAACGAACGCAACAATAATGTTCTTAAAAGTGAAAACCGTGTAAAACAAAAAGAAGCTCTTGTTTCGCAGAAGCTCGAAGAGTTGAGCCGCAAGGAAAAAGAATTAGGTAATGTGCGGGATAACCTGAATGTACAGCTCGACCTGCTCAACAAAAAACAACAGGAAGTGGATCGCATGCAATCGCAACAGGTTGAAAAACTCGAGATTATTTCTGGACTTTCAGCCTCCGAAGCCAAAACCCAGCTTGTTGATCTGCTCAAATCAAAAGCCCAGGCCGACTCAGCCAACCACATCCGCGAAATCATCGACGAAGCGCGTGATACAGCCAACCTCGAAGCCAAAAAAATCGTCATCAAAACCCTGCAACGCACCGCCGCCGAACATGCTATCGAAAATTCCGTGTCGGTATTTAATATTGACAACGACGAAATCAAAGGTCGTATCATCGGTCGCGAAGGTAGAAACATCAGGGCTCTCGAAGCTGCCATTGGCGTGGAGGTTATTATCGACGACACTCCTGATGCCATCATTATTTCGGGTTTCGATCCGGTACGCCGCGAAATAGCTCGCTTGTCGCTGCATCAGCTGGTTACCGACGGACGCATCCACCCGGCACGCATCGAAGAAGTGGTGGCCAAAACCAAAAAACAAATTGAACAGGACATCATTGAGGTGGGTAAACGTACCGCCATCGATATGGGTGTGCATGGCATACATCACGAACTGATACGTATGATCGGCAAGATGAAATACAGGTCTTCTTATGGCCAAAACCTCCTGCAGCATTCGCGCGAAGTGGCCAACCTTTCGGCCGTAATGGCCTCAGAACTCGGACTCAACCCCAAACTGGCCAAGCGAGCCGGCTTGTTGCACGATATCGGTAAAGTGCCCGACAACGAACCCGAATTGCCACATGCTATTCTGGGTATGAACCTGGCCGAAAAATTTAAAGAAAAACCTGAAGTTTGCAATGCAATCGGCGCCCACCACGAAGAAGTGGAAATGACCTCCCTGATATCTCCCATAGTCCAGATATGCGACGCTATCTCTGGCGCACGCCCCGGCGCACGCCGCGAAATTGTGGAGTCGTACATCAACCGTCTGAAAGACCTCGAAGAACTTGCCCTGGCATATCCCGGCGTGGTGAAAACCTATGCCATCCAGGCAGGCAGAGAATTACGCGTGATCGTAGGTGCCGAAAAGGTGTCGGACAACGAAGCCAACCAGCTTGCCTACGATATCTCCAACAAAATTCAGAATGAGATGACCTATCCGGGCCAGATAAAAATTACTGTTATCAGGGAAACCCGAGCTATCAGTTTCGCAAAATAATGATACCCGGGAACCGGATATGAAGCCATAATTATTGGTAGAACTAATAAAAGTATGGTATGAACACCATAGTTCCCCCGGAATTTTTTACACTCTCATTGGGTATCACAAAATGTTTCCTGATACCCTGTGAGAGTGGTTATTTGCTGATAGACACCTCCACCCGTAACACCTATAAAAAATTCAAAAAAGAGTTGAAAAAGCTGGCGGTGAAGGTATCCCAGATAAAATATGTTTTCCTTACACATCACCATGGCGACCATACAGGTTTTCTGAAAAAACTTATCGAAGAGTCGGAGGCCTCCCTGATAGTGCATCGTAAGGCCCTGCCTTTTCTTGCCGAAGGCAGGAACAACAGCGAAATGACCGGCAACACAGGACTTATCAGGTTGCTGATGCGCTTGCGGTTGACAATTGGTTTTGCCACCGTAAATGAGGCGGTTATTCCCAACCAAAAAGCTATAATCCTTGAAGACGACAACAATGAACTGTTGAGAGCTACTGGTTTTGCTGCAAAAATCATCACCCTGCCCGGGCATACCGGTGATTCTATGGCCTTGGTTTTTGATGATGGCCGTGCTTTTGTGGGCGATGCCGCCATGAACCGCTGCCACCTGCTTAATCCGGGTTTTTACCCCCTGGTGGCAGAAGACTGCTTGCAGATAAGAACTTCGTGGATAAAGCTGCTTAACGAAGGAGCTAAAGAATTATTTGTTTCGCACGGAAAAAGTATTCCGATCAATCGCCTGATCAAACCTTGAATCCACCGCTATGCCATACACTTATGCTTATCCCATGCCTGCAGTTACCGTTGATGCGCTTGTGCTGCGAAAAAGCCAGCCACACGATGAGATGCTGCTTATAAAACGGCTGAAAGAGCCTTTCCGGGGACTTTGGGCTTTGCCCGGGGGATTCGTTGAAATAGACGAAGAGCTCGACCACGCTGCTATGCGCGAACTTATGGAAGAAACCGGCGTGCTGCACAGCTCTTTGAAACAGCTTTTTACGGTGGGCACCGTGGGACGCGATCCGCGCTACCGGACCATCAGTGTGGTTTATTACGGTTGGTTTGATGAGAATACCATGCAGGTAAGGGCAGGGGATGATGCCGCTGATGCACAATGGTTTCCGGTCAATGAACTGCCTTCGCTGGCTTTTGACCATACCGAAGTGATTGTAAGGGCTATGGAAATGATTTATAAAGAAGACAAATAATACAAAAGTGAGAATTTGTAAAACTTCTATGGACATCCTTAGCTTTTCTTGGCATAAGTGATTGTATTTCAGATGTTAAAAATGTGACAAGACCACAATATCATAAATAATTTTTTAAAAAGAGTCAAATTCTGATTACAAATGATAATTTAGCGACTGGATAGTAAAAAATAATTTATAGCAAAAACAAATTATGGAAAAGAAAATTCAAAGCACCAAAGAATACAGAATTAGCTATGCCATGGAAAACCCATCAAATCCTGAAGAAACCGAATGGTTTGAGAAAGACACATTTTTGTCGGCGCTTGCCGAATACGACCAGCACGGCAATGTGTTGAAGACCATGGGATATAATCATGCCGGCGAAATAAACGAACATTATGTGTATAAATATGACGATAAAAATAACCTGATTGAAGAACTCAATTATTTTGATGAGCAGGAACTGGCCGAACACCGTTTTTTTAAATATAACGAAGCCGGAAAAGTAGGCGAGGAAAAAGTGATATATATGGAAGGTGGCGAAAATATCATTACCTATTTTTATGATGAACAGGGCAACCTTACAAAGCGCCAGCAAACCGATATTGATGGCGAAATAGAAGAAACAGAAATGATGGACTTTATTAACGGGAAATTGGTTTTGGCGATACAAACCGATGGCGAAAATTCGCTAATGAGCAAGAGAGAATATGCTTATAATAAAGATGGTAAAATTATCAATTATATTTTTACTGCAGCCGATGAGGATGGCAATTTCAGGACGGAGTATTATTATGATGAAAAAGGCATACGCGAAAAAACGCTGAAATACAATGCGAAAGGGCAACTTGTGGAGAAAAATCTTTTCACCACCGACGACCATGATAATGTTATTGAAATTTACGAAGAAGATACCCGTTCGATAAAAACAACCCGGTTTACCTATGACGAAAGCAACAGGATTACCAGGCAGGAAGAATACAACAGAGACGAAGACCTCCTGATGAGTATTGAACGCACATACAATGAAGATGGAAAACTAGCCGAAGCCCTGGTATATACTCAAAATCCTGCCGAAAACATCCGCAGTATGTCTGCCACAAAGTACGAATACTTCTATTATGACGAATAAGGAATGAAATCCGGAACATAATCATCCCGCACAAAAATTCCAACTAAGCCCATCATAATCTAGAGGCTTACAAGAAACCAAAAGCATATATATTTATACCAGATGAGTCTGAAACTTTCAAAAACTGATTTATTGTTTCTTGCTTCGGGCCTGCTGATTTTCTTGTATATAGTCGTTAAAGCTTCGATATCATCTTTTACTACCGACGAGAGTTTTTCATACTTACACTATGCTCATACCAGTTTTTTGGATATCATTTCCTTTAGCGACTGGTACACCAATAATCATATTTTGAACAGCCTGCTCATGAAGTATGCGGAAGTGCTTTTCGGCTCGTCCGAAATTTCTTTAAGACTGCCAAATTTGCTGTTGTTTGCGGTGTATATGGTGTATGCTTTCTTATTGTTCAGAAACAGCGACAGGCTAGTAGCTTTGGCTGTCTTTATTCTTTTATGTACTAACCCCGGAATGGTTGATTTATTTGGATTGGCCAGGGGATATGGCTTGTCGTATGGATTTTTGCTGATGAGTTTATATCATTTTATAAGGTATTTTCAGACTAGAAAATCAAAAGACATGGTGCTTTTTCATATCGCATCCATGTTGGCCGTGCTGAGCAGTTTCACTATGCTGATTAGTTATGCGGCATTGATGCTGATCTACTTTATTACCGATTTTATTAATAGCCGGGTAATTTTGAAAAAGAAATACTTGTTTTTCGAATCAGTCAAAGTCCATATTATACCCCTTGTGTTGATTACCATCATTCTGTACGAGCCGGTGCGAAGGGTTTTTATGAGAAGCGAGTTGAACTTTGGCGGCAAAGAGGGCTTTTATGGTAATACGGTCAGCGATTTAATCAAAAATATATTCCATGGCGTTGAAATATCGCCTTTTTGGATGATAATGGCGCAAATAGTAATCACAGCACTGGTTTTGGCCGGGAGTGTAATTATTTTGAGGCTGTTTTTCAAAAAAGATGGTCCTTCCTTTTTTCAGTTTATCGGCCTGTTTATAACCAACCTGCTGGTCATCTTTATTTCTCTGGCTATTGTTTTTCAGCATTTGATTCTTGGAACAGATTATCCTATCGCGCGTTTTTCACTTTTTCTTTTTCCTGTTTTCATTGTCTATTTTGGATTTTTGCTTTCGTACATCAGCCAAAAAAATAAAAACCTTGTGGCCGTTTCGGGATTATGCCTTGCCCTGTTATCTGCCGGAAGCTTTGTTTATAAGGCCGATCTGCGTTCCTGTTCGGAATGGCGTTTCGATATGGAAACCAAAAACATGATGCGCATGCTGTCTGATGAGCATGCCGCCAATGAGGCAGAAACTGCAGAGGTACGCCTGGGAATTCACTGGCTGTTTGAACCCACCGTTAATTTTTACAGGGAAACCTGGCAGCTTGAATGGTTGTTGCCTGTTGACAGGAGGGGATTTACAGCCGAAGATGACTATATTTACACGTTCAGGGATGAATTTATTGGTTTCCCTAATGACAAGTATGAAGTTGTCCACGAATTTGAAACAGCAAACACGGTTTTGATGAAAAGATTGGAAAAGACCTCTCAATAATACCAACGAAGGTTTTCATAATAAGCGGTCGATACGCAGGAAATTTTCCCAATACTTTTGTTTGTCCATCTGTTCGAAATGTATCATTCCATACCTGTACTGATAAATCTGAATCTGATTTACCAATACGCAAATGGCAATCAGGCCAACGAAAATGCCTTTTACGGCTTTATTTCTGAATCCGTCAATAGCCTTAGCCAGCAGCAACATAAATACCGGCAGAAACTCTATAAGCACCCGTGACGAAAAACTGCCGCCATACCACCAGTTCCACCAGGATGACAACACGTAAAATAACACCAGCACAAAAAACAGCAAACCATAAAAAATGTACCGGTCAGTTTTCCAGAAGAAATAAAATCCCGTTAACGATAAAAACAATATGGGTGTATATAAAAAAGCACCTTTTTTATAACTAAACAGGAAGTCAAACAGGTGAGGATTAGAAAAATTAAAAAATTCGCTTCCATAGCTGTCGGTAAAAAATGAGCCCGTGCTGATTTTGTATAGGATAGGCTGTATGGATATTATCGCAGCAAAAATTGCTAGTCCGGCCAAGGGATACCAGGGATGCAGAAACAATTCAGACAATCCCTTTTTAAATCCCTGCCAACCTGTCGGAACAAAAAACAGTGCTAAAAGGATGATTCCATTCACAGGCCTCACAAGCATTATCAGGCCTAGAGCAACTGCTAATGCCAATATAGAGCCTGGCCGGTAGTCAGAAAAATATTTCCCGGCGAAATACAAATAAGCCGCAACAAGCGCAAAAGAGTATATGTGCGACATGCCGGCCTCCCGCACAACGTAATAAAAGGCGTTGGTACCAAAAGCCAGCGCCAGAAGCGTTATTATCACTGTGGATTGTTTGTATTTGTAAAGAAACAGGAGCTTGCTCAGAAACCACAATCCCAGCACGAAATAAAAAATAGTGGCAATTTGAACGAAAATGAAATATATGGGAGCGTAGCCATCGTTTTGGCCGCCGCTAAGGGTTGCCAGCAAATGAGCGGCAAGAAAAAAAGGAGTCTGCAACAGGGCGGTACCGCAAAAGTATTTGTTATGTGTGAGTTGGTTATGATATGCCCGGTAATCATAAAACAATTTCGGATCGGACAAAGGGTTCATTTCCTTTTCTTCGAAAAAGCCGTAGTTTAAATCATGGTAGATAAAAACGGCCGGCAGGTAGGCATAATAACCTTTGCCATCCGCCAGCACTATCCATTTCGGATTGTCGCCTCCCCAGTTGATATTTGCCGATACCCATACCAAAATGACCGTGATGAGTGTTATGAAAAAAAAAGTCTTTTTGTTCTTCATAGGGTTACTGCTGACGCAGTTAATTAAAAGGGTATGATATTTCCGCTGCCGCTGTTTTTTCCGGATACCTGGGGCGGATTGCCTGTATAATAAATATTTCCCGACCAAAGGATGTTGTACAACAATAAATCGCGGACATTCAGGTAGCAATTTCCGGTGTTCTTATTGGTAACATAGGTGTAAAATGTCTGAAAATTTTCGCAATGCACCATTCCGTGCCCATTGTGATATACCTGCAGTTCGTCGGTGCTGCCCTTGCTAATCACATCGCAAGGCCCTGTGTTTATTATCAGGTAGCAAATCCTCGTTTTCAGGTCGAGGTTAACAGTGCCCGAACCATTTTTTGAATCTATCCATAGCGAGTCGCCAACAAAAGTATTTTCCATTGTTATGTCGCCGCAGCCAGAGTACCCCAGGTATGACATGCCGGGCATTTTAACATATACATTTACTTGGGGCTTATAGCTTCGCACCCAGTTGCATTTGTTGTTGTTGCTGATATACAGCGAACCTTCTTCCACACGGGTTTTAATCAGCGGGAGCAAATTTTTTCCGGCTTCCACCCTGATGCTGTAGGTGCTGTCCTGTAACAAAAACAGGTTCACATTGTCGCTCAGGTATATATTGCTGAATGCCTCGGCAGGGCGTTCTTCTGAAACTATTTTCCCTGTACTTTTAAAACAATCGCACAGGTTTTCTTTCTTGCACGAGGCAAAACACAATACGGTGACTAAAAGAAGTGGCAAGATTTTTTTCACAAGGGTAAAATTATATTTTTTTACAATAATGTAGCTGAAAAATAAAATGTTTATATAAATTTGTACAATAAATAATCATGTGTTTATGAAAAAGTTTCTGCTTGTCTTTGTTTTTATTTTTCTGTATTTATCTGTTTTTACTTACGCGCAGCGAGGAAAACACGGAAGTGTCACTATAAACACCTCAGGAGTCATTGTCAATGCTTATACGCGGCTCACGGCGAATGCCTCTCAGGGGGCTACCAGTATCACTGTTGCCAGTAATGAATTATCTACAAATTTCTCTACCAATCTTGGTGTGGGCGATTTGGTTTTCATCATTCAGATGCAGGGCGCAACCATTACATACGGAGATACATGGGAAGGATATGGTTATATTAATTATTATAATGATGCCGGCAAATACGAATTGGCCCAGGTGGCTTCCGTGTCGGGCAGCAACATCATAAATCTGAGCTGCGGATTGACACAAAATTATACTGCCAGCGGTTATGTTCAGGTGGTGCGTGTTCCCAGGTATAATTCGCTAACCATTAACAGCGGTGCCTCGCTCACCTGTCCGGCATGGGATGGCCTTACGGGCGGTGTGCTGGTTGTTGAATCCTTAAATAGTATTAACAATAACGGTTCAGTAAATGTTAACGGCAAGGGATTCAGGGGGGGGATAGCGTCAACCTCGATTTCAAATAGTTATACAGAAAAATGGTATGCACATGCTGACCCCACCAAGGGAGGCCAGAAAGGGGAAGGAATTGCCGGCCGTGGAGAGGTAGCAAAACAATACTGCAAGGGAGCTCCTGCCAATGGCGGGGGGGGAGGCAATTCGCACAACTGCGGTGGTGGCGGAGGATGCAATGTCAGCGCTAATTTATCCTGGACTTTCGGCAGAGGGATTCCCGACAACTCTTGTCTTTCGTGCACGGCAGCCTGGGAGCTGGAAGCCACCGGAATGTCCACCAGCATATCTTATGGTGGGGGCAGAGGAGGGTATTCATTTTCGGCTAATGACCTGGATGCTGCAACGGTAGGCCCTGGTAATTCATCCTGGGGAGGTACCAATAGAGAAAACGATGGCGGTAATGGCGGTTGGCCGCTTAATGAAAACCAGGGGCTTTTCCCGCGTCTTTTTCTGGGTGGCGGCGGTGGCGGAGGCCATGCCAACGATAATGAGGGCGGCGCCGGCGGCAACGGTGGCGGACTGATTTATTTTATGTCATACGGTGGTATTTCAGGCAGCGGCACTTTTTATGCCAATGGAATGCCCGGAGGTAATTCTGAAGGCGGTACCCCCCCCTTTAATGAGTCCACAGGTACTGACGGCTCAGGCGGCGGCGGCGGCGGCGGCACTATCGTGTTGAATGCCCTTAGCTCCATCATAAATGTTTCTGCCTGGGCTGACGGAGGCAAGGGGGGCGATCAGATAAAAAAATGCTACCCTAATCCTTTATACACTAATGACGAAGCCGAAGGCCCGGGTGGCGGCGGCGGGGGAGGGTATATTGCCGTTTCAGGCTCACCTTCCATACCAAGATCTACAGCCGGCGGGGTAAACGGAACAACCACGGCAACGCCGGCCAGCCATAACAGTCTGGATGAATTCCCTCCCAACGGTGCCACCAAAGGAGGCCCGGGAATAAGCAATGGCGTTGTTACCAACTTTAATATCGCCACACCTACGAGTGTTACTGCTTGCCAGGGACAACCCATCACATTAACAGCCACTCTTCAGGGCAGTGTCCCATCGGGAGTAACCTATGGCTGGTACGATCAGATTGTGGGCGGTACTTTATTGTCCTCTCAGCAGACCTTAACCATCTCAAATCCACAGGTACAGGATACCTTTTATTTTGGTACCTGCCCGGGAACTTACCGTGTGCGTGTCATCATGTACGTTTCTGCATTTATGCCCAGCGCCGGTAGCGATGTTTCTTATTGTGTTGGTAGCTCCGCTGGTTTGCAGGCCTCTTGTGGCGGATGTGCCTCTGCTTCCTATGCCTGGTCGCCTTCAACAGGATTGAGTAACATTTATATTGCAAACCCTACGTGTTCTGCAACCACCACCACTACCTATACCGTTACAATTACTAATCAGGACGGTTGCTCTGCCGCCGACAATGTAACAGCAACTGTGTTTCCAAACAACACCATTTCGTTAAGTTCAGCGGCCGGCACCAATGCACAGACAAAGTGCATCAACACAGCTTTAACAACCATTACCTATAGCACCACAGGAGCCACCGGCGCTACCATCACGGGCTTACCAGCCGGAGTCACGGGGTTATGGGCGTCCAATGTGGTAACCATCAGCGGAACACTCACTGTTTCAGGTACATACACTTATACTATTACGCTTACGGGCGGTTGCGGTACTATCACTGCAACGGGAACCATCACGGTTACGCCAAATAATACGGTAACTGCGGCATCTTCTACACCGGCACTGTGTATCAATACGGCGCTGACTGCCATTACACATACGACAACCGGCGCTACCGGCATTGGAACAGCAACAGGACTGCCAGCAGGAGTAACCGCATCATGGGCCTCAAACACCATCACTATCAGCGGCACACCAACTGTATCAGGAACATTCAATTACAGCATTCCGCTGACCGGTGGTTGCGGAACGGTTACTGCCACAGGAAATATCACGGTTATGCCAAATAATACGGTTACTGCGGCATCTTCTACACCGACACTGTGTATCAATACGGCGCTGACGGCTATTACACATACAACGACCGGCGCTACAGGCATTGGAACAGCAACAGGACTGCCGGCCGGAGTTACTGCATCATGGGCCTCAAACACCATCACTATCAGCGGCACACCAACTGTATCAGGAACATTCAATTACAGCATTCCGCTGACCGGTGGTTGCGGAACGGTTACTGCCACAGGAACCATCACGGTTACACCTGACAACACCATCTCATTAACAGCGGGTGGAACACAGACAAAATGTATTAATACCGCAATAACAACAACAACCTATGCTACAACAGGGGCTTCAGGAGCCTCAGTTACAGGCCTTCCTGCAGGCGTTACCGGATCATGGGCTTCCAACGTGGTAACTATCAGCGGTACACCCACAGTTTCAGGAGTATTTACCTATACCGTCACACTAAATGGCGGCTGCGGAACAGTCTCTGCAACAGGGACCATTACCGTAACACCCGATAATACTATCGCACTCACATCGGCTGCAGGGACCAATGCGCAGACCAAGTGTATTAATACCGCAATAACAAATATTACTTATGGCACTACCGGTGCTACCGGTGCTACTGTTACCGGCTTACCGGCAGGAGTCACAGGTGCCTGGGCATCCAATGTGGTAACCATCAGCGGTACGCCTACTGTTTCCGGCTCTTTCACCTATACCATCACCTTGAACGGCGGTTGCGGCAGTATCTCGGCAACAGGAACTATTACCGTAACACCAAATAATACTATCACGCTCACATCGGCTGCCGGCACCAACGCACAGACCAAGTGTATCAATACGGCCATTACTAATATTACGTATAGCACAACCGGTGCCACAGGGACAACGGTTACCGGATTACCTGCCGGCATTAGCGGTTCATGGGCATCCAATGCAGTAACCATCAGCGGAACACCTACTGTTTCTGGTGCATTTACCTATACCGTAACCTTGAACGGCGGTTGTGGAACGATCAGCACTACTGGAACTATCACCGTTACACCCGACAATACCGTAACACTGACCTCACCTGCAGGCACCAATGCACAAACCAAGTGTATCAATACGGCCATTACTAATATTACTTATGGCACTACCGGTGCCACCGGTGCCTCCGTTACCGGCTTACCCGCCGGCATCAGCGGCTCATGGGCTTCCAATATGGTGACCATCAGCGGTACGCCCACAGTTTCAGGTTCTTCTACCTATACCGTAACTTTGAACGGCGGTTGCGGTACTGTCAGTGCTACAGGCACTATTACCGTAACACCTGACAATACAATAGCTTTGGTTGCCGGCGGTAATCAATCGGTATGTGTCAACGCACCAATTACCACTGTCGTGTATGCAACTACAGGCGCTACCGGCGCTGCATTTGCCGGCTTGCCTTCCGGGGTAACAGGAAACTGGTCATCCAATGTGGTCACCATTAGCGGTAACCCTACGGTAACAGGAACTTATACTTATACTGTTACCCTGCTTGGAGGATGCGGCAATGTATCTTCCGGCCATACCATTACGGTTACCAATATCAATACAATTACGCTCACTTCTGCATCTGGCACGGATTCGCAGCAGAGTTGCGTCAATACCCAGCTCACTGATATTACATATAGCACAGCAGGGGCTACCGGAGCCACCTTCAGCGGCCTGCCGGCTGGGGTTACCGGAAACTGGGCTTCAGGAACTGTGACCATTTCGGGAACACCCACCGTGGCCGGAACATATACTTATACCGTTGGGTTAACCGGAGGGTGCGGAGTTGTTTCGGCTACAGGTACAATAACCGTAACTCCCAGCAACACTATTATTCTTACCTCGCCTGCCGGAAGCAATGCTCAGACTGTCTGTGTCAGCAACCCGATACTGAATATTATTTATACGACCACCGGGGCTACCGGCGTTACTTTCAGTGGGTTGCCTGCCGGGGTATCGGGAAGCTGGTCTTCTAATACGGTAACAATCAGCGGCACACCAACAATAACCGGTGCTTATACATATTCCATTACGTTAACCGGCGGATGCGGCACTATGTCAGCTTCAGGAACAATCAACGTGGTTACCAACAACACGATCGCCTTGAGTTCCGCCCCTGGTACCGATGTTCAAACTCTTTGTATCAACACGGCATTAACCGCTGTTACATATAATACAGGAGGCGCTACCGGGGCTGTAATCAGTGGCCTGCCGGCAGGAGTTACCGGCAACTGGGGCTCTAATGCCGTTACCATTTCAGGTACGCCAACGGTCACAGGGACATTTGTTTATACCATAGCTCTGACCGGTGGCTGCGGAACAATCTCGGCCACTGGCAGTATTACCGTAAATCCTATGGATAATGCTGCTTTTGACTATCCTTTATCCACTTATTGCCAGTCGGGTGTGGATCCTGCAGCCAATATAACTGGAGGTTTCACAGGCTCGTTTACTGCTTCGCCCGGAGGACTGACGTTCCTGAATACATCCACAGGACTTATTGATCTTAGCGCCAGTGCGCTGAATAATTATGTCATTACGTTTACCACCAATGGCTCCTGTCCTGTCAGCAGCACGTATTCATTGGCAATCATTTCAGCGCCATCAGCCGACTTTAGTTATACCGGACCCTATTGCCAGAACGATGCCAACCCGTTGCCAACAATGACCACCGGCGCGATGACAGGTGTTTTCAGTGCTGCTCCTACCGGATTGGTATTTGTCAATACCGGTACCGGCCAGGTAAATCTTGGTGCCAGCAATGCCGGCACGTATACGGTTACCAATAGCATATCCGCCACTGCAGGATGTCCCGCGGTAAGCGCCACGGCCAGCATTACCATCAATGCCGTGCCAACCGTAGTGGTACCTCTTGATATCAGCGTGTGCAACAACGAAGTGGTGCCGGCGATCAGTTTTCTGGGAGTTCCTTTTAGCACTGTGGTTTCCTGGAGCAATTCAAATACATCCATTGGCCTGGGCGCTTCCGGCACAGGCACTATTGCATCCTTTTCCGCGATAAATACGGGAACAGCCCCTGTTACGGCTACCATTACCTTAACGCCTTCAGCAAATAATTGTATTGGCGCCGACACCTCGTTCACTATTACGGTGAATCCCACTCCGGCAGCTATGGTTCCTTCAGATATTACCGTGTGCAACGGCGCTGCAGTTCCCGCTATGTCATTTACAAGCCAGACACCCGGCACCAGCTTCACCTGGACCAACTCCAACACAGCTATCGGATTAGCCGCGTCAGGAACCGGCAACATCACCTCGTTTACAGCCGTTAATACCACCAACGCACCGGTTTCTGCCACTATTTCGGTAACGCCTTCAGCCAACGGCTGTACCGGCAGCGTGTCAGACTATATCATAACGGTAAATCCTTCGCCGCTGGCAATTGTTCCTTCCGATACCAGTATCTGCCATGGCGCAACCGTTCCGGGCGCGGTGTTTACCAGCACGATCAGCGGCGCTACGTTTACGTGGACCAATTCAAGTCCGTCCATCGGGATCCCTGCCAGTGGCAGCGGCAATGTGCCCTCATTTACTGCCGCAAACAGCGGTACCACACCCGTTATAGCGAGTATTTCTGTAGTGGCATCGGCCAATTCCTGTGCCGGTCAGCCGGAAACGTATACCATTACCGTTAATCCGCTGCCGGTAATCGTGATGAATAACACCCTGCCTGAATGTCCCGGATTGAATAATGGGACGATTACCCCTGAGATCACCGTTGGAACACCACCATACCAGTTTTTATGGAGTACAGGAGCTGCTACAGATCAGCTTACGGATCTTGGCAACGGAACCTATATGGTTACCGTAACCGACTCACACGGATGCCAGAGCTCAAACTCGCTGGATTTCGACGTGCTTGATGATTGCCTGGATCCTGTGGTGTACGTTCCCAATATTTTCTCACCCAATGGCGATAACAATAATGACGTGATATTTGTCCATGGTCAGGGCATAAAGACTATGCAATGGATGATATTTGACCGCTGGGGCGAGAAGATTTTTGCATCGGAAGAAATTGCTGTGGGTTGGGACGGTACTTACAAAGGCAAAGATATGCCGGCAGGGGTTTATGTGTTCCGGTTGAAGGTAACTTTCAATGACGGCAATGAAATTGAAAAGAAAGGGAATATCACGCTGGTAAGATAGGAAGGCCTCGGATTTATTTGAATATCCGGTTATGACAGTAAACATAACCGGATATTTTTTTATCCCAAAATGGGTTATTTAGTAGTTGTACCTGCAGTGGTAAAGTTGGCCGATTTGTAATCCTGCAGATTCCCCGTGCTGTCCGAATAAAAAATAATATAAAAGAAAAGTTCCGCTCCGAGGGAGCGGGATATTCATATTGAGTATATATTTTACCAACATTAAGCTCCTCTGGAGCTAATCATCATAATTAATATGGACATTTAATGCCAAATTAATAATAGGAATCAAGGGTGGGAAATCATAACCATTTCATATATAGCCACTAAGACACAAAGGCACAAAGTTTCACAAAAAAAACAAAAATATTTACTTAAGACAACATCTAAGGTTTCGTGTGGCTGAAAGCCTAACATGAAACCAAGTTGGCAGTCAATCCCGCACGCACCAAGGTTTATATAAGCAATACTATTTATGGGGTTTTAATTATTTTGGAGCCGTTCGTTGAGGAATGTTACGAACGTTAGGTTTGAAAAAATCCGGGGCAATACAAAAAAGGAGGAACAGACCTCGCATGAATTACTTGTCATTAGGGCTTTTGCGTTTGGTGTACACAATACAATTCCATGTCCTTTGCAGAACGTTTTCATGATGTGCTGTTTTTGTAAACGGATTTTTGTTTTGCAATAAATGTAACAGGTGGCGGCCTCCCCGGCAACAGCGTTTCGATGGCATACATAAGGCCCTTGCCACATCGGGGGCAGAGATCGGGATTGTAATTTAAATGTTCTTTGCAGATTTGTTTCCAGTTCTTTTTTTCTTTAATCACAGGAGTCATGATACCCAAACTGCTTTGCATTTCACGCAAGAGTTTTCGTTTTGATGATGAAAGCAAACCATAATGACGTATTCTGACAAAGGCTTTAGGCAGGATATGTTGACAAAACCTGCGCAAAAACTCCGTTCCATGCAGTGTCATTATTTTCTCTTTGTTGTCGCGGTAATCGCGCCAGCGGAAAGTTACACCCGACTCATCAATATTCAACAGCCTGTGATTGCTGATGGCCACCTTGTGCGTGTAACGGCCAAGATATTCAACTACCCGCTCTGGCCCGGCAAAGGGTTCTTTGGCATACACCACCCAATTATTTTTATAGAGTTCTCTGATAAATTGCTTTTCCAGTGAAAACTGTTTTTGTAATGCATCCATAAATTTTCCACGAAACACCACGGAAAGATTTTTCACATTGAACAAAAACACTTTTCCATTTTTAGATACGCTTACCGGCTTCCAATGATTTTCATAATCTACTCCACCTCCAGGAACAACGTAATGCACATGCGGATGCAAACTCAGATTCTGCCCCCATGTATGCAGTATGGCAAGCATGCCTGTTTCTGCACGAAGTTTTGTGTAAGAAAACTGTGATATGGTATCCCATGCTGACTGAAACAGGAGCTTGTACATTAATGCCGGTTTATGTATGAACAAGCTGTTAAGCTTATCCGGCACAGTGAACACAACATGAAAATACGGAACTGGAAGCAAGTCCTGTTTCCTGTTTTCTATCCATGCTTCACGTTGTGTGTTTTGGCACTTCGGGCAATGACGGTTACGGCATGAGTTGTAACTAATCCTGATATGACCACAACTATCGCACTTGTCAATATGTCCACCCATTGCAGAAGTACGGCAATTTTCCAGAGCACGTAATGTCCGTTGCAGGTATGGATTAGGGTTATATTGATTAATGAAGCTTTTGCCGGATTGCCTTATAATATCTGCTACTTCATACCTTGGCTTCACCGTACAAGGTATCAAACGGACTAAATGCTTTTCTTTTCTCAGGCCTTGCGATATGCAGGTAAATCATTGTTGATTCAATGCATTCATGCCCCATCAGTTCTTTTATGGTAACTATGTCAAGTCCGTCTTCGAGCAGATGTGTTGCATAACTGTGACGCAGTGTATGCACACAAACAGTTTTGCGTATACCCGCCTTTTTTACCGCTTCGCGCATGATCCATCTAAGACCGTTTGGGCTATAAGGTGTTTTTCTTTCATTCCCATTAAAAAGATATTCTTGCGGTTTATAGAGTTTGTAATATTTTCGCAATCCGGCAAGTAGATTCTTCGATAAGAGGACATAGCAGTCTTTGCAGCCTTTGGCCCGCCGGATATGTATCATCATTCTTCCGGAATCAACATCTGATATTTTTAAACGGCTTAGTTCGCCTGATCTTAATCCTGCTGAGTATATCATGCTTAGAATGATCCTGTGTTTTAAAATATCAGGAGCCGCGAACAACCGCCTGCATTCCTGCTTGCTCAGCACTTCGGGTAGTTTGTTTTCATGTGGAAGAACGGGCAATGATATGGCCCGTTTCGGAAAGTTCATAAACCTGAAATAGTACCTCAAACCATAAATAGTATGCTTGAAAGCGCTTCGTGACGGGGTTTTTGAACTGCTCGCAAGCTTGGCTAAATACTCATTGATTTGTTCATCACTCACTTCATGCGGAAGAGCGTTGAAGTGAAGACACAGGTGCGCTAATTTGCGACCATAATTGGTAAAGGTACTTCGGCTATGACTGGATAGTATAACCTTTTGCTCCAGTTTAGCGTAAACATCCGAAAAGCCTGCAACTTCCCTGCAAGCTATTTCAACTAAAGTTTCTTTCTTTTTCATAAGGATTCTGTTTGAGTTTCAGAATCCTTTTACGATATTTGTAACCGACTATCCCGCTTTTGCGGGATTTAGTGCAACTTGGTGTCCGCTGCGGCGGACTTAGTGCCTTAGAGCCTTCGTGGCAAAAATATTTTTAACCCTTGATTCGCATTAATAATAAGCTACCGCACTAATTGTCAAAACTCAGGAGCGGATATTTTTTTGTCAGCAACAGGATGCTCATTTAGTAGTGGTACCTGCAGTGATAAAGTTGGCCGATTTGTAATCCTGCAGATTCCCCGTGCTGTCCGAATAAATAAAATAAGCTTCCAGGCCGGAGTGTGCTTTAATAAACTCTTTGGCTTTTTCGAGTCCCATAACCATAAAGGCCGTGGCATAGGCGTCCGCCGAAGTACAGTCATCGGCAAGAACAGTTACGCTCAGCAGTGAATGATGCACGGGATAACCTGTGGCGGGGTCG
>Ga0116141_10001130_pt1 | contig 22536 bp, 18 predicted proteins | sample AD_UKC097_MetaG_FD_89744 | JGI IMG/M metagenome (GOLD analysis project Ga0116141, IMG submission 89744) | Active sludge microbial communities of municipal wastewater-treating anaerobic digesters from USA - AD_UKC097_MetaG | ecosystem: Engineered > Bioreactor > Anaerobic > Digestate | place: USA...
ACCGAATGATGACGGCAGACTGCGCGGAATCCGTTGCTGCGGCAGGGCCTCCGGTACTTGTCACGCTGCGCGCAGCCAAGCATCTGGGCCCGGAACAAGGAGTCCGCATCGCATGAGGCTTTTCATCCGGTGCCCACGTCCTTTGCTTCGCGCGGGACGACGAATCCCTGCCAGGTACCGTTCCAGCCGCTGCTGAAATACCCCGGGTGTGCGGCTTTCGCGTAATTCTCAGGGCGACGCAAACGGGCGATTTGAGGTTGACCTTGGGCATGCCCGTCCGTAGAATGTCGTGGCTGTGTGTATCCGCGGATACCAGCCGAAGATCTGAGCCGAAAGATATCTGAAAGGCCCCCAATGCGATTGATCCTTGTTGACAAGCCCGGCGCTCACAGGCAGAACTTCCATCCGTTGACTCTGAGCCGGCCGCTCTGGGAGCTGCGCTGCGGCATGACCTCGCTCGGCGAAAGACTCCGGGCCAAGGTCGGGACGAGCGACGTTGCCTATTTCCTGCCTGAGTACATGGCCGAGGTCTACCGGGCAAAGGCCGGTCGGCCGGTGAACGATCCGGCCAGTCTCGCCGGCGCCGACATCCTGATCGTGGATGCCCGCGTCAAAGCGGACGGTTTCAAGGTGCCCGCCGGCCGCAGCGAGGTGGGCGTGGACGAACAGGGGGAAGTCCTCTATGCCTTTGTCACGGCGGGCGACCTGAAGAAGGTGCAGGGCAAAGATATCGCAGCCTTCCTGGAATCGGCCAAGGCCGCCCTGCCGAACGTTCGCTGCGAGCTGCCGACTTGGAACTACACGTGGGACCTGATCCTGGCGAGTCCGCACCAGATCGCGGCGGATTTCGCCGTGGCCGGCAGGAGCGGGATCGAAGGGACCGTCGAGGAGCCCAACGCCATTCGGGGCAGCAGGAAAGATGTCTATATCGCAAAGGGCGCCAAGATCCATCCGATGGTCGTGATCGATGCCGAGAGCGGGCCGATCTACATCGAGGAGGACGTCGAGGTCCATCCGTTTACGCGGATTGAGGGGCCCTGTTACGTCGGCAGAAAATCGATCCTGCTCGGGGCCAAGTGCCGGGAGGGCAACTCGATCGGCCCGTGGTGCCGGATTGGGGGCGAGGTCGAGGAGTCGATCATCCAGGGCTATTCGAACAAGTACCACGACGGTTTCCTCGGGCACGCCTACGTGGGCGAATGGGTGAACCTCGGGGCCCTGACCACCAACAGTGATCTGAAGAACGACTACACGACCGTCTCCGTAATGCTGGACGGCAAGCATACCATCGATACGGGCTCGACGAAGGTAGGCTGCCTGATCGGCGACCACACGAAGACCTCGGTCGGCGTATTCTTCAACACCGGCTCGGTCGTCGGCGCGATGGCCATCATCATGGCGACCGGCAAGCCGCTGCCGAAGTTCATCCCGTCGTTCGCCTGGTTCGTCGAAGGTGTCGTCACGAAGGGCTTCGGCCGCAAGAGCCTGTACGAGACCGCCGCGACCGCGATGAGCCGTCGTAAGTGCCGGTGGGCCGAGGCGGATCGTTCCATGTGGGAGGCGATCTTCGAGATGACCGCCGGCCCTCGGGATGAGGCCGTCAAGAAGGGCCGCAAGGCCATGATGAGCAAATCATAAAACATTGTTGAAAGGTATACTGATGGCGACAGTGGAAGAACGAGTCAAGGCAGTCACGGCAAGAGTCCTGCGGTTCGACCCGAAAGACATTCAGCCCGAGAGCAGTTTCACGGAGGATCTGGGCGCCGAGAGCGTGCAATCCATCGAGCTGGTGGCGATGTTCGAAGAGGAGTTCGGCATCGAGATGGATGAGGATGCGGCTCTGTCCGTAACGACCGTCGGCGGAGCCGTCGAGTTCATCACCAACGTATGCAAAGCGCAAGGCGTGGCGGTCGAGGAATGACCGGCGCCTCGCAGGAAAGGATCGCACATGAGCAAGCCCAGAAAACACCACAGTCTCCCGGATGTGACTCGGCCGAACCTGCTCGAGGACATCTTCCCGTATGATCTGCCGCCGCGAATTCGCTTCGACGGCCCCGTCGTCGAGTACATCGACGGCAAGCCCGCCCAGTTCGATTTCGCCTCGGTGGCCACGCGGGACATCGTCATTACGGACACGACCTTCCGCGACGGCCAGCAGTCGCTGCCACCCTATACCGTCGATCAGATGGTGAAGATCTACGACCTGCTCTCCCGTCTGGGCGGACCCCACGGCGTCGTCCGGCAGACGGAGTTCTTCCTGTACACCAAGAATGATCGCCTGGCGCTCGACAAATGCCGCGAACTGGGACACAAGTATCCGGAGTGCACGGGCTGGATTCGGGCGGTCAAAGGCGACTTCCGGCTCGTGAAAGAGGTCGGGCTCAAAGAGACCGGCATGCTCACGAGCTGCTCCGACTACCATATCTTCCACAAGCTCAAGTTCCGCAGCCACAAGGAGTGCATGGACTCCTACTGCGAGGTGGTGCAGGCCGCCTTCGACGCGGGCGTGCGGCCGCGATGCCACCTGGAAGACGTGACGCGGGCCGATATCGATCTTTTCGTCCTGCCGTTCGTGGATCGGCTCATGGAGATGAGCGAGCAGGTGCCGGAGGACCTGGCCGCCAAGGTCCGGCTCTGCGACACGATGGGCTTCGGCGTCAGCTACCCCGGCGCCGAGCTGCCGCGCAGCATCCCAAAGCTGATTTACAGACTCAACAAGGAGATTGGCGTCCCGAGCAGCCGGCTCGAATGGCACGGGCATAACGACTTCCACAAGGTTCACGTCAACGGGGCCACCGCCTGGCTCTACGGCTGCGACGCCCTGAACTCGACGCTCTTCGGCTTCGGCGAGCGAACGGGCAACCCGCCGCTGGAGGGGGCCGTCATGGAGTACATCGCGCTCAAGGGCGGCCTGTGCGGCATCGACACGCTGGCCATCATGGAGCTGGCCGACTACATGCGCTCGATCGGCCTGCCGATCCCGGGCAACTATCCGTTTGCGGGCCACGCGTTCAACGTGACCCGGGCCGGGATCCACGCCGGGGGGTTGCGCCAGGACGAGCGAATCTACAACATCTTCGACACCGAGAAGTTGCTCGGCCGGCCGCCGCGCGTGGCCATCACGGACAAGAGCGGCGCCGACGGCGTCGTCCACTGGGTCAACGATTTCTTCGGCCTCAGAGACGAGGACCGCATCAACAAGATCAAGGTGCACAAACTCGCCCGCTGGGTGATCGATCAGTACGAGGTGGACGGTCGCCTCACGGCCATCAGCGATCAGGAGCTGGCCGCCAAGGCCAAGGAGTTCTTCCCCGACTACTGGGCCAAGTACAAGGCGAATGCGTGATTGACGACGGACAATTGACTATCGGCGATTTGACATCGAGTGCCGCGCCTGCAACCAGCAGACGCGGCACTTTCCATTGGGGGGGGGGGGCGACACAGACCGGACGTGTATTAACCATAATCCGTATTCCCGGGCAATGCGAGGGGGGCAAGAGCGAGACAAATGGCGAGAAAGGCTCAAGACCATCTTGAAAACGCGGTCGTTGCTGTGCTACACTGGGTTCCCTCATGAGCAGGACCAGATCGAATGCACGTACAACGGAGCATACTGATGAATATCGACTTGAAGAAGCTGGAATTGTGGTTCGTCACCGGAAGTCAACACCTCTATGGCCCCGCGACCCTCAAGCGGGTAGACGAGGACTCCAAGCAGATCGCCCAGGGGCTCTCCCGCTCCGAGCAGGTCCCGGTCAAAGTCGTCTTCAAACCGGTCGTGACGACGCCGCAGGCCATCTATGACATCTGCATGAATGCCAATACCGCCGCCAACTGCGTCGGCGTGATTACCTGGATGCATACCTTCTCGCCGGCCAAGATGTGGATCGCCGGACTCAACGCTCTCAAGAAGCCGTTCGTGCACCTGCACACGCAGTTCAATCGCGATATCCCCTGGGCCGATATCGACATGGATTTCATGAACCTCAACCAGAGCGCCCACGGCGACCGGGAGTTCGGGTTCATCTGCGCCCGCCTGCGACGCAATCGTAAGATCATCGTCGGGCACTGGCAGGAGCAGCGGGTGCAGGCGGAGCTGGGCGTGTGGGCCCGGGCTGCGTGCGCCTGGCACGACGCCCAGGGTGCGCGAGTCGCCCGGTTCGGCGACAACATGCGGCAGGTGGCTGTGACCGAGGGCGACAAGGTCCAGGCCCAGATCCAGCTCGGATACTCGGTCGACGGCTTCGGCGTCGGCGACCTCGTGGCCCGCGTCAACGCGATCACGGATCGCCGGGTGGACAGACTGGTGTCCCAGTATGAATCGACGTATCGAATCGTCAAAGCCGGCCGGGAGGACAAGCAGCACGAGGCCCTGCGGGAGGCGGCCCGCATCGAGCTCGGTATGAGGACATTCCTGGAGGAGGGCGGCTTCACGGCCTTCACCACGACCTTCGAGGATTTGCATGGCCTCAAGCAACTGCCGGGCTTGGCTGTGCAGCGACTCATGGCCGATGGATACGGGTTCGGCGCCGAGGGCGACTGGAAGACCGCCGCTCTGGTCCGGGCGATGAAAGTCATGGCCTCCGGCCTGCCGGGTGGGACCAGTTTCATGGAGGACTACACCTACCACCTCGATCCGGCCGGTCCGAAGGTCCTCGGGGCTCATATGCTCGAGGTGTGCCCGTCCATCGCCGAGAGCGCTCCGTCGCTTGAGGTCCACCCGCTCGGCATCGGCGGCAAGGACGACCCCTGCCGGCTGGTCTTCAACGTGCCCAGCGGCCCGGGATTGAACGCCTCGGTCATCGACATGGGCAATCGGCTCCGCATGATCGTCAACGAAGTCGATGTCGTGCCGCCGGATGCCCCACTGCCCAAATTGCCTGTGGCCCGCGTCGTCTGGGTCCCAAAACCCGATCTCAAGACCGGAGCGGCCGCCTGGATCCTCGCCGGCGGCGCCCACCACACCGGTTTCAGCATGGCCCTGACCAGCGAGCACATGGAGGACTTCGCCGAGATCGCGGGTATCGAGTGCCTCCTGATCGACGCCGGCGCCACGATTCGCGAGCTCAAGAAAGAGCTCCGCGCCAACGAGGTCTACTACATGCTGGCCAAGGGCCTGTAGACTCCTCGGGTGCGCATCGGCACGAATCCCCGTTCGCGTTTGGGTGAAACCCGGCCCGACGTTCAAGCGTATCAGCTTCGTTGACAGTTCGGTCGCCCAGGCGGTATGATTGAGGGGTTCTAAACGAGGCAACATGATGAACGGCGGGCACACGTCGCATGGGCCTGCGGGCCCGCAGGGAAGCCGATGCAGGGCGTTCACGCTCGTCGAGTTGCTCGTTGTCATTTCGATTCTCGCGCTACTCATCGCTATCTTGCTGCCCGTCGCGGGGCGTGTCCGCGACCACGCCAGGGCGCTGGCCTGTCAATCCAATCTTCGACAGTGGGGCCTGCTGACCAATGCCTACGTGGCGGGCAACGATGGGAAGTTCTTCTTTTATAAAACGCACGTCGATACGGTGACCCAGCCACAACCCGGAACCGTCTGGGTTAAGAGTTGGTGGTACATATTCCTCACCGATTTCGGCAACTACAGGGACATCTGGCTGTGCCCGATGGCGACGGCGCGGCCGACCGATGGCCATACCGGCTCGACATTCCGCGCCTGGCGTGCCGCGCACGGCGCCGAGCGGCTCCGGGGCGGCGGCTGGGACGAGGTCGAACGGGAGTTTTTCGGCAGCTACGCCGTGAGCGGCTGGGTCGGGTTTGACCGCCACGAGGATCCGAATAGACCCAACAGTGGTTGTTGGACCACGCCCTATGTGAGCGGTGCGTCCGACGTCCCGCTGGTCTTCGATTGTCGCTGCTCGATCTACTACGGGATACTCGGCGGCCCGCCGCCCAAGCCGGACGCGAACCCGAACCAGTACTACAGCAGCAATGTCTGCATGGATCGCCACAGCGGCGGAATCAATGCCGTGTTCATGGACTGGTCGGTCCGCAAAGTCGGCCTCAAACAGCTCTGGGGATTGAAATGGCACAGGGAATACGACACAGCCGGCCCCTGGACCCTCGCCGGCGGTGTCCAGCCGGGCGATTGGCCCGCGTGGATGAGGAAATTCGAGGATCGATAGCGCAGCGGAGTACCGCGTACAGACACCCGCCTCGGTCCACCGGTCAATCCGCTACTGGAACAGTTGCGGCGCGAACTCGTTCAGGTAGTCGCGCCAATTGATCCACGTGTGTGCGCCGGGCGTCTCCTTGAAGACCACGTCGAAGCCGTGCTTCCTGAGCATGTCCACCGTTGCGCGGGAGGTCTGGATCAGGAAGTCGTCTTTGCCCGTGGCGAACCAGACGAGCTTCAATCCCTTTTTCCATTCCGCGTTGTCCAGGTTCCCTTTGTTCTGCTCTTCCCAGCTTGGGCCCTGGGGCGCGCCGCCGGGACCGCCGCCGGCGATGCCGAAGACGCCGGAACTGAAGACGCCGAAGTACGCAAATTTGTCCAGGCGAGGGATCGCGATGTTCAGCGTCTGGGCGCCGCCCATCGACAGGCCCGCAATCGCCCGGTGCTGGCGGTCCGTGTGCACGCGGTAGTTCTTCTCCACATATGGCATGATGTCGCCGTTGAAATCCTGGGTGAACTCGTCCATGGGCAGTCCGCGCCTGCCGAACGTGAACGGTCCAGTGTGTCCGGCCGGCATGACGACCACCATCGGCCTGGCCTTGCCCGCGGCGATCAGGTTGTCCAGGATGAACCCGGCCCGGCCCACGGATGTCCAGGAATCATCGCAGTCGAATGCCCCGTGCAGCAGGTAGAAGACGGGGAACTTGCCCTCGCCCCGCTCATATCCCGGCGGCGTGTACACGTGCATCCGGCGGAACCGCTGGAGCGACTTCGAGTAGTACGTGACTTCCGCGACCGCCCCGTGTGGCACGTCCCTGGTGTCCATGAAGTCTGAGCCCGGGACGTACACAAGGCTCCATGTATTCATGTTCGACTCGCTGGTGGAAGGGTTGCGGGGATCGATGACCGAGACGCCGTCCACGTTGAAGTTGTACCGATACGCGCCGGCCTCCAAGGGGCCGAGCGTCACTTCCCAGACGCCATTGGGATCCTTCTGCATCTCCGCACCCTGGCCGACACCGGGAATGTCGCCGGCGCTGAGCTTGACGGTCTCGGCCGTCTCCGCCAGGATGCGGAAGGTTGCCTTCCGGTCGGCGGCCACTTCTGGTGAGACGACTCGCGGTCCCATCGGGCCCCGGAACCGAGGAGTTTCAGCCGGCCGTTCCGCTGCCGTGGAGGTGACAACCCAGGCCGTCAGGATCGCGATGGCCACCGCTGGAACAATCGCTTTTCGTGTGTGCATCGTCTTTCTCCTTTGTCTCACATGTCGTTCAAGCCATCATTTCGTATTGGAATCGGTGAACAGGGTCTGGACCGTGGCGTGGAGATAGTGACGCCAGTTGATCCAGGTATGACCGCCGCCACTGATGTGCAGATCGTTCTTGATTCCGTGCCTGGTCAGTGTCTCGGCGAGGGCCTTGGATCCGGTGAGGGCGAAATCCTTGTCCCCCACGCAGATCGAGAAACGCTTGATCCACTCGTTGATCCTCGGGTTGTCCAGGAATGCGGCGTTGCGGGTCTCCCACTCTCCGGCATCGCGACCGATGCCTGCGCTCCAGACGCCCACATAGGCGAACTGGTCCGGATGGGCAACCACGACCTGGAGCGTCTGGCCGCCGCCCATGGACAGGCCTGCGATCGCGCGGTGCTCCCGCCCGACGCGCGTTCGGAAACTCCTCTCCACACACGGGATGATCTCCTTCATCATCTCGTCGGTAAAACGGTTGCGAGCGCCGGCCATCGCGGCCATGTACTCGGCCGACGGTTGCTCGCCGGGCGCGGTCCTGGGCAGGTTCGCCGGCCAGGGGAGACTGCCGTTGGGCATGGCCACGATCATGGGCTTGGCCTTGCCGGCGGCCAGGAGATTGTCGAGGATGAACCCGGCCCGCCCGATCGTGCTCCACCCGGAATCCTCGTCGCCGCCGCCGTGGAGCAGGTAGAACACCGGGTATCGCTCGCCGCCGGCGTCATATCCCGGTGGGGTGTAGACGTGCATCCGCCGCTGGGTGTCCAGCGTCTTGGAGAAGTACCACACCTGACGAATCTGGCCGTGGGGGACAGACTGATTGTCCTCGAATGCCGCCTGCTCGCCCGGCACGAAGAACATGCTGTCCAGACCCCGGATGCCCTGTTTGACCAGGGGGTTCAGCGGATCAATGGTCTTCACGCCGTCCACGGTGAACGAGTAACAGTAGAGATCCGGCGCCAGCGGCCCGACCGTCACCGACCACACGTCTTGGTCGCCCTTGGATAGTTTCTCGACGGCACCGCCCTCCATCCAGTCGCCGCGCAGGATGACTTCCGACGCTTTTGCAGCCTGGATGCGGAAGACCACGCGGCCATCGGACTGGACCTCCGGCGACACGACCTGCGGCCCTCGCGCAACACCCTGCGCCATCACTTGGGGCGTCCACACCCAGGCCCAACTCACGAGCGACACTACCGCTGTCAACCGAAACGATGACACTCGCTCCATAGCAATCCTCCTTTCCGTCTCATCCATTGTCTAAACGGCGGAAAACGCAAGCCGGACCCATTTGCGTTGTCTTCATATCTCGCACTCATGAACGATCCGGACCAGGGACTTCACCAGCATCTCGGCGTCTCGGGCCCCGCAGGCCGTCAGGAGGCGCGCGCGAACCGGCTCGCTTTGGGCCCAGAGTCTCTCGTACGTCTGTCTTCCTTTGCGCGTCAGGGCGACGCGGCGAGCGCGGCGGTCGGTGGGATGCCGCTCTCGCGTCACGAGGCCACGTTTCTCCAGGAGAACGAGCATGGCGCGAATCGTATTCGCGTCGGAAGAGGCCCGTCGGACCAGCTCCTGCTGCGTGATCCCATCCTGTTCCGCAAGCAGGGAGAGGAGAACGAATTGGTCGGCGGTCGCCGTTCGCGAAGTGAAACTCGCCTCCGTGCTGCGGTGCATCGTCCAGTACGCCGCTCGCAGAGCCATCGCAATGTCATGCCCGGACGCCATGGTGTGCCTTCCATCGACCGTACGTATACGTATGGACCTTCGACCGCCCACTCTACAGGGTGCCCCCGACACGGTCAACAGGAAAGTGGTTCCACTTCGACGGTGAAAGCCCATGTTCCGGCAGGTTGCCGAAGTGCGGTATTTGCCATCCTGAACGGAGCGCAGCCAAGTGAAGGATCTGGGCAGCGACCGAGGGATCGCTCTTTTGTCCGCAGCCCAGATTCCTTCCACTCGGGACAGGCTCTTCACCTTCCACGAGGCGAAGTCGGTCGAACTATCCCAGAACCAATGGCAGGAATTGACCAGGACATGTCAATTATTGACTGGTGTCGCCAGTACCTGCGAATGTACTATTGTACTCCGTGACGATCCAGTCCAATCTGCGCACGATGACAAACCGAGGAGAAGCCTATGTTCATTTCCGTGGCAAGATCGATTCTATGGGCGTGTGTTTTGTTGGGGCTGTCTTGCGGTCTGTCGGCATACGGGGCCGAATCGGCCGCATCCTTGCCCGACCCCGTGAAGCTGACCGCGGAGCAGGACCATCAGAGGATGATGGATCTCTTGGGCATCGCAGCGCTGAGGCCCGGAGCCAACGGCAGCAATCCGCAGGCGCCGAACTACGCCAACTATGACGAATCCAAGGCCAATCCCTATCCGACCCTGCCGGACCCGCTCGTCTTGAAGAATGGGCAGAAGGTCACGACCGCCGAGATGTGGTGGAGCCGGCGCCGCCCGGAGATCGTGGAGGACTTCGACCGGGAGATCTACGGCCGGGTTCCCAAGAGTACGCCCAAGGTGAACTGGGAAGTGACTGAGACGGTCGCGGATACCGATGGCAATGTTCCGGTCGTCGCGAAGCGCCTCGTCGGCCACGTGGACAATTCCTCCTATCCGCTCGTCACCGTGGATATCCAACTGACGTTGACCACGCCGGCCCATGCGACAGGTCCGGTGCCCGTAATGCTGGAATTCGGCTTCCTCTTCGGCCCCGGGGCGAGAGGGGGCAAACCTCCTGAGAGGAACTGGCCCGGCGCTCCGGCTGGTGTTCCCTGGCAACGGCAGGTCCTCGCCAGGGGCTGGGGCTACGCCGTTCTCAGTCCCAACAGCGTTCAGGCCGACAACGGGGCCGGCCTGACGACCGGCATTATCGGCCTGGTCAACAAGGGCCAACCGCGCAAGCCCGACGACTGGGGCGTGCTGCGAGCCTGGGCATGGGGCGCCAGCCGGGCGCTGGATTACTTCGAGACCGACAAGGCCGTGGACGCCAGACAGGTCGGCGTCGACGGCCACTCCCGTTACGGCAAAGCCGCCCTCGTCGCGATGGCGTACGATCCGCGATTCGCGATTGCCTATATCAGTTCCTCAGGCGAAGGCGGGGCGAAGATTCACCGGCGAAACTGGGGCGAGCTGGTCGAGAACGTCGCCGGGACGGGCGAGTACCACTGGATGGCGGGCAACTTCATCAAGTACGCCGGGCCGCTAAGGTGGGACGATCTACCCGTGGACTCGCACGAGCTGGTCGCTCTGTGCGCGCCGCGTCCGGTCTTCATCGGGGCCGGCGCCACCAATGGGGACGGCTGGGTCGATGCGAAGGGCATGTTCCTGGCGGCCGCCGGCGCCGGGCCGGTCTATAAACTCCTGGGCAAGAACGACATGGGGACCAGCGAGTTCCCCGAGATCGAGACGCCGCTGATCGACGGCGACGTGGCCTTTCGCCAGCACAGCGCCGGGCACTGGCCCGGCCCGAACTGGCCGACGTTCCTGACGTTTGCGGACCGCTACATCAAGGCGCCGCCTCTCGCGCCGCCGGCGCAGACAGTTCGGTAGCCCGCGGTATCTGGCGCGTCCCGGGAAGTGGATTCCCGCTTTCGCGGGAATGACAGATGTGGGAGCGGTCATAATTTGAGAGTGACACCACAACTTGCGTCACGACCTTGTCATTCCTGCGGACGCAGGAATCCATGAGCCGTGGGATCGGACATGTCCCAGCATGGAGGGCGCGTGTCATGTGTTATCTTTCCTCAGGGCCGCTTGGTTTTCACCTTGACGCGGAACGAGCCCGGCACGGGTTTCTCTGAGGCCACGTACAGGTATCCGCCGCCGCAGCCGGAGTACATCGCGCCGGGGTATCTCGATTGGTAGAATCTCAGGAGGGCCGGCAGGTCGATCTGGATCGTGCGATGTCGCACCGTGCCCGGCAGGATTGTTTCCCAGCATCGCATGCACTCGTTCATCGATTCGCCCAGGGCATCGATGTCCTTTGCGACGATGGCGTCGTAGCCGTCCCGCCCGGTCCGGCCGAGCCTTGCGATCCAGTTGGGGTCGAGATTCCTGATCTCCAGCGGATTGTAGCCCTCCGGCCGTTGATTCACGGGGAGGATGTGGATCGCGCTTTCCAGCCACCGCGCGACTTGCGGATCGTTGTTCGATTCGATGCGCCGGGGGAAGACACCGCCGCGATGACTGAAGTCGTAGTCCAGCCGGCTGACGCCGGGATAGACCAGGCCGATCATGTCCTGTGAGCCCGAGGGCTCGGCTCTGCCCCTGTTTTCCTCTTCGTAGAGTTGCTGCACCAATTGCTCGGGGTCGCCTTCGGGCGGCCGGCCATTCCACAGTCTCATCGCGACGTTGCGGGTGCCGATGCAGATGCCGGCCCGCTCCATGAACCAGAACTCGGGCTCGACGCACACGACGACCATCGAGCCGGGCGGCGACGGGTTATGCTCGGAGACGAACGGCTGATCGATCCAGCCACCGGCCAGCGCGAGCCGATACGGCAGGCGGCCGATGACCTCTGTGATCGTCGATTGAGGCCCTATCGCTCCCATAGGCAGGATTCGTCCCATCCCATCAGCTCACCGTACGTTTGCCGGCCTTGCGGTCCTTGTACTGTTTCTCGATCCAGGCATAGGTCTTCTTGAGGCCATCCGCGAGCGGCGTGCTCGGCTCCCAGCCCAGGACCTTCTTGATGAATGTGTTGTCGCTGTTGCGGCCGCCGACGCCCTTGGGCGCGTCGAGATCGTATTGGCGATCGAGCTGGACGCCGCCGATCTTCTCCGCCAGCGAGACCAGGTCGTTGATCGAGATCAGGAAGTTCGACCCGAGATTGATCGGGGTGGCGATCAGTTTGTCGCAGTGCATGATCATGTCGATGCCTTCGACGCAGTCGTCGATGTACATGAAGCTGCGAGTCTGGTGGCCGTCGCCCCAAATCACGATCTGCTTTCTGCCCGTATTCTTGGCCTCGATTACCTTCCGGCAAATCGCGGCGGGCGCTTTCTCACGCCCCCCGTCCCAGGTGCCCCAGGGCCCATAGACGTTGTGGAAGCGGGCGATGTGGGTCTCGAATCCTCGCTCGGCCCAGTACTCCTGGCAGAACATCTCGCTCATGAGCTTCTCCCACCCGTACCCGCGTTCGGCCATGGCGGGGTAGGCGTCGGATTCCTTCAGGGCCTGGGCATCCGGCCTCTTCTGCAATTCGACGTTGTAGGCACAAGCCGAGGACGAGAAGAAGTACCGGGTGGCGCCCGCCCGCCAGGCGGCTTCGACCATGTGCGTATTGATCAGGATGCTGCGGAGGCACTCGATGCGGAATCGCTCGATGAAGCCCATGCCGCCCATGTCGGCCGCGAGGTTGTAGACCTCGACAGCCCCTTCACAGGCGCGTTTGCAGTTGTCTTCGTGGCTGAGGTCCATGCACAGGCACTCGACGCCGGGCACTCGCTGGTACCACTCGGGCAGGGGTTTCTTGTCGATCGCCCGAATTCGCGTGAATCCCTGATCGTGAAACCGCCGCACGAGTGCGCCGGCGATGAATCCACCCGCCCCGCCGATGACGATCTGATCGTCCTTTAGGAGCATCGAAGCGGCCTGGGGGTTCTTTCTGGCAGCCATGTTCATCCTTTCCGCGGTCTATCCGACCTGTCTGTTCTTGACTCTATCGAACCACACGCAATAGAGTATAAGTGGTCGTACACAGCCGGCAAATAGCAATAGTTGTCCAACACATGATGATTCTTGACCTGGGCGCGGCCATGCGAAAGGAGATTATGTCAACGAGCGGTCCGCCTGAGTTCTTCTCGACACAAGTGCTGGAGGCCCGCCGCTTCTACCTGGACATGTCGGACCGTGCGCAACAGCCGCTGACGGTCGTCTGCGGCGGCTGCGAGCACTGCCGGCCGGGCTATCGGATCGACCGCTCCGATTTCCCTTTTTGCTCGATTGAATTCGTCGCCCGTGGCAAGGGCGCCCTGGGCCTTGCGGGCCGGGACTACGTCCTTTCGCCGGGCATAGTCTTCTCTTATGGGCCGGATGTCCCTCACGTCATCACCACCGACGCAGCCGCCCCATTGGTGAAGTACTTTGTGGATTTCAAGGGGCCCGGCGCCCGGAGAATGCTGGGCCGATATGGCCTCTCGCCCGGGACAGCCGCCCGAGTCACTCTGCCCGAGGCCATCCTGCGGATCTTTGACGATCTGATCGGCAACGGCGAGACGGACAGCCGGTACAGCCCTTTGTTGTGCGCGACGATCCTGCAAGAGTTGATCCTCAAGATCGCCGAGACCACCGTGACCGAAGAAGCCCACACGACCGCCGCGTTCAGCACCTACCAAACCTGCCGGGACTTCATTCGCACAAATTGCCTGAGCCTCCGGAGTCTCGACCAGATCGCCGGCCAGTGCCATATCGATACCGCCTATCTGTGCCGGTTGTTCCGTCGATTCGGCGACCAGAGCCCCTACCAGTACCTGATCCGACTGAAGATGACCGCCGCTGCCCAACGGCTCCAGCGCGAGAACGCCCGCGTCAAGGAGGTGGCCTACGAGCTTGGATTCTGCGACGCGTTTCACTTCTCCCGGGCCTTCAAGAAGGTCTTTGGCGTATCCCCCGACACCTTTCGAAAGCTTCGTTAGTCGCACGCATGCTCGATCAGGGATTTCATCTGCACCGTGGTCGGATACTCGAACACGGTCTGGGAAATGCACTCCCACCCGGTCGTCGCGGGGCCATTGTGGAACAGACGGAGTTCTTGCGGAAGCTTCGTGGCTGCGTCGATCGTGACCTCGAACTTGACGAGGTAGGACCGGCCCGCGCCGGCCCGGTTCGTCCGCGTCCATTCATAGACCTCGCGGTCCCCCGTCCTCGAGACCCGAAGCCACCTCGCGTCGGAGGGAGCATCCATCAGCATCGGACTTGGACATGTGGCGTTTATTCTCTGCACGCCGGTATACTCCAGGTCGCTCAGGAGACCGGATTCCGTCTCTCCGGACGCCAGGTTCGTGCGTTCTTTCCGCCGAGTGTCGAGGTCGTACGCGATGTGCTCGCCGGCCCGGGTCATCGCCAGGACATTCATTTCTTTGGAGATCCATATCTCACAGACGACCTCGCCCGCGCGCGGACTGAATCTGGTGATATGGACATTCTCCGCGCGATTGCACGCCGCCGCGACTTCCCCGTAGGTGGTTCCGGAGGTGCCATGCGCGCACACGAGAAGAGCGACCAGAACACAGATCGCCGGGATGGCGCACACAGCCTTGAGTATCCACCCGACCCGTGAGCGGATGACCATCTTCTTTCGGACGGCCCCGCCCCAATCTCGCAGACGACACAACAGATGGGGAGGCCACACCTCCGCCACACAGCGGCAGATCGCAGATCGCCCGTCATTCCGGGGATGCAACATCCACCTGTGGTGGCTGCGCCGCCACTCGTCTCCGCACACTGCACTCCGTATCCGATCGCTCATGGTTCTCCCTCCTTTCACCATCGAATCCTCCACTACTCCGTTCTCCAACGGCCGCAGGCCGACGTCTCACGCACCTCCACGCCTTTTCAGCAGTTGCCGAGAAGCCGCTCTTGCCTCCGTACGTCCTCGCACAGACCCACGCTCATCTCTTTCGCTCCGGCGCGCCCGCACATCGCGACATACGCCTCACTGGAAGCCCCGCGGCGATACATGAACCCTGCGGATCGCTCGTCCCGCAGATACCGGTACGCACATCCCGCACGGCGCGCCCAGAAAAGAACGAATCACGTAGCTCTCAGATCCAAATCGCCCCTGGAAAACCGCTCGCTGCCTGCTACACACTTGGGGCAAGGATAGTCTATCGGCCCGGCGAGAATGCAGTCAAGGCGAAAAATCCCGGCTCTCGAAAAAAAACACCCCCGTCCTCGCCCGCATTCCTGCAGGACACGGCGCCTCGGTTTTCCGCTATTCTGGGGGGCTATTTCCCTGAGCGGAGTCTTTCACCGGCCTGACGTATCTCCGCCCAGACACGCAGGAAGCTCTCCCCGGCGATCTTGCGGATGTCCTGCTCCCTGTATCCCCTACGCAGAAGCTCCGCGATCAGGTTCGGGTAGCAGGAGACATCTTCCAGCCCGACGGGGACCTCGGTCACGCCATCGAAATCGGACCCGAAGCCGACGTGATCGACGCCCACCAATCGCGCGATGTGATCGATATGTGTGGCTACCTCCGAGACTTGTGCCTTCCCAAAGGACGCCTGCCCCCATCGCTCGTGAATGTAGCGGCTCCTGGCCTCGCCCTGCAGGCGGTTGTCGCGGATATGCCGGCGGACCTCCTCCTGGACCTCCGTGAACTCGCGGTTGACCGTCGCATTGACGAACATCGACCCGAAGTTGACCTGGATCAGGCCGCCTTTGGCCGCGAGCAGGCGGATCATATCATCGCTCATGTTCCGGTGCCAGCCGGGCGTGAAGTGACGGCACGCCGAGTGCGTCGCAACGACGGGCGCCTTCGAAAGCTCCATCACCTGATAGAATGCGTCGTCGGAGACGTGCGAGACGTCGACGATCATGCCGAGGCGGTTCATCTCGGCGATCAGTTCCTTGCCGAAGGGGCTGAGCCCGTGCCACTGGGCCTCGTCGTCGAAAGAGGAATCACAGATGCGGTTGTTCTTCGAGTGGGTCAGCGTGATGTAGCGGATCCCGCGGTCGCAGAAGTGCTGCACGTTGGCGAGGTCCCCTTCGAGGGCCGAGCCGTTCTCGATTCCCATGAGAATCGAGATGCGGTTGTCGCCGAAGTGAGTCCGAATCTCGTCGGGCGAGCGGGCCAGGACGAAATGGTCGGGCCACTTGCGACCGAACCCTTCGATCATGTCGATCGTTTGATCGGCGTAGGCCTTGGCCCCGCCGGTCTCCTCGTACTCGGGGGCGACGTACACGGCCATGAAGAGGGCGTCCAGCCCGCCCTGCCGGGCCCGGACGTAGTCGAAGTGCCCGCCTTCGATCCGGCGGGAGATGTCCTGCATCCTTTTCTGGAGTTCGAACGGCGTGTCTAAATGCGTGTCGATCAGCAGCATCCGATGAGCCAGATCGTCTGCCCGCTGGCCCAGATCCGTCTGTGCCGGAGTTTCATCAAGTGCGGCGGACATCGCTTCGAGCGCGGACATGTACACTCCTTTCGAGTAGTTCTCCAGCAGCCGCAGGGCCGTGCTGCTGTCATTTTCGTAGAGCCGACATGCGGCCTCCTCGATGGGCCTTTGGATCGTAGCGGCATCTCGTTCGATCCGCTGCTGCTCGGCCCTCAATCGCTCCATTGCCGGGGCGCCTTTGCCGTCCATCTTGTCCCGGAAGTTCGAGAACGTCCAGAATGCCTCCTGTGGATCGGCCGTGAACTCCGCTTGAACCTTCCGGTCGTAGGCCCGGGCCGTGGGGCGCTGCGATTCGAGTCTGTAACCGATGGGAAAGTCCGCAATTCCAAAATGGAACGGGATGTAGAACGAGGTCCGTGGCGAGGCCAGGCAGACCCAGTATGCAATGCCGACCTCCGCCGGCATATCGCTGCGAAGCTGGGCGACGAAGCTGGTCTGCGTTGCACCGCTGCACAGCGAGCAGACGAACGGGGAATCGGCAGGGACCGGTGAGGACTCGTTTTCCTTGTCGTGTCGCAGAATCTGCATCACGTCCGCGACGCTGAGCCTGTACCTGGGCACGACCGAGAACGGCAGATCGGGCCCCGGCGTCAGGGGTTGGCCCGTGACATAAGACAGTCCGCTCCACAGCCGGCCCGTGTTGTTGGGGTGGCCGGCGGCCTGCGGGTTCGCGTAGACCGCGGCGAAATCGAGCGCCCCGGCCGACGGATCGTACCACCCTCGCGACCTCGCGTACTCCGCGATGTCCTTCGAGGCCAGGACGTTGTCCGTATCCTCCAGGGCAACCGCGCGAACCGTGTATGTGTTGGCCACCATGGCGACCTCATCGTCGGGCACGCGCCGGGCCAGCCAGTGCTTGCCGTTGACCACGCAGAAGAGCCAGCCCTCCTGGGGGTCGGCGATGATATAGGTTCGCCCGGAGTCGACGTAGCCAAATCGCTCGACGAGCCGGCCGGCCAAGAGGACGCCGTCGCGGGCCGTCGTGGCCCGTTGGGCGACCAGACGCCGCAGGTCCCAGCCGATCCCGCCGGCGGTCAGTTCCGGCCGATTCTCACGCGAGGGGCAGTTGTCCGAGCAGACGGTCACGCCCCACTCATTGACGTAGCTGTCGGAGAACAGCATGCCGGGCATTTCCGACCAGATGTAGGACCAGGTTTCTTGGACCTGCTCCAGGACGCCACCGTCGCGGAGCGTCGTCGTCGTGTCGGCCGGATACGTCTGCCGGGGCGCCTTGTGATGGTTCACAATCTGGGGGGCCCCGTCGTCTTCGTTGTGCCCGACGAGAACGCAGCCCTCCGAGGAGGCGTTCTTGCCCACGACAATGGAAAAGCACCCCTGTGACGGAACGCTCCACGCCAGGAGCAGGGTCGCCAGAACCGCGAGAAGAACTCGATGACCTCTTCTGGTCAAACAAAGTCTCGCGACAAACGTATTCACTATCATAACACATCCTCACTACGGCTCTGACGACCTTGCGTAGAGGACGGCCAGAGCCGTCTTTTGCGCGGGCGCGTGCCGTCAATCGCGCTGGGTCTCCGTGTCGATCTGTCCTTCCGTCGAAGCCACGAAGACCGCACACACGCTGTCTCCTGTTATGTTCACAACCGTACGGCACATATCGAGGAAGCGGTCCACGCCCATGATAATGCCGATTCCCTGGAGAGGCACGCCGACGCTGCCGAGCACGATGGCCAGCATGATGACGCCCGCCCCCGGAATACCGGCTGTGCCGATGGACGCGAGTACCGCCGTGAGCACGATGGTCAACTGCTGCGCCAGGCTCAGGTCCATACCGTAGACCTGGGCCAGGAAACCGGCGGCAACGCCCTGGTACAGCGCCGTGCCGTCCATGTTGATCGTTGCCCCCAGCGGCAACGTGAAGCTGCAAATATGCGAGGGCACGCCAAGCCGTTCGGTCACGCAATCCATCGTCACGGGCAGCGTCGCATTGCTCGATGAGGAACAGAAGGCCATCAACTGCGCCGGACGAATGCCGCGGAAGAATCTCGTGATGCTCGTTTTCGTCAGCGTTTTCAGCACGGCGAAGTACACGACGAACACGTGCAGACCCAATCCGAGCAGGACCACCAGGCTGTACTTGATGAGCATCAGGAGAATGCCGACGCCGAAATCAGCGACGACCGATGCGATCAACGCGAAGACGCCATACGGCGCCGCCAACATGATGACGTGCACCATCCGCACAATGATCTCGTCGATGCCCTTGAAGAAATCAATGACCGGCCGGCCCCGCTCTTCCGGGATCAGCGTCAGGCAGATGCCCATCAGCAGGGCGAAGAAGATGATCTGGAGCATCTGGCCGTCCACGAGGGCCTTGACCGGATTCGTCGGGATCACGTTCAGAAGCAGGTCTCGGATCGCGGGCTTCTCCACGACGGATGGGGCCGTCGCGTCCTTCTGGCTATCCGCGTCCTGGACGAGCTTCTGTCGCGCCTGCTCGGAGAGGCTCGAGCCAGGCCGTACGAAGTCCGTGAGCAGCAGACCGATAGTGACTGCGGCGGCCGTGGTGCACATGTAGAAGATGAGCGTCTTGGCCCCGATCCGGCCGAGAGTGCGGATGTCTTTCAGGCTCGCGGTGCCCACCAGCAGTGAGGCGAACACCAGCGGCACGACGACCATGCTGATGAGCCGAATGAATGCCGTCCCAATGGGCTTGATATACGTGCCGACGAACTCGGCAAAGCCGAACCGATTGGCGATCAGCCCGAACACGGCCCCCACCACGAGGGCAATAAGGACCTTCGTATACAACTGCAATTTCGGTAGCCGCATGGGATCTCCGAACTGGGGATACACGGTCCGGCCAGATCATAACGAAGCGGGCGCCGGTCGTCAAAGAGGTTTGTTCACCGCGGCCGCCGCGAATGCGAGCAAGCCCCCACCAGGGCGCCGTAGATCGCGTCGCGGTGCGCTCGGTCGGTCATGGCCTCGGGATGCCACTGAACGAAGAGCCCGAACCCGCCGTCGGTCCGTTCGAGGGCCTCGACGACGCCATCCTCACTGCGGGCAACCACTCGCAGATCCTTGCCGAGGTCGTCCACCGCCTGATGATGGCTTGAGAACACCGTCGCCTCGTTCGCTCCGAGAATGTCCGCCAGCCTGCTGGATGTCACGATCGTAACGCGATGGTACTTGCGATGATCCACCGTCTGGCCGATCTCGGAGGGGATATCCTGGATCATCGTCCCGCCCCGGACCACGTTGGTGAACTGCATGCCGAGACACACGCCCAGTACGGGTTTGCCGGTCGCGAGCCAGTCGGCAATCAGCTTCCGCTCGAACTCATACCGCTGCGGCGTCAGGGGCTGGACCGTCTCATGGGGCTCCTCGCCGTATGCCTGGGGAGGAATATCGTCCCCGCCAATGAGAACGAGGCCGTCGAGCTCTTCGAGGTATGCCTGCAGGACTCGCTCGTCATCGATCGTGGGCAGTACGAGAGGAATGCCGCCGTTTTCCGCCACGGCCTGGGCATAGGCGAACGGCGTGCTCGTCTGTGCGGCCTTGTCTTTCTGGGCCGGCTCGTAGACGCTCGTGATCCCGATCAACGGCCCCGACGACACCCGGCCCTGCTGACAGCCGACGACCATCCCGAAAACACCAATGCAGACAGCCAGTGCCGCGCGACGTACGGCGTGATTCGCATCATTCATGTTCTACCCCTATCGTAAAGTCCCACGGCTCAGAGAGAGCGACGGCTGCCAGCTTACCACCCACCAGGCGGGTTGTCCATGCCCGCTTGGCACGAGCACAGCAGCGATGAATCTCCTGGGATTGTCATTCACGCTGCGACGTGTTACCCTGTGGCAAATGGTGAATTGTGAATCGTCAATTCCAAAGGTTGGACGCCCTTATGGGAAAGCTGTTGCGACTGTACTTCGGCACGTCTCTGGTCCTGCGTATCTTCATCGGCTTCCTTGCCGGCTCACTGGTCGGGATCCTCTTCTGGTACCTGTCCCGCACAACGGGTGACCCGGCGACGCCCGGGTCGACGCTCGTCGAACGGGTCATCCCCTGCATCCTGCCCTTCGGCCAGGTCTTCGTGCAGATGCTCAAGATGATCGTCGTGCCGATCATCTTCTTCTCGTTGGTTGTCGGAGCGTCGAGCCTGCCGATCAAGCGGTTCGGGCATATCGGCATCCGAGTCATTGGGTGGTATCTCCTGACGTCCCTGTTCGCGGCGGCGCTGGGCACGTGCCTGGCCCTGGCGATCAGCCCGGGCTCGGGCGCCGATCTCGGCGCGTGGCAGAAGCTGGCCCAGCTCAAGATGACCGAGGCCCACGAGGTCGCCGCGGAGATCCCCACCCAGGGGACGCTCTCGCAGATCCTGCTGAACCTGTTCCGCAATCCGTTCGAGGCCCTGGCGGCGAGCAACTTCCTCCCGATCATCGTCTTCTCGATTCTCTTCGGCCTGGCCATGCGAGTCCTGATCGAGGCCGGGGATGAGCAGCGGGCCAGGCGACTACAGATGCTGGGCGACCTGCTCGAAGCCGCCCGCGACGCCATGTTCAAGATTGTAGACTGGATCCTCGAGTATTCGCCCATCGGCGTATTCGCCCTGACAATCGTGAACTTCGGCCTCTACGGCCCCTCCATCGTCGGGCCCTACGTCAGCGTGACATTGGGCGTCGTCCTCGGCATCCTGAGCATGATCCTCATCGTGTATTCCATTCTGCTCTGGGTGGTCACCCGGCAAAGCCCGCTGGCCGTGCTCAAGCGGCTCCGCGAGCCGATGATTATGGCGTTCATCACACGCAGCAGTGCCGCGACGCTGCCGGTCTCGATCAAGGCGGCCCAGGAGGAGCTCAAGGTCCACGGCGAGTTGGCGAGCTTCGCGCTGCCGCTCGGCGCGACGATCAACATGGACGGCGTCTGCGTGCATCTGCCCATGTTCGCGATCCTGGCCGCCAACATGTTCGGGATCCACCTGACGCTCGGCTCACTGATCGTCATGGTCATCACGACCGTGCTGGCCTCCATCGGGGCCGGCGGCGTCCCCGGCGGCAGCCTCATGCTGCTGTTCATCATCCTGGAGAATCTGGGCCTGACGGCCGACCAGGTTGCGGTGATCGTGGCGCTGGCCCTCGGCATCAACCCGATCCTCGATATGTTCGAGACGATGAACAACGTCACGGGCGACCTCGTCTGCACGTACGCGGTGGCGTCCAATCAGGGTCTTGTCGGTGCCCCGTCCGACGGCGCGGCGCACGTTGCGGGTGAGGCAAAGAACGCTTAGTCCGAAGACGGAGTTCGAGCCGCGAGGTTCGTTCCGCTCAGTCCGAGGCTCTGGAGAAGGCCGATCAGGTCCGTCCCGATGAAGAAATAGTACCGGCCGTCGTCGCGCGAGTCGGCCATGAGGTCATAGCCCAGGCCGCATTGGAGTCTGTCCTCCCAGAATGCACGGGTCGCTCCCAACCCGATCTGGACCGCGTCGCTCGATTCTTCCGAGTCGAAACTCAGGAACGCACTGTGGATGCCGATGGACGGCCGGAAGGTCCGCAGGAAAGGTGCATACCATTCCATATCCTCGGCCCTCGGAACGTAGTGATGCATCCAGGACAACGTCGGGGCGAACCGGAACCCGTCGTCTTCTCCATGTCGTCGAGGAGATCGAGGTCCGCGATCAGAAAACACTCCCGCCAGCGTATCTCGACATTGAGCTGTATGGCCCGGTCGTGCGCAAGGACCACCTGTATGCCGCTGGACAGGACCATAACTGTCTTCCTTGGGTCTGATGCGGCCGTGTCCAGCTTCTCTTCCTTCTCAGTCTTGTCTGCGATGACCCTGACTGTTCTCCCTTGAGCTGTGAGGGGCGGCGCAAAGGCAGCAAATGGACAGCAGCACTTGCTGTCGCCGTTGCAGGTCATTCTTCCGAGTTTTCAAAGATGTCGTGCCTGGCGTTGTGAAGCGGATCGTAGTGTTGCCGGAGTGGATCGTCAAGCCACAGAAGAAGTCGAACTGCATCGACATGTGCTGGTCTGGAGAATCGTGATTCGGATGTCGTCGAAATCCGGTCCATGGGTAAG
>Ga0116141_10001134_pt1 | contig 22501 bp, 17 predicted proteins | sample AD_UKC097_MetaG_FD_89744 | JGI IMG/M metagenome (GOLD analysis project Ga0116141, IMG submission 89744) | Active sludge microbial communities of municipal wastewater-treating anaerobic digesters from USA - AD_UKC097_MetaG | ecosystem: Engineered > Bioreactor > Anaerobic > Digestate | place: USA...
CTCCATCATCGGCACGTGCTTGTGCGCGGCGGCGTGGAGTACGACCGCCGGCCGATACTCCTCCAGTACCTGCCGCATCCTCTCCCTGTCGCCCACGTCCCCGATCACGGGCACGATCCTGGTCGCGGCAAAGTGCCTCTTCATCTCCTGTTCCGTCTGAAACAGCAACGGCTCGGCCCGCTCGATCAGTATGAGGAGCTTTGGGTCATATCTCGCGACCTGCCGCGCGAGCTCCGAACCGATCGACCCCCCCGCCCCCGTCACCATGACGGTACGGCCAGAGAGGAAGTCCCGAAGCCCCGCCGCGTCGAGGCGAACCGGGTCGCGCCCGAGTAGGTCCTCGATCTCGATGTCTCGGATTGGATCCAGCGTCACCCGTCCCTGGAGAATGTCCGATAGGCCCGGAATGATCCGTACCTTGACCGGCGCCCTTTCGCAGATCTCGACGATTCGCAGAATCTGCGACCGCGAACCCTTCGCTATGGTGATGACGACGTGGTCGATGTCCAGCTCTCTCACGAGGCGAGGGATGTCGTCCGCCGTTCCGAGCACGCGCACATCGTGGATCTCCAAACCGAGCTTCTCCAGGTCGTCGTCCACGAACCCTTTGACTTCGATGTCGATGTCGCCCCTTCCGAGGATCTCCCGCACAGCGAGGACGCCTGCTCGCCCAGCGCCGACGAGAAGCACCGACTTCCGCGCGAGCCGCTTCCGCTCACGCGAGCTCTCCACCCTCTCGAACCTCTCGTAAACCATCCGACGCAATACCCGCAGCCCGAGCACCCCGCCGAAGCCCAGCACCGCCGTCATCAGCGTGACAGAGACTGGCACTCGAAGGTCTCTCAGGTTCTCAGGCAGCGCGAACCGACCCGCGAGTAAGGGCATGGCACCGACCGCGCACGCAGTCACGAACTTTCGCAGTTCCGCCAGACCCACGTAGCGCCAAATGAGCCGGTAAACGCCGAAGACGACGAGCGCACCGAGCTGCACCGCGACGACACAAGGCAGTTGAACCAGAATCTGACGCGCGTACGACTGCGGGATCACAAAATCGAACCGTAGCAAGTACGCCAACCCGAAGGCCCCCGCCAACACGATCACGTCGAGCAAGACTTGCACCCGACGCGACAGAAACGCTCTCCAAGCCCTGACCGGGCTCTCCCCCGGAGCCTCCCGCTCTCTCGTTTCAGTCACCGCCGCCCCTCCCGTTGCACTCCTCGCACCGCCGCAATTACCCGCGCCCGATCCTCCCTCGCTAGGCTCGATCCGCTCGGCAGGCAGAGCCCGCGGTCAAATATGCGTTCCGCCACCCCTCCGCCGACCACGCGACACCCGGCGAACACCGGCTGCAAATGCATCGGCTTCCACACCGGCCTCGCCTCGATGTTCTCCGCTTCCAGCGCGAGTCTCAGATCCTCCCGGGTCGCACCGAATCTCTCGGCGTCGATCGTAAGACACGTGAGCCAGCGGTTAGAGACACCCCACGGCGCCTCCGGCATGAACCTCACCCCCGGCAGCTCATCCAAGGCCTCCCGGTAGGCATCGAAGTTCGCCCTCCTGGCGATGACCCTCTCACCAAGGGTTCGGAGTTGCCCTCTCCCAAGCGCCGCCAGAATGTTGCTCATGCGATAGTTGAATCCGATCTCTGAATGCTGGTAGTGTGGCGCCGAGTCACGGGCCTGAGTTGCAAGAAACCGCGCCTTCCGGACCAACTCCCCGTCGTTCGACAGCAGCATCCCCCCTCCAGAGGTCGTGATGATCTTGTTTCCGTTGAAGGAAAGCGCCGCCGCCTTGCCGAAGCTCCCTGCTGCCCGCCCGCCGCACGTCGCGCCCAGCGCCTCCGCCGCGTCTTCGACGAGAGCTACCCCATACCTGTCACAGAGCATTTCCAGGGCCGCGTAGTTGCAGGTCTGCCCGTAAAGGTCCACGGCCACAAGAGCTTTCGGTCGCCTCCCGGTCGCCGCAGCCCTCTGCAATTCATCGGCGACGAGGTTCGCGTCGATCGTCCAGCTTTCGTCGCAGTCGACGAACACGGGACGGCCTCCTTGGTAGACGATTGGATTCGCCGAGGCGCTGAAGGTAAATGAGCTGCAGAGCACCTCGTCCCCGGGCCCGACTCCGAGCAGCAGCATGGCGAGATGAAGGGACGCGGTCCCGGAAGTCAGAGCCGCCGCGTGCCGGACGCCGACGGTCTCGCACACCTCCCGTTCGAAGGCGTCCACGTGAGGGCCGAGCGGCGCGACCCAGTTGGACAGGAATGCGTCGTCAACGAGCGGCTTCTCGTGCCCCGTGAGGTGAGGCGGCGAGAGATATACGCGTTCTTTGCTCATCGCTATCTGAGCGGTTTCGCCGGGATGCCCACTACGGTCGTTCCTGCTGGTACGTCCCTCGTCGCGACGGCGCCGGAGCCGACTGTGGCGCCGTCTCCGACGGACAGATACTGGAGGATCTGCGCTCCCGTTCCGATCAGGGCGCCCTCGCCGATCCTCACTCCGCCGGACACGTTTACCGTTGGGTTCAATACCGAACCACGCCCGATGGTCGACTCGTGGCCGATGGTGCAGAGGAGATTCACCACAGCGAACTCCTCGAAATGCACGTGGACGGTGGCCACTGTACCCGCACAGAGCATCACTCCGCGCGCAACCTTACAGGTGCTTCTGTCAAGTCTCACCGTAGGGTGCACGAGAGCCGGCCACTCAAGCCAGGGGCACTTCTCGAGCAACGCCTCCGCAACTCTAAGACGGGCCGCTGGCGTCCCGATTCCGATCACCGCTGCTCGAATGCGCTTTGCCCTTTCCGCAGTGCAGAGCCAGTCGAAATCTCCCAATACCTCGGCACGGGAGTCCCGGTCGCCGAGCTTCGAGAGATCTGACACGACGTACCCGGAGAACTTGTACCGCGCCTGCCCGGCCTCGTTGATCTCTTCGAGCAGCCATCGCGTTTCCCGTGCAAGCCCGCCCGCCCCAACGACGACCAGTTCCTTCATCGCGCTCACGTCGCTCCTTCCCGTTCCTTCGCCTCTGTTTCCGATCCCTCAAATCTCCGCATGGTCGCTTCTCCCGCTGCCGAGATTCCTCTGCGGCGAGCGACGGTGGTCAGCGTCGCCAGGAGAATTGCCAGATCGAGTCCGAGAGTCCTGTGGTCGACGTACCAGACATCCAGTTCGAATTTCTCCTCCCAGGAGAGTGCGTTTCGACCATTCACCTGCGCCCAGCCCGTCATCCCAGGGAGCACCTCGTGTCGGCGAGCCTGGCGGGCGCTGTACAACGGCAGATACTCCACGAGCAGCGGTCTCGGCCCAAGGAGGCTCATCTCGCCTCGCAGGACATTCCACAGTTCCGGGAGCTCATCGAGACTCTGCCTCCGGAGGAATCGGCCCCATCTCGTCAGTCGCTCGGCGTCCGGCGTCCTCTCGACCTCCCCTGAGCGATCCGCTCTCATGGTCCTGAACTTGACGAGCCGAAAGGGTCGCCCCCGTAGTCCCGGTCGCTCCTGCCTGAACAGCACTGGTCTGCCGAGAAGGATCAAGGATACGAGCGCGATGCCTGCAAGGACCGGCGACAGCAACACCAGGCCCGTCGCCGACACGGCAATGTCGATCAGCCGCTTCACGCTCCCCATCTCCTGATGCGTCACCTTCGCTTCGCCCTTTCTCCGGTCACGCGCAGTCGTCGCCGCGGCAATCGCTGCTCTCGCGAGCCCCCCAACTCGGCTTCCTCGCCGCAATCGAACGGAGGATGCCGTCTCGCTCGCGGTCGGCGTCGAAACGGGAGGGTCCATTCCGCAGGCCGGTGTGGTCGACGAGGCACACAAGCGGTGCATCGAGTCTTGGCCCCGAACTTCCGCTCGTCGCCGCCCGTCCGACTACCGGCTGTCGACGACCCAGGGTCCTTTCGGCATCGCCCCTGTCTGTCACTCGCACCTACCGGCACGGCACCCCTGCAGGTTCTGGAGTTTCGCCGCGGGCCGCGGGCGCACTCGCCGTAAGCTGCTCAGCGAACACCGTCGAGATGGGTGCGAAGCGGAAGCGACCGAAAAGCGCCCTCAGCTTGGTAATCGTGTGTTGCCTGCCGCGGATCTGGCTCGGAACGAGCTTCTCGATGCGCCGACGGACATGCGCGTCCAGGCCCACAGTCGTCTCCCTGAGCTCCGCCTCGCAGTCCAGCTCGTACGGATGCAGGTACACCACTGCCGGTCGTCGTTCGCGTTCCAGCCGCTTCAGGGACCAGCGGCTGAACCATCCTGGTAGGTGACGCAGATACCCGCCCCCCGCCGCGGGAATCCGCACGCCGGCGATCGAGACGACCGTCAGCGGCACTTCCAGCAGGTGCCCGCCAGCCAACCTCACCGAGTGAACGCCCACTTCTGCTTCTGGGAACCCATGGCGCGCCACCCGGCTCGGCATCACCGAACTCGAGTACTCGAAGCCCTGTTCAATGAGTACCTCATACGCCCACCATGTCGCGCGGGTCAGGCTCATCGCGACCGCTCGGTATCCCTTGACCTGGCCTCCTGCCGCATCCTCGACGACGGCCTTCGCCCGACGGATCGACTCGCGGAACGCGTCCCTTCCCAGGTCGTGGATTCGGTGATGGTGGTACCCGTGCACCCCTATCTCATGCCCACCCTTAACGAGGCGCCGCACGAGTCCCGGGAACGTCGCGGCAACCTCTCCGAGGACGAACCAGGTCGCCCGGAGCCCGTGGCCCTCGATCAACTCGATCATCCTCTCCGTGTTGCGCACCACGGCAGCCGTCGGCGGCACGACCCGGCCGCCGATCCAGAGTACGACCGCATTGTTCCAGTCCTCCACGTCCACACTCAGGGCATGCACCAGTCTTCGCGGTGCATCCGCCACGCGGGCCGCCGGAACTCCGACCACGCGGCTCACTGGCTCCGCTCTCGCGCCTCGCTCAGCCGGAAGCGCGCGGCCCGGCGCTGAGGGCTCAGTGCGGCTTGGAGGTTCTCGAGCAAGTACCCCAGCGCAGGGCCCGGATCGCGAATGGAAAACACCTGATATCGAAGACGCGGCGAGACAAAGGTGAGCCAGCTTCCCAGCTGTCGCCAACGATCTCGGCTCGTGACGAACCACAGCAGGTCTCCGCCGAAGAACCGCAGGTACTGATCGGTCAGATACTCGGTGATCGGCTCTGGTTCCCTTCCATGTGCCATCTCCCAGAGCATCTCGGTCATGTCCAGTCCCGCCGCGTACGTCGCGCCGTAGCTCTCCGGGAAACGCGGGTTGATCTCCATCAGCTTGACCTGCCCGTCGCGTGGATCCGAGATGAAATCGAAGTCGCAGAATCCGGACCACTCGAGTGCGACCATCATGGCCCGAACCTGCTCCACGATATCCGGACGTCGTACGGTACGGTTGAGTACGCTGGAGCCCGCCGCCGGAGGGTAGAAACGCAGTTTCTCGTAGACGACCGCGGCGAGCAGACTCCCTTCTCGGCCCATGATTGCGTCCGCCTTGAACTGGGCTCCCCCTGGCGGCACCCAGTCCTGGACAAACGAACGCCCGTACTTCGCCTCCACCGACGGAAAGGCCGATCGGAGCGCCTCCGGCGTCTCAGCCTTCGTGATGCCGCGCGCCCCTGCCGATATGGCGGGCTTCACGAGACAGGGGTAGCTTGCCCGTCGCACGACTTCGTCGAGCGAGCGTTCGTCCGGATACCACGTCGACGGAATCGGCACACCCGCGGCGGCCGCAGCCTGCAGCGTCATGATCTTGTCGCGGCCCCTTACGAAACTCCGATACGGCGGCAGAACGAGGCGGGTCACCTTCCTGAAGGCGTCTTGGTGGCGCGCGATCAGATCACTAGCGACGTCGCCCACCGGATAGAGCATTTCCACATCGCGCTCACGTACGGAACGGAGCAGCGCCTCGGTGAAACCATCCGGATCTTGGGTGGGATCCGGATACACGAGTCGCTCCCGAACGAATCGGGAGAACATACCCGCGCAGACGCGTGTCGCGGCGCCTGCCACGACGGAACGCCCCATGGCCGCTGCCGACCTGATGATCGGCAATGCCGCCTTTGCAGCCGACTCGACCACGAATACGCGCGCGCGGTGCCCGTCTCTCGTCACGATGCGAGCCCCACGTCGGTTGAGATGCGCTTCGCAGGGCCGAAGGCGACAACCGCCTGGCCGGCTGGCACGTCGACCAGCTCCATGAACACGCCACCGCTTCCGAGCTCTATCTCCACCGGCAAGCCTGTCAAGTCGTGGTCACCGTTGTTCCTTACGATCACCTCTCCATTCTCAACGCCGACTCCGACCGCCCGCGTCCGCGGACTCAGGACGTCACGCCAGTACCGCCCGACAGCGGTCACGGTTCCGACGTAGAAATCCCCGTCACAATCCCCGAGTACGTGCCGCAAGAACTCCTCCGTTAGGTGGTAGCAGCTCCAGCCCTCGTGCAGCAGGAGATGATGGTGCGCCATGAAGAGAAAGGTTCCGCCCTCCCGTCGCGCCCTATGAAGCCAGTACTTCAGCATCGCGACCTTGAAGGCGTCGTTAGGATCTCCCGGATACTTCTTGGTTATTTCGACAAGCCGCTCGCAGCCCTCGGGATGATGAGGCCGCACTAGGCGGAGGACGTTCGTGAAGGCCGATGCGTTCGTGTCCGTGCCGATTTCGAGGCCCGCCGCCTCGACGGCCCGCGAAGTGTGCTCGTCACAAACCCGACCCGGCACGCCCCAGCTCGTCACCTGCACGCCAAGCGTCTCTGCGATCAGAGCCGAGTTCGTCCGCGCATTGTCGCGCTGCTCTGTGAACGAATCCCCCGGTTCACCACGATGCCACCCGTATCGCCCTTCCCCGATCCACGCGTGGCTCTTCCAGGCGTTTCCGGGATCTGCGGCGGCATGAGTACCGAGATGAATGTACATGTGGTTGCCAATCTCGACCGCGAGCTCTCGCGGAGTGCTCACTGGGAACTCGAGGACTGACTGGACGGTGATTTCCTCTCGGAGAAACCTGATGAAAGTCGGGATCTCGCCGCTTCTCCGATCCCACCCGAAGTGCTCGCAGAAGCGACGATGCTCCTCCTCGACCAGCGAGAGCCGACCCGAGAGGAACAACGTGCTGGGCATCCGGAAGCGCCGCGCCAACCCCAGCGAGAGGCGAAGCCCTTCCTCCGACTGAAAGGTCGCCGGGTCGTACAGGTCCTGGTCTCCCCGCCAGGCAAACGCGGCCCGGGCTCCGCCCTTCCATCGGCGAATGCGCGCTGACACCGGCCGGGCCCGCTCGGCTGCCACGACGCCACTGATGCTCAGCCGTCGGCTCTCGACCCGATCGCCGTGCTTCACGTCTACGACGAGGAGTGCACCCCTTCCGGCGCGGGCTGCGCTCACCATGAACGGAATGCGAACCAGATCGCCCGGGTCCGGGCAGGGGCGATCCGCTTCCTCCAGCCCAACCTCCACTGTGTCCGAGTCGCTGCTCACGGTTACGTGCAGCGGAAGCTGTGGCACAACCAAAGAGGGGTTCAGAACCAGGAGCTCGAACCTCGCTGAGCGGCCCACCGGCCAGGCTCCGAGATCGGACACGCGGCCTCGTGACGTTATCGGGCCTTGAACAATCACCACCAGTCTCGGCAGCGGGAGCGGGACCCTGCCCGCGAGTCCTCTGTGCTGAGACGCCAGGTCGCCCGCCCGCCACCCGAGATCGACCGACTGCGCCCCCGCCCAGCTCAAACCCATCACGACCGCCGCGAGAGCACCCAGCCAGCCCCCCCCCAGTAACGCGGCGGCCAGGGATACCGCCGGGAGGAGCACAACGTCCACGCGCCACCGCGATACCTTCAGCTTCTTGGCGGCCGTCTCATACAGGACGTTTGCAGCCACCATCAGAAAGCCAACGCGAGAGGTTGCCAGGAAGAAGGCCTTGCTGACCACGAATACAACAAAGGCCGTCAGAACGCCGACAACCGCTAGCGCGCTCACGATCGAGTGTCCGGTTTCCATCATTACCTGACCGTCCTCACGCTCTCTCCTTCAGTCCGCTTCAGCATTCCCAGATCGTTCGTCAGGCCCGGACCGCTCCACTGCCGCCCTCGCTCGTCGCCATCTCCGAGGTGATTGCCAGATCGAAGGGTTCCCACGGCGACACCCCGGCGGCGGTTCCGTTTGCCACCGCTTCGACCGTGTCGGCATAGCGCTCGAGGATCATCGGGAGGAGCAGACTTCGCTCTACGAAACGCCTCCCATTCTCACCCATCGTCTTGAGGGCATCCGGGTTGTCCGCGGCCTCCGCGATCAGTCCCGCAAGGCCCTCGTGGTCCATCGAGGGAACGACCCGTCCCGCCCGGAGCCGTCGCAGGAGCTCCGCTTGTTGCCCTCCCATGGAGGCCACCACCGGCTTGCCGGCTCCCAGATAGTCTACAAACTTGTTTTCAAAGTAGATGTGGATCAACGGACTCCGGAAGAGCGCCATGACGCACACGTCCGCGGCATCAATGAGAGCTGGAATCGCATTCTTTCCGACCGGATCATGGAAGTGTACGTTCACGAGCCCGAGCTCTCGGGCGAGCTCCATCGCCCGGGCCTTCGTCTGCCCTCGCCCGAAAAGGTCTAGGCGAATGCCCGGGCGGTGTCGGAGCTCGGCGGCCGCCCGGACGATCACATCCACGGCGGTGACCTCCGTGTGGGTCCCCGCGTAGAGAGCGACGAAGGACTCGCCCCAACCATAGCGTCGGCGAACCGCCTCGCGATCGCCCTGCTCGATGCGAAAGAGCTCAGGAGAAAAGCCATTCGGGAATACGTCGAGTCTTGAAGGATTGACCCCCTTCTTCAGCAGCTCGACTTTGATCCCCGGCGTGAGGCTCACGATCCGGTCCGCCCTCGCGTACAGCCCGTCCGCGGCGAAATGCAGGAGACGCGCAGCGACTCCCGTGACGGCGCCCTTCGCTTCCAGCGCGTCGGGCCACAAGTCGCGCACTTCGAGAATCAGCGGCGCTCGACGGCGCCGAGCCACGCCGAGCGCCACCCAGCCCGTGAAGAGCGGCTGAATGCTACCAATCACCACGTCCGGCGCAGTCAAGCTCAGGCCCTTCTGCAACGCAGGCCACACGAAGCCCAGGTAGGAGCGCAGCCGAGCGAGAAGGCCGCTCCGCAGCCCCCGCGCCGTGGGAAGCCTGTGAACCCGAACCTCACCGCCGCCCGCGAACTGGATCAGCTCTGCCCTTTCGCTCTGCTCGCTGTAGACATTGAAATCGGTCGCCACCACGTCGACCTTGTGTCCACGCCTCGCCAGCGTCGCCGCCAGCTCACGCGGCTGCTGCGTGCCCGGCGAGTCCGGGCCGGTGTAGAACTGCTTGTAGTAGTGGACGTGCAACGGCTTACACAGAAGGGCGCAAACGGGAGACGATCGTCAGGGTCTTACCGGCCGGAGTCTTGGCGATCGCCGGCACGATCTCGATCGTCAGCTCGATCTCGTCACCCATTCGCGACCGAAAGAGCCCCCGCAGCGTCTCCTCGTCACGTTTCGACCACCCCTCGGCCGGCACCACGTTGACCGTCATCTCGCCGGCCTTCTCCTGAACGCACTGAAGCGCTCCGATGTTTCGACCTCGCCGGGCAATCGAGGTCACGTTGTGAAACAGAATCCCCGTTCTCCCCACAAGCACCTGGCCCGTTCTTCCGTAGACCTCTCGAACGATCGGTCCCGGGTGCGCCGGACAGCCGTCCTCCCCGCTATCGGCCAGCACTACCAGATCTCCGATGCGATATCTGATCAGCGGCGCCGCGTCATTGAAGAAGCCCGTCGCCACGATCTCCCGGACCTCCTCCCCGTCCGTTGTCCGAACGCCCGTTGGAAGGAACTCCGCCAGGCCGAAGTCCAGATCGTAGTGCATGTGCCCGCACGGATACTCCGTGATACAGCAGACCCTCTCCCCCTGACCGTACTGGTTGAACACCCGAGTGTGGAAAGCCGTCTCGATCGCTTCGCGAAACCCGGGTTGCAGCTCCTCGCCCGTGCAGTACACCGCTCGCGGCCACTTCCGGAAGGGTCGAGGCTTCTCCATCAGTCTCTTGGCCAGGACAGCCATCGGCGTCGGGTAACCCTCGTAGTACTCCAAGTCCGCGTCTGCGAGACGTCCCAGATAGGCATCGGCGGTTGCCGCTCCGAGGTGGAACACGCTGAATAGCAGTTGGTTCCCAGCGAAGTTCCGACGCCAGAACGGTGGTCGCCTCTGACTCGGGGGCACGACGACCTGGCAACCGAACGAGGCGTATGCCGTGCCCCTCGCGAAGCCCGCGCGGTCCCTCGCCCAGAAGAAGCCGAACATCCTCTCGTGAGCCTCGGGGCTCCAGAAGAGCCGAAGCCGGCCGCCTGTCGATCCCCCGGTCTCCCCCGAGAGAAGCCGCATCTCGTCTATGCCCTCGGCAATAATCGCCGTGCCCGCCTTGCGCAGATCCTCTCTCTCCAGCATCGGTACTGCGGCCAGGTCCGCGATCGACCCGATGCGTTGCGCCCTGATGCCCGCTGCGCGAAATCGAGCACGATAGAAAGGGACCCTCTCCTCGGCCAGCGTTAGTGTTCGCCGAAGGCATCCGATCTGATACGCACGGAGCTTCTCCGCCGGCCACGTGCGCGCCTCCGCGAAGAACTCGAACCACTTCCGGTAGTACTCGCCGTAGCGCGCATGGTTCTTCCAGAGGCCGTAGCAGCTCGCGAAGAGCTCCTGCGCGAAGCAGGGAGCCGCCTCGTAGATCCTCCGAGTTACCGCGTTCTCCATCGCTATGGCGCTCCCATCTCACCCGCGAGGAGTTCGTTGAAGCCGATCAGCTCCACTCCCGCATCTTTGGCCAGTCTGCCCACTCTGAAGTCCTCGAAGAGCTCGACCTCGCGCTCCCTCGAGCCGATCATTGACGAGTAGCGCTTCAACGTCTCGTCTGGATAACCGGGGTGAACCGCGATTGAGCCAATGCCTCTCGGCAGGACACTGAACAGGTAGGCCCACGCCTGCGGATCGTGTTCCGCACCCTCGCCGAACGAGCGGATCCCGACGTGAAAGTCCGGTACGACGAACCCTTCGCGCGCGAGCGACCGTGACCGCGACCGCGCGAGCAGGTGGGACGCAACTCGATTCGGGCGCTCCACGAAGTGGCCTAGGAGTCTGAGGCCTCTCGGCGGACGCATCACGAGGTAGTAGGACGTGGATCGCGCCGCCCTGATCCCACCCGTTTTGGCCACTTCGACGGCCGCCGCGAAGAAGCCGGGCAGGACGTGCCGATGCTGGTGACTATCCCAATGGGTCGGGTTCAGCCCGTAACTCCGGAGTCTGCTCAACTGCGCCTCGAGTTCCAGGCGCATTTCCACAGCGCTGAGCTGTCCCAGAAATGCGCGCTTCGGCAGGTGCTCATTGACGAACTGCCCGTTCTCTTCGACAAGAGTTCTGACGCGCGAGGGCTCGCTGACCGGAGGCCCCACGCTCAAGTTCCAGTGGATTCCGAAAGAGACCTCCGGAAAACGTCGCGCCATGTCGGCCGCTTCCTCTGCGGCCGGGAAGTTCGCGTTGACGCTCACACTTCGAATGGCACCCTGTTCCAGCACGCGAGCGATCGCACGGTTGTTGCCGAACGTGAAGCCGCAGCCATCTGCGTTGATGATGAGGCGCCGCATTCAAATCTCCCAGAACGATATGACAGAAACCCCGGCATTCGCCGCCGCCGTGAGCAAGAGCTCGCCTCTGGAAAGCACCTGGAGCTCCCGCTCGCGGCCTTCGACATAGGTAGAGTTCTGCCGCAAGGTCTCGTCTGGGATACCAGGGTGACAGTAGATCTCGTTCACTCCGTCGGGCAGGTTCGCCAGTAGCGACTCCCAGAAGCCGAGGTCGTCCTTCCATTCCTCGTCCAGGATTCCGGGGCATAGCAGCCGATCTGCGCTTCGGAATGCCCTGCGCCGTGCATAGCGCCCCAGCGCTGCCGCTGCACCGTACCTCAGTGCGCGGCCGGGGTGCGTCGCCAGATGGACCGCACGAGAAACGGGGCCTCCCTTCGACGCGGAGAACAGGTGTCGACGCGGACTCCGAAGGCACACGATTCCGAACTCTCTCGCTACGTCACACGCCGCCAAGAAGAAGCCCGGGATCAGGTGCTTGTTCTGGTGGCCGTCCCAATGAGACAGGCGGACGCCCAGCTGCTGCAGGTGCGACGCTTGCGCCCGGAGCTCCGTTCGGATCTCGCCTGACGGGATCTGGCCCAGGATGAGCCGTCTTGCGAGGCCCCGGCCCAGGAAATGGCCGTCCTCGCCCACGAGGTGCGGTATGCGACCCGGCGCCGTGAGAGGTCGACCGACGGACAGATTGAAGTGGATGCCCGTGGAGATGCCGGGCCACTCCCGCAGACGAACCGCCTCCTCGCTCGCCGGGAAGTTGGCGTTAATGCTGACGCTCTTCACGAAACCCGCCTTTAGGCACGTCCGGATGCCTTCGTTGTTGCCATATGTGAACCCGTAGCCGTCGGCATTCACGATTAGAGCTTTTCGCGCCACTCGAACCGCCTCCTCCATCTCGCGCGTCAGTCCCTCGTGCTCGAGCTCGTGCCTCCTCCGAGCTCACGCTTCCGACAGAAGAATCGAGCGATAAAGAGACCGAAGCCTCTGGGCCTCGACACCGCACGAGAGGGCCTGATCAACGAGCGACATACCGGCACGACCGACTGCCTCCCTGTCCTGGGAATCCGCGAGGTCCAGCAGAACCCGGAGCGCATCCTCTTCCGTGTCATCGCACCAGCGAATGCCGCCGGAGCTCCCGAACAGCTCGGTCAGCAGTGGAACGCGCGTACTCACCGTCGGCAAACCGCAAGCGAGATACTCCAGGACCTTTACGGGGAGAGCGACCCGAACCTGTTCATAGTGCAGGTAGTGAAAGTTGAAGCCGAGTTGTGCACTACAGAGGACGCTGGAGACGGCTTCGTGTCCGAGAAGACCTTGGATGATCAGACGTCCGTCACAGGAATCCGGAAGGAGCTCCTTGCACGCCGCCATCTGAGCGGGACTCAATCCGAAGAGACGAAACGTCCATTCCGGCTTCGCTCGCAAGAAGGCCCGTGCGACCGAGAGAATGAGGGGGAGTCGGTGGAGCGAAGCGGTACCGAGGTGCACGACCTCCGCCCGCCGCTCAGCCCAAGGTATGAATGCCCTGTCGCGCTCCTCTAGAAAGAGCGGCGCCGGGAAGTTGTGGAACGTCACGCATCTCCTGACGACTCCACGGTACTTCTCCTCGAGCCTCTCCGTGGCGGTGACGACTCCATCGAATCGTGAGCTGAGGAATCGATCCGCGACGACGGAGGCTCCGGCGGCGATCGTCCTGAGCGGACGGGGGATGTAGGGCTTCAGTCGGACCAGATTTGGATCCTCGTGTGCGTCAAAGACGACCCGCTTTTTCCAGAGCATCCTTGCGAGCGCCCCCGCGACGAGTAGCTCCGGATCGTGGAAATGGTAAATATCCCCCTCCGTCTCGCGGACGATTCTGAGGCCCCGCCACCACGATGTCAGGAGCCGGAGGAAGCGGTTCCCCGAGGGCGGAAAGGGCTTCACGCGAACCCCGTGGACCTCTGTCTCCCTCTCAATTCCGCCAAAGACCGTCACCTCGTAGCCCAGCCGCTTCAAGGACATCGCCTCGCGATAGAAGACTCGCCCATCCAGCGCGGGATGCACCGAGGACACATGGACGACTCTCGTCGCATCGCGCGCCGGGCCCGGCTTCAGGTCATCCAGCATCGCCCGTCCCGCTCTGTCGCACGCGGCCCAGGTCTTCCACCACTGCTCTCATCGTATTCCGCATGTCGAAGCGCCGAGCCACCAGATCCCTCGCTCGTTCTCCTACCGCTCTCCGTTCACCCTCGTCACGCGCGAGCGCCTCCAGCTCCCTCACCATCCCCGGGAAGTCCTCGGTCGGTACCGTCGAGATCACCCGTTCCGTGTCGTTAATCGATTGAATCGCGGGAATGTCGAACGCCACCACGGGGAGGCCAGCCGACATCGCCTCCAGCACGCTGTTCGGCATTCCCTCCTTGAGGCTCGGAAACACGTACACGTCGGACGCTCCATAGTAGCGAGCGACAGCCTCCGGGGCGCAGGCCGGCAGTACCGACACATCTCGATCCGAGATTCCTCGCTCGCGGACGAATGCCATGAATTGCTCCGTCTCGTCATAAGCTGGCACGGCCCCGAGAATGACGAGCCGAGGCCGCCAGGTGCTCCTCCTGCCTCCTAGCGCTTCGACCAGCCCGAAGACGCCCTTGTCTCGGACGATTCTGCCGACGTAGAGGACCATCACCTCGTCCTCGCCAATCCCCAGCTCCTGCCGAACCTCCCGGCGCACGTCGGGTCTCGGCCGGTCGGCCGAGAGCGTGATCCCTCGCGAGCGCACTCGGTGCTTCCCCTCGACCGCCCCAGCGTCCCCTACGAGCCCCCGCCCGATCTGTCTCAGCTCCTCGCTTTGATAGAAGACCAGGTCGAGATGCCGGATGGTCTGCGCGAGCAGCCTCCCTCTCGCCGACGAGCGACGCACTCGGACGTCGCTTCCGACGGCCCAACCCGCTGCCGGAATGCCATAGTGACGCCCCAGGCGCCACGCGACGCCCCCGCAGCCCAGCAGATCGAAGGAGAGGACGGCGTCGTATTCGTCCTTCGGATAGTGCCTCGCCAGGAACCTCTTCACGACCTCCGTGCGCGTCAATTCCGTGACACGCATCCCTCCCAGGACCGGAACCGTGAAAACCGCCGGACGGTCCACGACGATCGTGTCCCAGCTGCATCGCGCCGGGATCTCGAAGTAGGTTCGCCATTTCGGGTGGAATCTGAGGAACCACGGAGTCCATGGCCGAGTGGCGACGGCCCGGACCGTCTCACAGATCTCTGTGAGAACCTCGGTCGACCTCGCGTTGGGCGCGCCCGCCAGTCGATTGCCCGGATGAGGAATGCTCGGGAGAATCAAGAGGAGGCGCATTCCGCTCCTCCGAGCCCCGCCCCTCGGCCTGAGCGATCGCTGCCGCCGATCATCACGAGCTTCCTTCCCACTCCGCTTCGCGGGCCGCATCCGGGCTCGAAAGACGGCCGAGGCACCGTCACGGGCGCCCCGGGTCCTCGTCGACTGCGATTCCGCGTCTTCGGCGCGACTCCTCTCCGCAGGCGGGGCCAGTGTATCCGGGCGTCGCACAAAGACTCACGAGACTCTGCGTCGCCCAGAGCACGCCGTCCGTCGCTGATCACCGAGTCATTCCTCACCGCTCCTCGCCTCCGCCCGCCGTGCTTCTCGCGCGACTCGTTGACGCCCCGTCTACTCAGCTGGTAGCTTCATGTAGTGAACCCGCGCCCAGGGCTTTCGCTGCGCGAGCCGCTTGATCACGTTGGCGCCGCACGTCCCCCCGGTATTGCGATCGCCCTCTCTCATCGACAGACCACGCGCCGCCAGAATGACCGGAGCGTGGCGAGACGTTCGCGGGAAGTGAGGAGTGAATGCCTGGTCTTGCGGTCTATGTGACGTCTGACCCGCAAGGGGCCGAGCCCTCTCGCTTCGATTCCGCCCAACGCCTGATGGTACATCGGCCCTCCTACGGGACTCACACGCTTGTGGCTGACGCTTCGGTCTACTGTGGGTACGTCGCCTTTCCGGAGTACCCCGTACGAGCTTTCATCGCTGACGACCTTCTCGTCGTCCTGGAAGGCCGAACCTACAACAAGCCTCCGCACCTCGTGAACCAGGAGCTGGCGCGGTTGGCAAAGGCATCCCGCGAGAATCACGACTCCCTTTCGCGATCTGTGCGCCAGTGGACCATGGACACTGAAGGGGCGTACTTCGTCGTCATGCTCGATCGGCTGAGTCGTCGCCTCGCCGCGTTCTCCGATCCCTTTTGCCGCCTGCCGACCTACCTTGCCGTCGACGACCGACAGATCGTCCTTTCGAGAGAGATGAAGTTCGTCCGGGACTTCCTCTCACGGCCGAAATGGGACCCGCTGGCTTGTGCCCAATGGCTCGCCCTCGGGCTTCCCATCGGCGGACGAACCTTCCTCGAAGGCGTGCGGGCTTTCCCCGAGGCCGGCCTGCTCCTCGCGGAGTGGCAGGAGCGGCGCCTCACATCGTCCATCCGTTCGCTGACCGAATGGGACCTCGACGAGGAGATCCCGGGTCGCTCAGTCCGCGTGCACGCTCGAGCCTTCGTGGATCGTTTCATCCCGGCCTGCCGTGATTGGGGCAGTCACCCCGAAGCGGGAACTCCTGTCGTCTCTCTCAGCGGAGGACATGACTCGCGTTTCGTCACAGCCGGGATGGTCCGCGCCGGGCTACCCGTCCAGGCTGTCACCTACGACGACCCCAACGGCCGGCGTCGGGGCGAGGTGACGCGTGCCAGCGCTCTCGCGCTTGCTCTCGGTGTCCCGTGGCGTGCCATGCGTCTCCCCCCGCCTAGCGATGCCGACCGTCATCGTCTTCTCCGGCTCAAGGACGGCCTTAACTGGTCCACCATGGGGTACATCCTTCCCTACCTTGAGCAGGTCTTGGACTGTTGGGGTCCTCGAGCCGTGTACCTGACCGGTGACGGCGGGAACGACTGCTTGAACGTTCTTGCTCCCGCCGAACGCCTGGCGACCCTCGACTCTGCCGCTGACTTCGTCGTCGACAACCTGACCGAGATTCCCCCGACGGTGGTCGAGGGCCTGCTTCGCCTACCGACCGGTTCTCTCTGGCAGTGCGTACGGGACCAGCTCGAGACCTATCCCGAAACCGATCTCGGCCGGCGCGTCAAACACTACAAGATCTTCGAACGCGGGCGTCGCTGCTACTTCGAGGGTGAGGATCGCGCGCGCTTTTTCCTTTGGCAGGACAGCCCCTTCTACAGTGCGCGCGTCTTTGACTACTGCCGGCGCGTTCCGGACCGCCTGAAGGCCCACAACGTCTTCTGCCGAGCCGCGCTTACCGCCCTGTCCTCGCCGGCTGCCGCGATTCCTGTGTTCCCGCTCGGCGTCGCTCCGTCTGCTCTCTTCTATCCTGCCGCGAACCGGCTGCAAGAGGCCGGATTGTCACTTCCGCCCGCTGTCCGAGCAGTGCTCCGTGTGCTCTTACGTCGTCCGCCTCTTCAGCGGTTTTGCCCCCCCAACGACGCTGTCCGAATGATGCTCGAGCGCGTCCGGCGCTCTCCGAGTCTCCTGGAACTCCTTGACGTCGACGTACTCTCCCGCTCCATTCTCTCCCTCTCTACCGCCTCGCAGTACTATCTCCTCTGGACGGTCCTCTATCTCGACGCTACCGCCGAGGCGGATCCCGGAGGTTCGATGCTCTAGCCCCGAGCCTCCGCTCTTCCCTCGGAGCGCGTCCCGGCCAGTCTTGCGACTGCCGCTTTGACGCGTTCGTTGCACATCCTGTTCCTGCAGAAGTCCCCTGGCTCGAACCGCCATCTACCGTCTCGATACGTCATACGGCCCGCAACTTCATCCACCTTGCAGGCGTGCTCGTGCACAAGGCCGAAGACGCCTTGAAGCTCGGTAATGTAGCCCATTCCCTTCTCGTCCATAAGCACGTCCACGCTCATCGACGAGAAGCTCCCAGCGTCGGTCACTCGCCGCGTGAGCTCGAGCAGTTCGTCGGCCGGTCGAACGTAGGCGCGCTGGGAGGTGCCGCTATGGAACCCGCCTTCCGCGAGCTTCTCGTAGCCGAAGTACGAGTCGCCGACCCGGATCATTCGCCATTCGCGCGCGCTCGGGATGAACCGCTGGAAGAGGATAGTGCCCCACTGCTTGTCCCGAACGTCGCGGCCCGGCACCGCAATGCCGCGTCCGAAGGCGGCCCGCACCGTATTCCGAAGGACGCGTCGATCCCGGACGACGCTTACCCCTTTCGCACAGGAGCCAATATCGACCTTCGTGACGATAGGCAGCTCGCAGCTCGCAGCGAATGACTCTGCTTCTTCGCGCCTGTAAAAGACGGTCGTCGCCGGCTGCGGGAACCCGCCCGCTTCGAGCCAGTAGTGCATCCGTCGCTTGCTCTCGTAGATCCAGGTCGCCTCGTATTCGGGAAACTGTGGGATCCGGAGCTGTCGGTCGATGACGGCGAGCCGCTCGTCGAGGAGCTGCTTCCACGGGCTTATTGCCATTCCCGGCCAGACGAAGACACCGTCGGCCCGGACCTCTGCGAGCCGCATGAGCCAGTCGTGAGCGAACACATCTACCATGTCGTACGACACGCCGAGCTCCTGGCACGCCGCGGCATAGAACTCGTGCCAGAAGTGCGGTACCTCCAGAATCGCGAACCGTAGGCCTCGACCCTCCGGGCTCGTGTAGTGTTTCGCGATCCCCGGGAACGGAGCTTGCTTCGCCCAGACTCTCGTTGAGTATTCGGCGAACGGAAGGAGTCCGCGAAGAGCCCGCTTCAGGCCGACTGGCAATCGGCTCTTCAGGAAGTCGGCGCGCGCCGCGAGATCGACGAGGCTCATCAGGTACCTCCCCTCCCGAGCCGCCGGTGCGACCGCGGCTCCGCCCCCACGCACAACGCGCGTCCTCGCGAGCTCCAGACGCCAGATCTCCGCCCCGCCCTACGTGCTCCAGCCTCGCGCTCAGTACTCATCGGGCCCCTTCGTGTGGATTCCTTGCGGCATCCTCTCGAGGACGCCGAGGACGGCCTCTCGATGCGCGTCGCAGCGGAAGTAGTTCTCGAGGATCATCCGATTCGTCCGTCCGGGGCGGACGAGGCCGATCAGGCCGAGCCTGCGAGCGATACGCCCGAGAATCGGATGAGGCAGCGCCAGGATCGAGAGATAGCTGCTTCTCCTCGCATCGAGAGCCTCTGCCCATCGGTGCCGCAGCACCGCGTCGTCACCGATCGCCCGGCTCCACTCCTCGAGCCTCTCGAGAAAGCCGTCTCTCGCCGCGTCTTCGAGCCGCTTCATCCCGATTCCACCGTTTGACTGCACGAAAGGGTGGATGACGGTGGAGCAGCGATCTCGTTCATCGACCCGGAGCTCGACCAGGATTCCCTCGTACCATCCCGCGTCCATGAGCGCGTATGGCCAGTCGAAGAGGAGGTTGCCGACGCTGTAGAAGATGGGCACTCCCTTCCAGTACTCGTACCCCTGTACAGAGTGCGGATGGTGCCGGATGACTGCCGTAGCCCCTTCTTCGGCCAGGAATCGCAGCGTTCTCACCGCCTCCGGACTCGGGAAGTGCGTCGACTCGAGGCCTCCATGCAGGCAGAGGACAACGTGACGGGCGTTCTTTCTCGCCTCCCGAATCGCTTTCACGGCGGCGATCGTGTCAAAGGGATTCGCCCCTCCCCGGCCCGGGCCCGAACAGCCCGCCTCCCTTTCGGCCATCCCAACGAATGCCACGAGTCTGCCCCGGAGAGACTCGTATCGGATCTCTCGCGCTTCCTCGTGCGTCCGGCCCGCCCCGACGCAGGAGATCCCCGCCTCTCCGAGCGCGTCCAGCGTGTCCGCGAGACCTTCCATGCCGTGGTCGAAGACGTGATTGTTCGACAGGGTCACGAGACGCACACCGAGGCTCCGCAGGAGGCCCGCCCCCGCCGGGCTCCCGGCCAGGACCGCGCCGCACTTCGGTTGCGGGGTCCGGGACGTCGTGAGCGGGCACTCAAGATTCGCAACGAAGAGATCGACCCGGTCGGCCAGAGCCTTGACATCACCGATCGCCGTCGCGAGAGCCGCCGAACCAGCGTCGAAGAGCTCCGCCGTCCGGCCGATCGGGCAGAAGTCGCCGCCAAAGAGTATCGAGATCTCGTCCATCGTCCCTCGTCCGCCCCTGGACCCCCGCTCAGACCGGCCCTATCGGGACGGGTTTCGGACTCGCTATCAGGAGTTGGTGCGCTCGTGCAGGATGCCCTTCTCCCAGAGGCGAGGCGACCACTCGTGTCGACGTGCGCTGCTCACGGGTACCTAGGAAGAACCCGACGAAAGAGCCCAGCACGACGATGTTGAAGAGGTCGTCATACCGTTGGAAGCCGCTCATGAGCCAGAGCAGGACCGCCAGGTAGACCACGAACGCTCGCCACTCCAGCTCCAGCTTCAAGCCGCAGACCCGCCTCACCCGCTTCGCCTTTCGGAACGCGACAGCATAGACAGAGAAGTAGAGAAGCCCGCCAACAATGCCCGTGGAGGCCAGAACGTCGATGAAGTCGGAGTGGAAGGCGTACCCTGCGATCACGGCCTGGTTCATCAGCCCAACGCCGGCGATGGGGTTCTCCAGAAACAGCTCCCATCCGTCCTTGTAGAGCGCGCCGCGACCCGCGAATGCACCCTCCCCGCCGAGTCCCTGGACGGCATTGCTCCACCTCAGGGCCATCGGCGAACCCCGCCATCTCCACGCCGTGCCCAGTGCCATACCAGCCACAGCGAGGAGAAGGATGAAGTAGACGAAGCGATGGCCGTGCCGCGTGACCCCTTCCCGCGCACCCATGACGAGCCACGACGCACCAAGAACGACCGTCGCAACGAGCATCTTCCGCGAGCCGGTCAGCAGCAGTAGGACTGAGAAGAACGGAAGGCTCGCGAACAGCGCGAGCCGACGGAGAGCTCCGCGAGTCCGCTGCAGGAGGTACACACTCCCGAAGATTGCGAAGACGAAGACCTGCCCTCCCGTATTGGGGTTCTCGCCCAGAACGCTCAGGCGTCGCCCTCCCTCGAGGGTCGCGCTGGCCTCCGGGTTGAGCCACACGATAAGCGCCCAGCCGAGGCCGCCCATCCAGAGTCCTGCCATCGTCAAGCGCAGATCGGGATGTCGCCGATGCGCCATCATTACGGCCCAGAACACAATCCCGACCTGGAGCATCTTCCAGGCCGTCCCGAGCGCGAGAGCCGGGTCCGCGGCGACGCCCGCGGTCGCCCCTCCCCAGAAGACGAAGGCGAAGTAGAGGAGGGCCTCGAGAGGAACACCTCTCCTCAGTGGCTCGCAGAGAATCAGCCCCGCCATCAGGGACGCTCCGAGTAGCTTGAGGAGCGGTGAGACCGTTCCCGGACTGATGCCGGGACCCGCCACCGAAACGACCAGAATCGCCAATGCGGCGATCTTCATGCCGGACGCAACCGCGCGTCTCGGGCGTATCGCCCTCTCGCGGATGGCCGCCGCGTCGGCATGCGAATCGACCCGAGGCGGCCGTGGCCGCGTCTCTCGGCTAGGCCCTGCGCTCATCCACAACCGTCTGCAGAGCCTCCGCCAGACCGGCGATCAGCACCGGCCACGAGTACTCCGCCATACCCGCGAAGCTGGGACGCTCCTCCCCGCGCCACAGGGCCTCCACGAACTCCCTCATCCCCTCGATCTCGTCTCCCCGGAAGGCTCGGCCACACGCCGCCCGCGCCACGACGTCTCGAGCGTCACTTCCCTCCGGAGCGATCAGCAACACCGGACACTTGAGCGCCATCGGCTCGAACAGCTTGCCCGTCACGATGCCTGCGTCCAGTCGAGAGCATTCCGGTTCCACCGACGTGATGACGACGGCAGCGAGCGCCCCAGCGATCGCGTCCAGGACCTCGCGACGAGCGACGAGTCCATGGATCTCGACCATCTCCGCCACCCCGGCCTTTCGAGCGGCCTCGAGGACGTGCGAGCCGGCCCGGCCGTAGTAATGAAGCCTCAGCCCGGGCACCCGACCCTTCGCGCTCGCGAGCAGGCGCATGACCGGCGCGATGGTGCTCTTTGGCGGGTAAAATTCCCCCGCGTAGACGATTGCCGGATGGCCGAAGTTCCTCGGCACGGCCTCGCTCGAGGCCTCCGGATCGTACCCATTCGATACAACCCTCACCTTCGTCCGGCCGTCGCCGAGCCTCTCGATCACCTCCGCCAGAGAAGGCGACACCGTCGTCACCAGATCCGCGCTCCTCAGCAACTTCGCCTCGAGACGGCGCATCCAGAAGGGTGCTCCAGCGCTCCGGTAGGCCGAAACCGTCCAGGGATCGCGATAGTCAACCACGAGAGCACATCGGAGCCGGATGGCGAGGCGACGAGCAGCGACGTAGCCCATGAACGGCGGCCCCGAAACAAGTACGACGTCGAACGATCCAGCCTCGAGGTCGCGGCATTCGGTCAGAACCGGGTTGATCCACCCGACACCGTCTTCGATCCACAACGCCCGCGCAAGCCGCCGCCCCGCCCTCGAAAAGGCCCTTCGAAGCCTCGATTTCCCCTCCTTCAGTAAGCCGGGCAGCAGGAAACGGAGTCCGTGCCCGCATTCGATCCTCCTGACGCCGGAGATTCCTCCTGACATCTGGGCTCCCAGAGCGTTCTCGTCGACGATGTCTGGCCGGACGGTCGCCACCGTGACTTCCCACCCTCGCATCGCGAGCTGCTTCGCGATGCTCCCTGTCCGCACCGCGGCAATCGCCTGAACCGGCGGGAAGGAGCGTGCCAGAAGTAGCACTCGTGGACTCATTGCGTCTCCCATCGGTCCTGCCGAGCGACTCCAGCGCTCCGAGGTCCTCGCGTGCTACGCACGTAGCCCACTCTCATCGATCTCTCGTGCCTCGAGCGGCCACCCCACTCC
>Ga0116141_10001135_pt1 | contig 22497 bp, 21 predicted proteins | sample AD_UKC097_MetaG_FD_89744 | JGI IMG/M metagenome (GOLD analysis project Ga0116141, IMG submission 89744) | Active sludge microbial communities of municipal wastewater-treating anaerobic digesters from USA - AD_UKC097_MetaG | ecosystem: Engineered > Bioreactor > Anaerobic > Digestate | place: USA...
CAAGGCGCTGAAGGAGGAGGGCTACCGCGTGGTCCTCGTCAATTCCAACCCCGCCACGATCATGACCGACCCGGACATGGCGGACGCGACCTATATCGAGCCGATCACGCCCGCGGTCGTCGCCCGGATCATCGAGAAGGAGCGGCCCGACGCCGTCCTGCCGACCATGGGCGGGCAGACCGCGCTGAACACCGCCCTGGCGCTGTTCAACGACGGCACGCTGGAGAAGTACGGCGTCAAGATGATCGGTGCGGACGCCGACGCGATCGACAAGGCCGAGGACCGCCAGCGCTTTCGCGAGGCGATGGACAAGATCGGGCTCGAAAGCGCGCGTTCGGGCGTGGCCCACACGGTGGAGGAAGCCTTCGCCGTGCTGGAACGCACCGGCCTGCCTTCGATCATCCGTCCCAGCTTTACCCTGGGCGGCACCGGCGGCGGCGTCGCCTACAACAAGGCCGAGTTCGAGGCGATTGTCCGCTCCGGCCTCGATGCCAGCCCCACCACCGAGGTCCTCATCGAGGAAAGCCTGCTGGGGTGGAAAGAGTATGAAATGGAAGTCGTCCGCGACCGGAACGACAACTGCATCATCATCTGCTCGATCGAGAACGTCGATCCGATGGGCGTCCACACCGGCGATTCCATCACCGTCGCCCCGGCGCTGACCCTGACCGACAAGGAATACCAGATCATGCGCTCGGCGAGCATCGCCGTGCTGCGCGAGATCGGGGTGGAAACCGGCGGGTCGAACGTGCAGTTCGCGGTCAATCCCGAGGATGGCCGCCTGATCGTCATCGAGATGAACCCGCGCGTGTCGCGCTCTTCCGCGCTGGCTTCCAAGGCCACCGGCTTCCCGATCGCCCGCGTCGCCGCCAAGCTGGCGGTGGGCTATACCCTGGACGAGATCACCAACGAGATCACCGGGGCGACGCCTGCCAGCTTCGAGCCGACCATCGACTACGTGGTCACCAAGATCCCGCGCTTCGCCTTTGAAAAGTTCAAGGGCGCCGAGCCGCTGCTGTCCACCGCGATGAAATCGGTGGGCGAGGTCATGGCGATCGGCCGCAACTTCAAGGAATCGATGCAGAAGGCGCTGCGCGGCCTGGAAACCGGGCTCGACGGCTTCAACCGCGTGATGAACCTGGAAGGCGCGGGCCGCGATGCGATCACCGCGGCGCTTTCGCGCCAGACGCCGGACCGGCTGCTGATCGTCGCGCAAGCCTTCCGCGAGGGCTTCACGGTCGAGGACGTCCAGGCGATCACCCGGTACGATCCCTGGTTCCTGCGCCACATCGCCGAAATCGTCGCGGAAGAAACCGCGATCATGGAAAACGGCCTGCCGACCGACGCGGCCGGGCTGCGCCGCCTGAAGGCCATGGGCTTTTCCGACAAGCGCCTGGCGGTGCTGGCCGTGCGCGGCATTCACGTTGCGGGCGGGCTGGGCGAAACCTCCGCGCGCCGCTCGGGCCTGCTGCATGACGCCCTGCGCGCCATGGCCGGGGCGACCAGCGAGGACGAGGTCCGCGCGCTGCGCCACAAGCTGAACGTCCACCCCGTGTTCAAGCGGATCGACAGCTGCGCCGCCGAGTTCGAGGCGGTGACGCCCTACATGTACTCAACCTACGAAGCCCCCGCCTTCGGCGAACCGGAGAACGAGGCCTGGCCGAGCGACCGCCGCAAGATCGTGATCCTGGGCGGCGGTCCCAACCGCATCGGCCAGGGGATCGAGTTCGACTATTGCTGTTGCCACGCCTGCTTCGCGCTGGAAGAGACGGGCTATGAAACGATCATGGTCAACTGCAACCCGGAAACGGTCAGCACCGACTATGACACATCCGACCGTCTCTATTTCGAGCCGCTGACCGGCGAGGACGTGCTGGAAATCCTGCGCGTCGAGCAGTCCAGGGGGGAACTGGTCGGCGTGATCGTCCAGTTCGGCGGGCAGACCCCGCTGAAGCTGGCCCAGGCGCTGGAGGATGCGGGCATCCCCATCCTCGGCACTTCGCCCGACGCGATCGATCTGGCTGAAGACCGCGAACGGTTTGCCGCGCTGGTCAACAAGCTGAAGCTGAAGCAGCCCGCCAACGGCATCGCCCGCAGCCGCGACGAGGCGGTCGCGGTGGCCAATCGCATCGGCTACCCGGTGCTGATGCGCCCCTCCTACGTGCTGGGCGGCCGGGCGATGGAAATCGTCGACAGCGAAGCGCAGCTTGATGACTATATCGCCACGGCGGTGCAGGTCTCGGGCGACAGCCCGGTCCTGATCGACCAATACCTGCGCGATGCGGTGGAATGCGATGTCGACGCCCTGTGCGACGGCAGCCGCGTCGTCGTTGCCGGGGTGATGCAGCACATCGAGGAAGCCGGGATCCATTCGGGCGACAGCGCCTGCACCCTGCCGCCCTACAGCCTGCCCGCCGAGATTATCGCCGAGATGGAGCGCCAGGCCGAGGCACTGGCTCTGGCGCTGGGCGTCAAGGGCCTGATGAACGTGCAGTTCGCGGTCAAGGACGGCGAAGTCTACCTGATCGAGGTGAACCCGCGCGCCAGCCGCACGGTGCCCTTCGTCGCCAAGGCGATCGGCCAGCCGGTCGCCAAGATCGCGGCGCGGGTCATGGCGGGCGAACCGCTCGACAACTTCCCGCCGTTCAAGCGCGACCTGCCCTACATGGCGGTCAAGGAAGCCGTGTTCCCGTTTGCCCGCTTCCCCGGTGTCGATCCGGCGCTTTCGCCGGAAATGAAGTCGACCGGCGAAGTGATGGGGATCGACGATGCCTTCCCGATGGCCTTCGCCAAGGCGCAGCTGGGCGCCGGGCTGGTGCTGCCGCAGGGCGGGATCGTGTTCGTCTCGGTCAAGGAAAACGACAAGCCGGTGATCCTGCCCGCAGTGCGCCAGCTGGTGTCGCTGGGCTTTTCGATCATCGCCACGGGCGGCACGCAGCGCTATCTGGCCGAAGCCGGGCTGCCAGTGGAACGCGTCAACAAGGTGGCCGAGGGCCAGCGCCATATCGTCGACCGGATCATCGACGGCGAGATCGCGCTGATCTTCAACACCACCGAGGGCTGGCAGAGCCACAAGGATTCGCAATCGATCCGCGCTTCGGCGCTGAATAACAAGGTGCCCTACTTCACCACGGCGGCCGCTTCGGTCGCCTCGGCAGGGGCGATTGCGGCGCTGCGGACCAGCCAGCTTGAAGTGCGGTCATTGCAGGACTATTATAGCCTCTGATTTTCGTGCCTCCCCTCAGCGAGATATGGCCGAACCTGTACCCTTGAAGGGACGGGAGGGGCCGCTATTCTCGCGGGCGGTGACAAAAGGATACCAAGTGATGGCGAGTGTCGAAAAGCTGCCGATGCTGGCGGAAGGCTATGAAAAGCTGATCGCCGAGCTGAAAGCGCTGCGCGAGGAGCGGCCCCGGATCGTTGACGCGATCGAGGAAGCGCGCGCCCACGGCGATCTGTCGGAAAACGCCGAATACCACGCCGCCAAGGAACGCCAGGGCCAGGTCGAGGCTTCGATTGCCGACCTGGAGGACAAGGTCAGCCGCGCCCAGATCGTCGATCCGACCACGCTGTCGGGCGACAAGATCATTTTCGGAGCGACCGTGACCCTGCTGGACGATGACGACAAGCCGGTGCGCTACCAGATCGTCGGCCCTTACGAGGCGGACGCCAAGGTTGGCCGGATCAGCTACAATTCGCCGCTGGGCCGCGCGCTGATCGGGCGCAAGGTCGAGGAAGAGATCGAAGTGACCGTGCCTTCGGGCGATCGGTTCTACGTGGTCGAGAAGATCGAATTCGTCTGAACGGGCAGGGTGCGCTCCTGCGGGGGCGCCTGCCGGTTTCATCCTGACATTGCCGGGTCGGCGGGCCGGGGCGGTTGCCTGCGGGCGTTGCTTCTGGCCGCTCTGGATTGCTTCGGCCTGCGGCCTCGCAATGACCAAGGTAATGGGGCGAGGGTGCCTGGACGAGGGGGCAGTTTACTCTAACCCCTGATCCCAATTCCCCACCTCCGTTCGTGTCGAGCGTAGTCGAGACACGCCAGCGCAACCGTGTCTCGACTACGCTCGACACGAACGGAGGTTGAGGCTGCGGGCCACGCGGGGGCAGGCCGAGCAGGCCCACCCCGAAGGCTCAGCCTTGCAGCAGGTCCGGCTGAAGCAGGCGGTGCAGGTGGACGATCACGTAGCGCATCTCCGCATCGTCGACCGTGCGCTGGGCATTGGCGCGCCAGGCTTCCTCGGCCGCTGCATAATCGGGGAACACCCCGACGATGTCGAGCTTGTCGAGATCGGTGAATTCGAGAGTCTGCGGGTCGCGGACGCGGCCGCCCATGACGAGGTGAAGTTTCTGGCTCATCGGCTATCCTGGGGAGGGAGTTGAGACCTGCCCTTTAGCGCCAGATGCATTTCACGCAAGTGCGCGAATCACCGCCGCAGCCTGGCCACGCGCGAGGCAAGATCGATGATCGCCAGGCCCGCATCGCGCGCCTGTTCCCCGGCGGTTCCGGCCATGCGGCTGGCCCGCGCGCGGATCGGAGCGGTCTTTTCGTCGGCGAATTCCAGGCCCTCGTTCGCCGCCTCGCTGGCGGCCTCGCGTGCCTGCTTGCTCAGGGCCAGGCCAAGCTCGCCGGCCACCGTGGCGAGGCCCACCGCGCGGCGGCCGACCTTGCTGGTGAAACTGCGCGGCAGCAGCGCGCCCAGCAGCAGCCCGGCACCGGCACCGGCGGCAATCGCCAGCCAGGGATATTCACCCGCGAGCGAGCGATAGCTGTCGGGCGGATAGGCGTCGGGCAGGTGGGCGTGGCCATTGGCGCGCATCTGTGCGCCCGAAGCGTCGATCTTGTCACGGATACGGTCGGAACGGGTCTTGGCATCGGTCATCGAAAAGTCTCCTGGGCCGCTTGCGGCTCGTCCTGATCAACCCGGCTGCAGTCCCCGGGTTCCCCGTCCCCGTGGTGCTCCGCCTTGTCTTCGCCCCCTTTCTGTTCGTCGCCCAGCCAGCCCAGCACGGCATCGAGCAGCGGCCCGCGAAAGGCCCACAGCAGCAGCGCGCCAAGCGTCGCGGCGATCACGCCCTTGCTTTCCCTGGCGATAGCGGCTGCCTCGCCCAGCGCGGTGCGCGTTTCATCGAGCGCCTTGTCGGCAATCCGCCCGCCAACGCTGCGCGCTTCGAGGTCCGCCCTGACCTGCGAGAGCCGGGCATCGAACACGGCGCGCGCGGCCTGCCGGTTGGCACGGTCGGTTGCGAGCTGGGATTCTGCCTTGGTCATGGCTGCGCCTCGGGCACAGGCCTGGGTTCGCTGATCTGGGCCGAGGCACGTTTCCAGCGCGCGGCGGCCCGCGCCGCGGCAAGGCCGGCGACCAGCACCAGCGCCGCCACGACAATCGCGGTCGCCGCCCAGTATCCCAGGAGCTGCGCGATCCCCAGCAGCACGCCCACCACCAGCGCCATCAGCGCGAAGAACACCAGCGCCAGCGCCAGCGCGCCCCACGCGGCCACTTCGCGCGCGGCTTCGCCGGCAACGGCAGCGCGCGCCTTGTGATAGGCCAGTTCCGCTTCGAGCAGGGTGCGACCGTCATCGACCAGCCGCCGGGCATCCTCCACCAGCGAGCGCTGCGCGGCGTCGCTGGCGGGTTCCGCGATCAGCGGGGGCGGGGCCTCGGCGTCCATTGGCCAGTGCTCGCTGGGGCGGGCCTAGTCGTTCGATCCACCCTTGAACAGACGGGCGACAAGGAAGCCGGCGACCGCAGCCAGGCCGATCGCGACACCCGGGCTCTTGCGCACGAATTCCTTCGCGTCCTCGCCCAGTTCGTTCAGGTCCTTGGCTTCGATCTTCGCGGCGGTTTCCTGCATCGAGCGGGCGGCGGTGCGGGCGTAGTCGCCATAGCGGGCGCCCAGCTTGTCGTCGATCGTCCCTGCGTTGTCGGCCACGATCTTGCCAAGGCTGGACAGGGCATCGCTGGTCCGGGTCTTGCCTTCGGCAGCAAGTTCGGCCGCCCGGTCGCGCGCCTGACCGGCGAGATCCTTGGCGTCTGCCGCCCAGTCCCCGCTCTTCGCGGCGATCTGTTCCTTGTAGGCGCCGGCCTTGGCCTGGGCTTCCTGGGTCAGCGCCTGGGCGCCCGCGCGGGCTTCCTCGATCGCCTTGGAGAACTTGGCCTTCGAAGTGGCCGTGCCATTTTCGGCCGCAGCGGTTTCGGCGGCAGTCTCGGCAGCGGGAGCGGCCTTGGCGGCGGACTTCCTGGCAGTGGTCTTCGCGGTGGAGGGAGATTTCGATGCCATCGGAATTGACCTTTCTTTGTCCCGCGTAAAACGGGCTGAACCAATGTGGGTAACGCCATGTCCCGATACAAGTTCCGTATCTTGCGCGGTTATGCGGCGCCATTTGCTGCATTGCAACTTGCCAGTGAAGGCCCCGCTGCTAAGGAGCCAGCAACTGGCCCCCAGGAGGTGAACCCGCCATGACCGCGATCATTGACATCCACGCCCGCGAAATTCTCGACAGCCGCGGCAATCCCACCGTCGAAGTCGACGTTCTGCTGGAAGACGGCAGCTTTGGCCGCGCCGCCGTGCCTTCGGGCGCCTCGACCGGCGCGCACGAGGCCGTCGAACTGCGCGATGGTGACAAGAGCCGCTATCTTGGCAAGGGCGTGCTGGAAGCAGTGAAGGCCGTCAACGGCGAGATCAGCGACGCACTGCTCGGCTTCGATGCCGAGGATCAGCGCGACATCGACCTCGCGATGATCGGCCTCGACGGGACCGAGAACAAGAGCCGGCTTGGCGCCAATGCGATCCTCGGTACTTCGCTGGCCGTCGCCAAGGCCGCCGCCAACGCGCGCGGCCTGCCGCTCTATGCCTATGTCGGCGGCGTTTCGGCGCACGTCCTGCCCGTGCCGATGATGAACATCATCAACGGCGGCGAACATGCCGACAACCCGATCGACTTCCAGGAATTCATGATCATGCCGGTCGGCGCGCCGACTCTGGCCGAAGCCGTCCGCTGGGGCGCGGAAGTGTTCCACACGCTCAAGAAGGGCCTCCACGAAAAGGGCCTGGCGACTGCTGTTGGCGACGAGGGCGGCTTTGCCCCGAACCTCGCCAGCACCCGCGCCGCGCTCGACTTCGTCATGGCCTCGATCGAGAAGGCCGGGTTCAAGGCCGGAACCGACATCAAGCTGGCGCTGGACTGCGCCGCGACCGAATTCTTCAAGGCGGGCAAGTACGAGATCAGCGGCGAGGGGCTCTCGCTCTCGCCGGTCGAAATGGCCGATTACCTCGCCGCGCTCTGCGCCGACTATCCGATCGTCTCGATCGAGGACGGCATGGGCGAGGACGATTTCGAGGGCTGGAAGGCGCTGACCGACAAGATCGGCGACAAGGTCCAGCTGGTGGGTGACGACCTGTTCGTCACCAACCCCAAGCGCCTGACCATGGGCATCGGCAAGGGCCTGGCCAATTCGCTGCTGGTCAAGGTCAACCAGATCGGCTCGCTGACCGAGACGCTGGAAGCCGTCTCCATCGCGCAGCGCAATGGCTACACCGCCGTCATGTCGCACCGTTCGGGCGAAACCGAGGACGCGACCATCGCCGACCTCGCGGTCGCCACCAACTGCGGCCAGATCAAGACCGGCAGCCTCGCCCGCAGCGACCGGCTCGCCAAGTACAACCAGCTGATCCGCATCGAGGAAGAACTGGGCGACGCGGCGGTCTATGCCGGCGCGGCGGCCTTCGGGCGCCTCGCGGTCTGATTACAGGGCAGGGGGCGGCAGTGCGCCGCCCCCCGGTCATTTCAGAATGGTCACGTGACCGGTCTTGGTGTGCTTCATCTGTCCGCCTGACACGGTGACATCGACCCCTTGCGCCAGTGCCGAGCCGGCCGAGCAGACACCTGCCTGGCAACGCTCGCCAAAGCTGGCGCCCTGGGTCTGGCGGGCCACCGTCATGTTCATGCTGATCCGGTTCGGCATTCCGCCGCTGGTCAGCAGGCCGCTGCGCTGGGCCTCATCCTGGCTTTTGCAGCTCGCGGTTCCGGACAGTTCGAACTCGTCCGCACCGGCGCGCAGCACCGCCTTGTCGATGTGCTTGCCGCCACAGATTTTTGCCAGCACCGGCGAAGCCTTGTCCATACGAAGGGTCAGCCCCTCGACCGCGCCCAGCAGGGCCGCATAGGCGAGATCAGGTGAACCGTCTCCGTCCAGGTCGCCCGCAGACCCGGTCCGCGCGCCCTTGCCCTTGGCGAGATCCCAGCCGGTCGTCCGGGGGCCACCGGCGCGCAAGCTTTGGGTGTTCTGGCTCGCTTGCGTCGTGCCGAACGACCAGCCCTCCACCCTGGCCTCACCATCAAGTCCATCGATTTTCAGGAAATAGTCCGCGCTGGCTGCCTGCGCGGTGATGGAAACGAGCGCCAGCGCGCTTCCCAGCAGGGTCAATCGCAACATGGTTCCTCTCCCCATTGCGTCTGATGCGGCGGGGCAGGGTATCCACCCCGTCTGAGTGCTGGATACCACCTTTGCGCACAATGCGCACATGGCGATTGCCAGCGGCCCCGATGCCCTTTAACCGTTCGCTTAAAGAGAGAGGACAAGAAACGGCATGGCAGACTTTCCATCGCATCCCGATGGACTCGATCCGGCATGGCTGGGCGAGCGGCTCCGGCAGGCAGGGGTAATCGGCGATGCCGAGATCACGGCGCTCAGCTGGGAGCCGATCGGCACCGGCCAGGTGGGTGACAGCGCCCGCATCTCGCTCACGTACGACCGCCCCGGCGCTGGTCCCGCGACCGTGGCAGGCAAGTTCCCCGCCGCTGACGAAACCAGCCGCACCACGGCGGCAACGCTGGGGCTCTATGCCAAGGAAGTTGGCTTCTACCGCGACCTGCGGCACCGGGTGGATGTCCGCGCGCCAGTCGCCCACGTGGCCGAGATTGCCGACAACGGCGTCGATTTCCTGCTGATCTTCGAAGACCTCGGTCCCGCGCGCGGCGGCAACCAGCTGGCCAGTTGCAGCGCCGCCGATGCTCGCGCCGGGGTGACCCAGGCCGCCGCGCTTCATGCGCCCAGCTGGGACAATCCGGCGATCACCGATCTGGACTGGTTGCAACTGCCCGAGGCGGTGGTCGAGCATATCCGGGGCCTCTATGGCACTGCGCAGCAGATTTTCCGCGAGCGCTACAAGGATAGCCTCGAACCGGAATTCATGAAGCTCTGCGACGATCTCAACGATATGCGCGAGCTGTGGTATGGCCGCGAAGTGGGCACGAAATGCCTGATCCACGGGGATTTCCGGCTCGACAACATGCTGTTCGACATCCACGGCGGGGCTGAGGAGATCGCGGTGCTGGATTGGCAGACGGTGGGCACCGGATCGGGGCTGATGGACATCGGCTATTTCCTGGGCACGGGGATCGGTGACGAACTGCGCCGCGCGCACGAGGGCGAACTGCTCGATCGCTACTGCGCCGAAATGACGCGCCGCGGCGTGCCGCTCTGCCGCGATGCGATCTGGGACGATTACGTGATCGGGGCGCTGCACGGGGTTTCCACCGCCGTGTTCAGCGCCGCCTTCGTCGAGCGGACCGAGCGCGGCGATGCCAATTTCCTGTCGATGGCACGCGGCGGCTGCGCCCTCGCGCTGCACCACGGCAGCCTCGACAAGCTGAAAGGATAAAGGCGATGGTCCTGACCAAGGGTGATGATTTCCCGCTGCACCAGACCCCGGAACCGGTCGCCTATGCGGGAACCGACCGCAATTTCTACGACCGCTATTTCTTCAACGGCTATGCGCCGGATGGCTCGGGCTTTTTCGCGGTGGCCTTCGGCATCTATCCGCACCTCAACGTCGCGGACGCGCATTTCTCGACCATCCGCGACGGGGTGCAGTATAATCTCCACGCCTCGAAGGAACTCGGGATGGAGCGGCTCGATCTGCAAGTCGGACCGATCCGGATCGAGATTCTCGAACCGCTCCAGAAGCTCAGGGTCACGGTCGACGGCGAGGGGCTGAAGGCCGACCTGACCTTCACGGGCCGCGCTTTTCCGATCGAGGAGCCGCGCTTCATCCACCGCATCGGCCCGCGCACGTTCATGGACTACACCCGCCTGACGCAGAACGGCCACTACACCGGCTGGATCGAGGTCGACGGGGTGCGCGACGAGGTAAAGCCCGGCACCGCCGGCACCCGCGACCGCAGTTGGGGTGTGCGCCCCGTCGGCGCGCGTGACGAGCAGCCGCACGGCACCGGCGTGGTCCCCGGCTTCTTCTGGCAGTGGACCCCGATCAATTTTGCGGATCGCAGCGTTTTCTTCCACGTCAACGCCGACGCCAAGGGGAACAAGTGGAACACCCGCGCGGTGATCGCGCCCGATGGCAGTGCCGCCGATGAGCACGTGGATACCGAGGGCGAGATGGACTCACCGCTGGCCAGCGGCACCCGCTGGCCGGAAACCGGCACCCTGGTGGTCGAGGGGCCGGAGGGGCCGGAAACCCTGCGCTTCGAAGTGCTGGGCCGCTTCCAGATGCGCGGCATCGGCTACACCTCGCCCAAGTGGGGCCACGGCCTGCACCACGGCCCGCTCGACGTGGAGCGCGAGGATATCGGCCTCGCCCAGTGCAATCCCGCGTCGATGGACAATTTCCACGTCCAGATGCCCTGCCGCGTGATCAGCGACAGGCACGGCGAAGGCGTGGGCGTGTTCGAACAGCTGATCCTTGGCCCCTACAAGCCCTATGGCCTGAAGGAGTTCCTCGACCTTGGCTGAGGCCCGTATCTCGCGCGGGAAGCTGGCGCTGACTGTCGTTGCCGGTCTGGCGCTGGGTGCCGGATCGGCGGTCTGGGCCACGCGGGCCAAGGGCATGGGCGGTGAGGATTACTCGGGCTGGTCGGGCAGCCGCGTGACCGGTTCGCCCGACGCGGGGCCATGGCTGCGCGCGCAGGTTGCTTTTTCCGGCCTGCTGGCGCTGCAACGCAGCCAGGCGATTTATTTCACCGCGCGGACCGACAGCGAAGGCCAGCCGCTCCGCGAGGGCTGCCGCTACCGGATTACCGGCGGGGCGATGCCGGGCAAGTGGTGGTCGGTGACGGTCTATGCCGCCGACAATTACCTGCCGGTCAACAGTGACGGAGCGCTCTCGTTCGATGCGACCGAAGTGAAGCCCGATGCGGCGGGCAACTGGAGCGCGCTTGCCGCCACCCGCCCTGAACCCGGGCAGGCCTGGGTCAGCACCCGCAATGCCGGGCAGTTCGACATGACGCTGCGGATCTACCAGCCCGACCGGTCGGCCCAGGACGATTTCCGCTCGATCCCGATGCCCCGGATTACCCGGCTCGATTGCGCAGGTGCGGCATGAAAAGGGGTATCACATACGCGCTCGTCTTCGTGGCGGCGGTGGGGGTGGGGCACTACGCCTCGGTCGTGGCCGCGCCGCGCGTGATCATGCAGGTCGCGCTGACCAAGATGTCGCAGGGCGGCAAGCGGATCAACAGCTTCCAGTTCGGTCCGCGCACGACCGAGAAATCGCGCGGCGTCGTCCGCCCGTCACCCGATCTCGCCTATGCCAGCTGCGTCTATGACCTCAGCCAGGGCCCCGTGCTGGTCAGCGCCGCGCCTTCGCCTGACCAGGGCTATGTCTCGATCTCGGTGTTCGACGCCCGGACCGACAATATCGCCGTGTTCGACACCGCGCAGTATCCGCAAGGGATTCGTTTCGTGCTGGCGATGGACGGGCAGGATGCGCCGCAGGGCGAACAGGTGGTGCGCGCGAAGTTCGCGAAGGGAGTGATCCTTGACCGGCGTCTGGCACCAACGGCAGAGCAGTTCGTGGTGGCCGATCAGGCCCGCCGATCCAACATCTGCGCACCGGTCAAAAACTAGGCAATCCAACACAAATCACATTGCAATGTGATCGGTGTGATCGGATTCCAACTTGTATCCGGGCGGATGGCGGCCGCGTGAGGCAGCTTCACCGGACGCTTTTGCTGCGGCCGGTTCCGTCTGGTGCCGCCTGGTGCCGCTCGGTGCAGTTCTGAAACTGCCCCGTTCAGGCGGCTGCGGTGAGCAAGGCGAGGTGCTCGCTCGACAGTTGCAACGAGGCTGCTGCGCACAATTCGCGGATCTGGGCCGCGCTGGTCGCGCTCGCCAGCGGTGCTCCGATCCCGGGCTGGGCGTTGATCCAGGCCAGCGCGACCTGGGCATGGCTGGCGCCGGTTTGCGCCACCACCGCATCGAGCGCGGCAAGGGCGGGCGCCCCCTTGACAAGATAGCGCCGCACGCTTTCGCCGCGCGCCCGTCCCGCAAGGTCCGCCTCGCTGCGATACTTGCCGGTCAGGAAGCCCGAGGCGAGGCCGAAATAGGGCAGCATGACCACGCCGCGCGCCAGGCACAGGTCGCGGATATCGCCTTCGCAGGCTTCGCGCTCGATCAGGTTGTATTCGTTCTGGAGCACCGAATAGCCGGTCGCCCCGGCCCGTTCCGCCACATCCAGCGCCGCGCCAAGCCGCTCGGCCGAGAAGTTGGAGGCACCGACCGAGCGGACCTTGCCCGCGCGGACCAACGCGTCGAACCCTGCAACGATCTCGTCCAGCGGGGTGCCGGTTTCATCGCGGTGGGCGTAGTAGAGATCGACGTAGTCCGTGCGCAGGCGTTCGAGCGAGCCTTCCAGCGCTGCCGCCACCTTGTCAGGCGAAAGCATTCCCGGCTTGCCGAGCATGTTGGTCTTGGTGCCAATGCGCATGTCGGCGCGCACGCCCCGGCTTTCAAGCCATTGACCCAGAAGGGTTTCAGATTCGCCGCCCTTGTGTCCTGGTACCCAGGCCGAATAGCCTTCGGCGGTGTCGATCATCCGCCCGCCGAGTTCGTAGAAGGTGTCGAGCACCTCGAAGCTGGCATCGCGGTCAGCCGTCATGCCGAAGACGTTGCCGCCCAGGACAAGCTGGATTCCCGCGATTGCCGGGTGCTGGCTCACGCGAACTTCTCGCGCAGCGCGAGCAGCGCCATTGCGGCCTTCGCCGCTTCGCCGCCCTTGTCCTTCTGCTTCGGATCGGCGCGGACGAGGGCCTGCTCCTCGTTCTCGACCGTCAGGATGCCGTTGCCGATGGCCATGCCATCCATGGTCAGCGCCATGATCCCGCGCGCGCTTTCGCCCGCGACGATCTCGAAGTGATAGGTCTCGCCCCGGATCACCACGCCGATGCCGACAAAGCCGTCATACAACTGCGCCTGGTCGGCCAGCGAAATGGCGCCGGGGATCTCGAGCGCACCGGGGACGGTGATCACGTCGACATCGTGGCCGGCGGCCCTCAGCGCGGCGCGTGCGCCATCGACCAGCATATCGTTGAGGTGGTCATAGAACCGGGCTTCGACGATCAGGAAACGGGCCATGTGCTCTTACTCCGAAGGAATGGCGCGTTCGCCGACGATGTTGATGCCGTAGCCTTCGATGGCGACGACGTTGCGGTGGGAATTGGTCAGCAGGGTCATCTGGTGGACGCCAAGGTCTGCCAGAATCTGGGCGCCGATGCCATAGGCGCGCAGGTCCATGTCGGGCGCGGCACCCGTGCCGGCGCGGCCGCCGCCTTCGGTTGGGTTGATCAGCAGGACGATCAATCCGCTGCCTTCGCGGCCGATTTCCGCCATCGCGCGCTGCAGGGTGCGCTTCTTGGGGCCGGGCTGCCCGAGCATGTCATCAAGGATCGAGATCGTGTGGACCCGCGCCAGAGTGGCTTCGCCCGGCACGATCTGGCCCTTCTGCAGCACGAAGCTGTCGGTCCCGTCGACCTTGTTGCGATAGGTGATCAGACGCCAGTCGCCACCGTAGTCGGACACGAACGGCGTTTCGGCCACGCGTTCGACCAGGTGGTCGTGCTTGCGGCGGTATTCGATCAGGTCGCGGATCGTGCCCATCTTCAGGCCGTGGCGGCGGGCGAAGGGGATCAGGTCGTCCATCCGCGCCATGGTGCCGTCCTCGTTCATGATCTCGCAGATCACGCCCGAGGGGTTGAGGCCCGCGAGGCGGGAGATGTCGACCGAGGCTTCGGTGTGGCCGGCGCGAACCAGCACGCCGCCGTCGCGGGCGATCAGCGGGAAGACGTGGCCGGGGGTGACGATGTCGTCACGGCCCTTGGCGGCATCGATCGCCACGGCGACGGTGCGGGCGCGGTCGCCGGCGGAAATGCCGGTGGTGACTCCCTCGCGCGCCTCGATCGAGACAGTGAAGGCGGTTTCGTGACGGGTGCCGTTGTTGCGGCTCATCAGCTCAAGGCCCAGTTGCTCGGTGCGCTGGCGGGTGAGGGTAAGGCAGATCAGGCCGCGGCCGTGGGTGGCCATGAAGTTGACCGCGTCGGGCGTCGCCATCTGCGCGGGGATGACGAGATCGCCCTCGTTCTCGCGGTCCTCGTCGTCGACCAGGATGAACATCCGGCCGTTGCGAGCCTCGTCAATGATTTCCTCGATGGGGACGAGGACGGGTTCCTCGTCGCTGTCCCACAGGAACTGCTCCAGCTTGCGCAGCGTCTCGGCCGTGGGGTTCCAGGCCTCGTCCGTACATTCGCGCAGCGTGTTCGCGTGCAGCCCCGCCGCCCGCGCCAGTCCGGATCGTGACATACCCCCGTCGGCAACCAGCCGACGAACCCGCTCGATGATGTTCTTGCTCATGATTCGCGGAGTATCACATTAAAATGTGATACTCCAACGCAAATCACATCGGGTGCAATCAGTCACCCCTGAAGACAGGATTCCGCTTTTCCAGGAAGGCGTTAACCGCCTCGTCATGGTCCTGCGTGGCGTGCGAAACGGCCTGCATCGCCGCCGACATCTCCAGCACGGTCGCCAGATCCGCGCGGCGGGCCTCCCACAGCAGGCGCTTGGTCATGCGCACCGCGAAGGGCGGGTTGGAGGCGATCTTCGCGGCGAGATCGCGGGCCGCATCAAGCAGTTGCTCATCAGGCACCACGCGCGAGACGAGGCCGCAGGCAAGCGCTTCAGCCGCGCCGATGGTTTCGCCGGTGAGCGAGAGTTCAGCCGCCTTCGAGAAACCGATCACCCGCTGCAGCAGCCAGGCGCCGCCATCGCCGGGGATGATGCCAAGCTTGACGAAACTTTCTGCAAACTTGGCGCTCTCGCCCGCGATGCGCAGGTCGCACATGCAGGCAAGGTCCAGGCCGGCGCCGATCGCCGGACCGTTGACCGCGGCGATCACCGGCACTTCGAGCGCGGCGAAGGCCAGCGGCAGGCGCTGGATGCCGCGCTTGTAATTGCCGCGCGTGCGGGCCGGCAACCCTGCATTGAGGCCGCCGCCGCCGGGCTTCATGGCGTTGATGTTGCCGCCGGACGAGAACGCCTTGCCCGCGCCAGTCAGGATCGCGACGCGCACGGCGGGATCGCCCTCGATCCGGTCCAGTGCCTCAAGCACGCCTTCGACCACTTCGCTGTCGGAAATCGGGTTGCGCAGTTCGGGGCGGTTGATCGTCAGCAGGGCGATGCCCTGGGCGTCGACTTCGTAGAGCACGGGGCTGTCCACGGTGGTTCTCCTCAAGTTGTTTGCACCCGCCTTATCCGCGTGCGCCAGTTTGTCCACCACAGGCAAGCGAGCGCCGCCGCGAAGGCGAGCGGGACGCCGGTCAGCACTCCGTAGCCGGCCATCCGCACGGCTTCGAGAACGGGGACGTGGACCGCGAACAAGGGGAACGAAAGCTCGGCGGAAAAACGTCCCGGCGGGGTGTCGCGGGCGATCCGCAGCGCTCCCGCAATGACCAGCGGGCACAGCACCACCACGAACACCAGGTCGAAGGGCCAGCCGCGCCAGCCCATCGCCCATGCCAGCAGCATGGCGCCAGGCATGGCGACCAGCGCCAGCCAGCCGGGCGCGGGCAGGCGCTCTGCCACGTCCCGCCGGCGCCACAGCAGGATGCCGAGGACATAGGCGAAGAACACGCGCGGCAGGCCGTAGATGGCGTTCGAAGGCCGGGCGCCGGTATCGAGCGATCCATAAGTCATTGCCGACCAGAGCGTTGCCGCGAACAGGGCCAGTGCCAAGGCAATCAGCGGCCCTGTTCCCACCCTGCGCAGGAGCAGCACGTGGACCGCGTTGGCGACGAGTTCCGCGAAGATCGTCCAGACCGGCACGTTGAGCGGGAACAGCAGGTGGTCGGCAGGGAAGGGCAGCAGCGCCATGTTTGCGGCGAGCGCCGAAGCGAACCACAGCGGATCACCCTGGGTCCGCACCCAGAGATAGGGAATGCCGATTACCGAACCGAAGGCGACGGTCGGCCAGAACCGCCTGTAGCGCGCCTTCAGGAAGGCCCCCGGGTCAAGGCCCTCCGCGAGGCGCGGTTCGGTGATCCGGGCCATCAGGTAGCCCGACAGCATCAGGAAGAAGTCGACGCCCAGGTAACCCTTGCCCAGCACGTCGGGGAAATAGGGGAAGATCGCGCGGGCATGCAGGCCCACCACGCACAGGGCCGCGATCCCGCGCAGGGCGTCGAGCCCCTGGAGCCGGTTTGCGGCGGCCACGGTCAGCCGATCATCCGCTCGATGAACCAGAACCCGGCGGTCGTGCCGATCAGGTAGGTCGCAGTAACGGTCGCGGGGCGCAGCGCGGCTGGCTTCAGCCTGCGGATCAGCGCGATCAGCGCAAGACAGGCGGCGATGATCACCAGCTGGCCCAGTTCGACGCCAAGGTTGAAGGTCAGGAGCGCAACCGGCAGGTCGCCTTCCGGCAGGCCGATTTCGCGCAGCGCGCCCGCGAATCCGAAGCCGTGGAGCAGGCCGAAAAGGAAGGCGATCACCCACGGCAGGCGCTGCGAGAGGCGCGGGCGATCCGGCTCCTGCTTGATGATCTCCACCGCCAGGAAGATGATCGAGAGCGCGATCAGCGCTTCGACCGGCGCCTGGGCCAGGCCGAACAGACCCAGTGTGGTGCCGGCCAGAGTGATGGAATGGGCCAGGGTAAAGGCCGTGGCCGCCTTGATCACCGCGCCCGGTCGGCCGATCAGCAGGACCAGCGCGATCACGAACAGCAGGTGGTCATAGCCCTCCAGGATATGGACCACGCCCAGCGCGGTATAGCTGCGCGCGACTTCCCAGCCGTCCGGCACCACCGCGACCTCGATCATGGCATTGTCGCGCGTCAGGCGCTCGGCCTGCATCGCGCGGCCGAGCGGTGCGATCCTGACCAGCGCGTCGGTGAAGGTCGCTTCCATCCCGGCAAGTCCAACCTGCGCACCGGCCAGGTCGCGCCTGCAGGTCAGGGTCGATTCGGCAACAAGCGCGGCGCCTTCCAGCCGTGCGGTGGGCGCCGACTGGGTGCAGAAGTCCGGGAAGGCAGGGCGGGCGCGGGTGGCAAGGCCGCCCAGAACCGGGGCCTTCCAGACCATCCTCCAGTGCTGCGCATCCTGCTGGGTCAGTTCCAGGTAACCTGGCCGCAATTCGTCCGCCTGGGCGGGAAGCGCGGCGCAGCAAGCCAGCAGCGCAAGGACCAGGCGCAGCAGCAGGGTCACTTGGGCCGCTCGATCACCACGTCGTAACCTTCGAGAATCCGGCGATAGGATTCGTCGCGGGCCTTGGCGGTGGCGGCGGCGCGCCAGTCGTTCGTGACGCGCTGGCGCACCTTGTCGAGGCTGGGCTGGTCGGGCGCGGCCCGGGCCTCGATCCGGACCAGGTGCAGGCCAAGGCCGGATGCGACCGGGCCGGTCCATTGCCCGATCGGTGCGCGGCGCAGCGCAAGGACGAACTCATCGCCATAAGTGCCCGCGATCGTCTCGTCCGCAGCCCCGTTCTGCCGCCGGGGCAGAGGGGCAGCCACGCCCGTCACCGGCTCGTTCCGGCGCAGCCGGGGGAGGGCCGCATCGGCAGCGGCGCGATTGGCCGGGGTGTCGGCGCCGAGGTAGACCTGCTCGAAACTGGTGCGGGCATCATCGGAATAGCGCGCCGGATCCTTGTCGATCATCGCCTGCAGCACGGCATCGTCAGGCTCCGCGCTTTCCGCCTCGGCAACGGCCAGCGACTCCATCTTGCGCCGCATCCGCCGCACCACCACCTCGTCCTCCCGATCGAGGCCGAGGCGCAGCGCCTCGCGGTAATAGACCTGGTCCTGCACGTAGTCGCGGATCAGCCCGTCGATCTCCTCCTGCCCCGGCGGGCGCCGGAACATGTCGGTCCAGCGCTGGACGAGGCCGGAGACGACCTGTTCGTTGACGACGATCCGCCGCTCGCCAAGGTCCGGCGCGCGGCCCGAAAGCAGCCAGAACACGGCGGCACCGGCGATGAGGAAATGGACCAGCGGCTCCCTGAGGAGCTGCCGTCCGGTCTGTTTCAGGGTCATGTCAGGCCGGCGTGTACCAGATGGCGGAAGTATAGGCGCGTTCCTGTTGCTTGAGCGGGATTTCCGGCCCCAGCTTCAGCCTGTACTTGACCATGTCGTAGTTCAGCCAGGTCGGGGTCGGAATTTCCAGCACGCGGACATAGTAGAACGCACGGACCCTGGGATCGAATTCGGGATCGGTCCAGACCGTGGCCAGGCTGGGCGCGCCGATGGTGTTGGCATAGGTCGCCCGCGACGTGTCGACCGTGTCGCCGACCGAGGGCACCTTGCCGCCAGCGGCCTTGCGCTTGTCCATGTCGCTCCAGACCACATCGAACACGCGCTCGTGGCTGACGCCGGCCTTGTCGACCCAGCCCTTGACCACCTGGACGCGGTCGAGGTTGGCGCCCACCGGATCCTTGAGCGCGGAGAGGATGAAGCTCGGCGCGCCCTTTCCACCAGCCTTCAGGCTGCCGCCCATCGGCACGCCGCGGGCATATCCGGCCTTGACCCAGTCACCCTTGAGGTCGTCGGCCTTGAAATCCCAGCCGCCGAACACGCGTACGGTCATGCGCGGGCCGGTGGTGGCATAAACCTCGCGCCGCATCATTGCATCGAAGATCGCGGCGCGGGTGTTGGATGTCGCCCAGACGGCGGCATAGCCGCTCGCCAGCGCCTGCCAGTTCATCCGTCCGCTGTTCATTCCCGGCACGAAACCGGTGGTGGCGCGCTGCGGGCTGGGTTCGACGCCCGGGTGCTTGCCGTAGTAGTTGCTCTCCTCGACCGCGGCGAGGCCTGTGTGGCTGTCGGTCGATCCGATCACGCCCAGCTTGTAGGGGTTCACGCCGGTGCGCTGCTCGATCAGCAGGCCGCGCTTCAGCGCTTCGCGCACATAGCTGCCGGGCAGGTCGCCGGGTTTGGTCGGCTGGTTGAAGAGCAGGTTGTTGGTATCCCAGCCGACCGTGCCATAGCCCGCGAACTCATCGTTGGGCGACAGGAAGGGGTGGGCCTCGCTGTCCCCCTTCATCTGGGTGATTTCCACCACCGGCTCGCGCGCCGCGCGGCGCCGGGCATAGGCGGCGCTGATCGGGCCGCCACCCGGCTCGGTCAGCATGAACATCAGGCCGTTGGAGACGTTGGCGTTGTGCGGGATCGCCAGCACCTTGCCCCCGGTGCTCTTTTCGTAGGCTTCCATGTAGTCCCACAGGTGCTCGGGCCAGGCCTCAGCACTGGGATCGAGCGGCAGAACCTTGCTCGCCTTGTCCTTGCCATCGCGGAAGATCACGTTGCGATGCAGGTTGTTACCGCCCTGCATCAGCGTGTATTCAAAGCCGATGAAGGCGGTGAACTTGCCGGGTTCGTTGTAGCGCTCGACCGTGTCGATATTGTCGTCCCAGATCTTGCGGGTGCGCTTGGCGCCCTCGGCCGGATCGTTGAGCCCTGCCGGCAACTTGTTTTCGCCGCGCGCCCTCAGGATTTCGCCCGTGGCTTTCAGCGATCCCGCCGGGCCCTCGTGCATCAGGTCGTGCCAGCGCCGCAGCATCGGATCGCGGATCAGCAGGCGCGGCGCATCGTACAGCGCCTTGGTCGCGCCGATGCCCTCGGCATGATCGGCAATCACCAGGAAGTCGAGCGGGCGCTGGAGCCTGGCCGGAAGGCCGGTCGACGACTTGATCTCCTCCCCGCTGGCAAAGCGCAGCGCGTCTTCGGGCGTCAGTCGTGCGCCAAACCCGAAGGCATCCACCGAGTTGCCGGTGTGAAGATGGGTATCGCCCCAGAACACCTGCTCGGGATAGGCGGTATCCTTGACCTCCGCCTTCTTGCCGAAGCCGCCCACGGCGCCGTCGCAGCCTGAAACCAGCGCAGTTGTCGCCATCAGTAGCGCAGCGGTCAGTATCGCCTTGCGCATTGTTTCCCCCTTGATGTCATCTGTCCGCTCTCACGCCGGCGTGTACCAGATCGGCGAGGTATAGGCACGCTCCTGGTGCTTGAGCGGGATGTCCGCGGGCAAGGTCAGGTTGAAGCGCAGCCGGTCATAGGCGACCCAGCTTGGCGTCGGAATCTCGATCACCCGCACGTAATAGAAGGCGCGCAGCGAGGGATCGAATTCCGGATCCGTCCAGACGGTGGCCAGCGCGGGCGCGCCGATCGAATTGGCGTAGGTAGCCTTCATAACGTCCACAGTGTCGCCAACGGCTGGCACCTTGCCGCCCGCTGCCCGGCGCCGGTCCATGTCGCTCCACACGACATCGAACACCTTTTCGTGAGCGACCCCGGCCTTGTCGACCCAGCCCTTGATCACCTGCACCCGGTCGAGATTGGCCCCGATCGGATCCTTCAGCGCGGAGAGGATGAAGCTGGGCGCGCCCTTGGCCGCGCCCTTCAGGTCGCCGCCCATCGGCACGCCGCGCGCATAGCCGGCCTTTACCCAGTCGGTCTTGAGGTCATCCGCCTTGAAGTCCCAGCCGCCGAACACGCGCACCGTCATGCGCGGACCGGTGGTGGCGTAGACCTCCTTGCGCATCAGCGCGTCAAAGATTGCGGAGCGGGTGTTGGCCCGGGCCCAGACCCCGGCATAGCCGCTGGCCAGGTATTGCCAGCCAAACCGGTCGCGATTGGTGCCAAGGTTCTGCTCCTGGGTGGCACGCTTCGGATTCGGCTCGTTGCCGCTGTGCTTGCCGAAGAACTGGTCGTCATCGGCCGTGGACAGCGAAGTGTGGGTATCGGTCGATCCGATCACGCCCAGCTTGTAGGGGTTCACCCCGGTCCGCTGCTCGATCATCATCCCGCGCTTCAGCGCCTCGCGGACATATTCGCCCGCGTACATGCCCGGCACCTTGGGCTGGTTGCCGATCAGGTTGTTCAGTTCCCACCCGGCGGTGCCATATCCGGCGAACTCGTCGTTGGGCGAAAGGAACGGGTGGGATTCGCTGTCGCCCTTGATCTGGGTAATTTCGACCACCGGTTCCAGCCGTGCCCGCCGCCGGGCATAGGCTGCGGTCATTGGCCCGCCGCCGGGCTGGGTCAGTTCGAACATCAGCCCGTTTGACAGGTTCGAATTGTGGGGGATCGCCAGCACCTTGCCGCCGGTCGCCTTCTCGTAGGCTTCCATGTAGGACCAGATCTCGTCCGGCGTCGCCTTGTAGGTCGGGTCGATCGGGGCCACGGTGCGCACCTTGTCCGGCCCATCGCGGAAGATGACGTTACGGTGCAGGTTGTTGCCGCCCTGCATCAGGGTGTATTCGAAGCCGAAGAAGGCGGTGAACCTGCCCGGCTCGTTATAGCGCTCGACCGTGTCGATCTGCTCGTTCCAGACCTTGCGGGTGCGCTTGGCGGCATCGGCCTGGTTGAGCATCGCCTGGGGCAGGGCATTGCGGCCGCGCGCATCCAGGATCTCGGCCATGGCGCGCTGCGAACCTTCCGGGCCTTCGTGCATCATGTCATACCAGCGACGCATCGTGGGATCGGTAAGGAATAGGCGCGGTGCGTCATAAAGCGCCTTGGTTGCGCCAAGCCCTTCGGCATGGTCGGCTATCACCATGAAATCGAGTGGGCGGGCGAGCTTCGCCTTGATCCCGGTCGTCGAGGTGACTTCCTCGCCCCGCGCAAATCGCAGCGCAGCTTCCGGATCGAGCCGGTTGCCGAACCCGAAGGCATCGACCGAATTGCTGGTATGGACGTGGGTATCGCCCCAGAAGACCTGTTCGGGATAGGCGGTTTCGGCGACCTTGACCTCGCCGCGCATCGCCTTCTCGACCCGGTCGCACCCGGCAACCAGCATCGAACCAACCAGCATCGTTGCCGCAAACAGCGCCGCCTTGCGCATCCCCAGAACCCCCTCCGTCCACCAGGACAGTTGTCCTTGGCATCGCAGCAAGATTGCGCGGACCCGGGCCGCCGTCAACAGTCCGAACGGCTATGGGAGATCGACAGCGCCAACGGCCGCCCGGCCTCAGCACAGCCCGCGCACCCTTGCCCGCAGCCAAATAACGCTGCGCGCCTGATCAGATCAATTTCGTAACTGAGAGTTTGGTGGACGCACTAGGGCTCGAACCTAGGACCCGCTGATTAAGAGCTGAAATCAGAGGGTCCTTACGCTTCCGCATGCGTCCAAAACGGCAGGAATCTGCGATTCATAGTCCGCATTGTTCTTGAAATGTTCGCCAGTATCCACTACAAAAAGCTACCTAAGGTAGCAGGTACATA
>Ga0116141_10001137_pt1 | contig 22486 bp, 20 predicted proteins | sample AD_UKC097_MetaG_FD_89744 | JGI IMG/M metagenome (GOLD analysis project Ga0116141, IMG submission 89744) | Active sludge microbial communities of municipal wastewater-treating anaerobic digesters from USA - AD_UKC097_MetaG | ecosystem: Engineered > Bioreactor > Anaerobic > Digestate | place: USA...
AGCCAGATTTAACGATATGATCATTTCCAATCTTTTTCGAAGGAACCCGGGAGGATGGGACATAGTCACCATCAATCTTAAGGACGGCGACAACCTTCTCGCATTATCAGTAGATGGGATTGGTATGGATCAAATTAAAACGCATTCAGACGATTTTTTAATAGTTGCGGATTTGCAGGAACGAAAGAATATGCCACTACCACGACATGATGGATAAATATCTTCCCGATATGGAAGAAAATACATAAGGAGAAATTCATGCCTCTGGACGATAATATGCTTGCGATGATCGGAACCAAATTTTCGGCCATTAGGCTGATCGAACAGAGCCAGATATGTCTGGCGTTGGCCAAAGGATATGCCGTAGATCTGATAGGGAAGTATCCGGATGAGGAGGTTGAGGGTCTTGAACAACTGCTATTAACGCTATTGATGAATCAGGAGGAACGACCCGATCTGGAATCTTCAATGGCGGCATGCGACTTCGTCGAGGTTTTCTTTCAATCTGCGATGAAGTGGATAAGAAACCTTACACTAACCGCTGATAATGCATTTCAAGAAGAGCCAGAAATCAGGGATGAGTTTCATCTTCGTGGCAAAACCGGATGCGACATACTAAAGGTAGAGAACCGGATCAAATCCCTTATTGTTGTTGCCCAGAAATTCCGCGAACCGCTGGAGATATGGGGGTTTTCGCAAAATGATATTCGTGAGGGAAGGGAAATCATGGAAGGACTTTTTCTCGGTCGCACTACTCTGGAAAAGGCTATAGCAGCACTTTCCGATAACACCCGTGACTTCCTCATCCTCAAAGGACATACATTCCTTACATTAAAACGCCTTGAACGAACGGCTAAGAGAGTATTCGAAAATGATCCGTCGATAGCGGTAAAATTTGACCTTGGACTTCTTTTCAAAAAAACGCCAAAAAAGGAATCGACAAAATTGGCTTTAGAATGCATATCCTCTCTATCTTCCTAGGCAACTCGTACCATCCTCCTGATACATCCCGGCAGTCGGCGCCTCTTCTGCCGGGTAATCCCCCTTCGAAAGAGGGGGGATTTTTTTATTCGGCTCTTGACAACAGCCTAATAAATATTATAAGCTCACCTCTTGAAATGAACGTTCATTCATTATTAGGGAATAGAATTGCGTTTTTCTCATGAGGCGGCAATGAGCTTTTTCAAGCGGATGTCTGAAATGAATTGGTATGAAAACATTCAAAGCAACTTGTTCAGCGTAATATCAACAGGAGGTGGCAGTGGGTTTGATCCTTCTTGGGAAACAAGAAAAAACCAATGAACCATTTAAAAAGAGTAAAAAGTCGCCAGAACCCTCCATTTCTCAGGTGTTTTTCAGAAGAACTCCTGCCGGAACGGTAGGAGAACCTGTTTTTTTTCAAGTCTGCCCGCCGACAACGGCGACAAACGAGTATTTCTCTCATTCCGAATTTTCCCTAGATCCTTCAACAGTTCTTTTTCTGCCGTTTCTGATTTCCGACGCGATAGAAAATGGATGTTGTAGTGGGGTCGGAGGAAATACTTCCATAAAAGAGGCCTTTTTTGCCATGTCGGGGCGTCCCGACTTGACTCATAAACCAATTTATTTCTGAAGCGGGCACTTTTTTGAAGGAGGATTCAAATGGAGATGGTAAAAGGCAGTATCGGTTGGCTGACAATGGTAAACGAGTTTGGAGTATTTACGCATTCACGCCTTGAAGCGGATCCGAAAATGAAGGATTTGGCGGAAAGTTTCAAAAAAAGGCAGGAAGAGCTTGAAAGAAAAGGCAACGCGTTCAACCAGGCCCAAAGGACGATTTCGGCGCTTGAAGCGCAGATGGTCAAGGCGGACTATGATTTGGACAACACCGTGCGCGACCTTTACTTTTCAAAGCTCGGGGCGTGCGGGAACAACAAGAAAGACCCCGCCGTCCTCAGGTGGTTCCCGGACGGGCTGACGGCCTTGATCAGGTGCAGTTTCGATGAAGAAGCGGGCAAAGTCACCGCTTTGATCGGGGTTCTTTCCGAAACCCCGGATGACCCGGTTGTGGCAAGAATTCTGCCGAACCTGAAGGCATTGCTTGAGACATACCAGAAGTCAATCGCGGGCCTCAAGGCGGCCATCACCGCCGCGAGCAACGCGTGGGAGCTTGTGGAGGCCGAAAAGATCAACTGGCTTGTCGCCTACAGCAAGAGCTACGGCGATGTGCTTTCCGTCCTGGACGGGGATAAACGAAGCGCCGACACATTCTTCAAAAAAGTCTCAAAGCCCCCTAAAGATGACGGCGATACCCCGCCTGAACCGCCGAAGGCATAAGAAATGAAGGAAAGCCCCTTGAACTCTCCATCACCCTCATGGAGAGCCATAAAGGCGGGCAGGACCCTCGAAACCGATGCCCGCCCGCCAACCCTCCGCCTTGGTCCCCATCTCAGGGCGGAGGGTGTCAACGTTTCAGGGGCATTCGTCCCCTCCTGCATTTTAATGAAAAGGAATTTCCATGATATTCGAAAAGCATAAAACGTTCATAAGTTATCATCACGAGAACGACGAGGATTACAAAACCCTTTTCAGGAAGATGTTCGCGGATTACTATGAGATATTCATCTCTATGGCAGTAGAAGAAGGCGATATTGACCCGAACCTTCCTTCCGATACGATAAGGCAAAAAATCAGGGATGAATACCTTAGGGATACGACTGTAACGGTTGTCCTCGTGGGCAGCGATACCTGGAGGAGAAAACATATCGATTGGGAAATATCCTCAAGTATCAGAGACACGAGGTTGAATCCACGTTCCGGATTGCTGGGGATACTGTTGCCGACTTATCCCAGGGCCTCAATGACAAGCTACAATCCTTATACCATCCCGCCGCGATTAAATGACAATATCAAATGCGGTTATGCCAAACTGCACAACTGGACGAATAACCCGGACGACATCCGTGAATGGATACAGGAAGCCTTCAACAAAAGGGACGTGATAGAACCGGATAATTCATTCCCTTCGTTTGCATATAACAAATCCGGGGATCAATGGCGCTACTGAACCCACCTTGATTTGCGATGTGATTTAATCGTCATTCCATAGGAGAAACGGTCATGAACAAGATAGAAATAGTAAAGCAGATAATCAGGCGGGTGGAGGCATCCAAAGTTCTCGACTATCATATTTGGACAATCGGCATGACCGATTCACCTGAAAAAAGACTAGAACAGCTTGCCGCCGAGGGAAATAATCTCGAAAAGTGGGAGCATTGGCCGGCGGATTCTCTTCACGACGCAGAGGCAATACGCCATTATTTCGTCGATTATCTTGGAATGAAAGACGCTGATTTCAGAAACTACGAATCAAGGAATGAGGTATCTGTATTCATATTCTAGGCAAATTACCTATCCCGGGTACCGCCCCGTACAGGAGACTTTCATGAAATGGAAGAAATGGCTAGAAAATTGGGACATGACCTCCTTGAAGATCAACACTCCCTTCCTTGAAATGGAATGGAGACCCAAAGAAGAGGACAAAGCTGCGGCCTGGGAACTTTATATCGAACTGCTGACAAGGATCACCACACAGCCGCTGCCGGAAAATCACGGGGATGAGAGAGCTGCCCTGGCAAGCATACATTCGATATTCGGACTTACTCGGGGGATAATCAAAGACCACGGCCGTGACTGCGAGGAATTCACAAAGATAGCGATTGTAGTTCTTAATCAGATTGTCCGTCCCTTCACCGCCAAATGGCACAAGCTTGACCTCGATGGAGCATTCAAGAAAAGGAAGCAATGCCAGCTGTTTCGGAAGGAACTTAAGGATCTACAGGCGAGGCTCCGGGCTTACTCCGGCATGATGGCCCAAATGGCTGGTGTCGAGGATCTTACAGATCTGGAGCTAAATAAATAGGAGGAAACCATGGAAGGAAAGAATCTTTTTGAAAATTACAGGGATATCCGTCGCCTTGCAAGGTCTTACGACAATTACTGCGTCTTCATATCGCATCGGAGCGATGACAAGGCAATGGCAAGGGCCGTCAGTCGGTCAATCAGGCAGATGGGAATAGATGTTTACTTCGATGAGTATGATCATGACCTGCAAAATGCCTCGGCTGCCGATGATCATAAAAAGATCGTAGAATGCATCGAGCGGGGGTTGGAGACCTGCACTCATCTTCTCGGCGTCATCACACACAAGACATTCGATTCTTGGTGGGTACCCTATGAAATAGGGGGTGCGAGCGGGAGGAAGCGGAGCTGTGCACATCTGGTGCAGGGCAGTGTCACGCAACTGCCCTCCTATGTAAGGATATCTCCCCTATTAATAAGCATTCCCGATCTGGAGCGTTGGTTGAAACCACTTGGGCAGATGGTACGAAAAGGAATGGTTTTAGAAGAGATATCTTTCAGCGAGGGGGACAAGATACTTCTTTCTGAATATGTGCCCAAGACAAGAAGCTTATACGACATTTCCTTTAAAGATATGCCTTGAAACGGGGCGCCTCATATATTGCCGGATTAAGCCTCCCTTTGTCCGGCATAATCCCCCTCCGAAAGGAGGGGGATTTTTGATGCTTGACAAGAGGCATTTTGCTATTTACAATGTTTTAAGAGAATGAACGTTCATTCTCTTTGTGACGATAAAGTGCTTCATTATCCGAATGAAAGGAGGAAGAACCCATGAAAAAGGCCTTGCTTGTCTTTGTAGCATTGTTTTTACTTAACCCCGCAATCAAAGCGCAATCTGAAGTTCAAAAAGGCCAGGCCGGCTTGATCGAACCTGCAGGTGTAGCCCTCAAGGCCGAAAAGATAGACGATCGCTTTATCATTTCTCTTCATTTCAAAAAGGAGCCGACTCAACCTTATCTTATTAAGGCCGTCAAGGTAACTTTCGAGCCAAGCGGGACCATCCCTTTAGTTGTATTCTGCGAGAAAGATGCAGCCAAAGTTAAAAGCGGCTTCCTGGCATCCAAAAAACCCCTATCATCTATAGAAACATCTGCAATATCAATGGAGGAGCTTTTCCCCCAAATATCCCTTGACTACCCGCCGGAAATCGGACAGGATGATCTCATTCGAATCGAGTACCTTGTGGAAAAGGATGGCATGCTATCTACAGTTCCTGCGGCAGTGATGGGTGTTGACAATACATCGTCAATTGATTTTTCAGTTACTCCCATGCAGGGAGGAGATGGATTCAGAATTTACTGCGGATGCTGTGATTGTTCCAGAAGTTACCCCACCTTCGAAGGAACGTGCTGTTGCTCATGCGAATTCCCTCCCAATTGCGGTATTATCAAATGCCCTCCTCCCCCCTGCTGATCTTAAATAAGAGCGCTGCTACAAATTAATCCCCCTCCGGAAGGAGGGGGATTTTCATGTTGAGAATCCATTTTGCTCCATCACCTCGTGAATTGAAATTCGTTGGAAGTCCTGCCGTCCGGGTTTTGGATTTGGATCGTCTTGGTGACCCCTTTTGGAAAATAACTTTTAAAAGTTGATGCCGGTGTGCTTTTGAATAAAAGCATGCCCTTCTTGTTGAGCTTGACTTCAAGCCCATCAACTGCAGCTCCGTCAACATACAGAACTGGTGGCGTGTTTGGATAGACCTCCAATCCTGATAAAAAGCCCGTTCCCTTCAGTTTGATTCTAAAAGGGCTGCTCATTGGCACGACATTGGTTATAGTCACAGGATCGTAATCACCCGCCAGAACCATCGCGTAATCGGTGAACCCTTCCGAGAATATGGATGCCAGTTTGACATTTCTCAAGGGCTTGACCTGAACGGGCGTAGGGAAGGCATAAGCCCCGTTGGGTGGAATACCCAGGCCATAGTGAGAACCCCATCCCCACAAAGTCCCATCAGCCTTTATGGCGAATTGTCGTCCCACCCAGGTAACGTTTGAAAGAGTGGGTACCATGACGGCGGCATAGCAATGATCCTCATCGGGATCTATCGTTCCGATTCCTAGCCTGCCATAAGCGTTATCCCCCCAGGTCCATACCGTGCCATCAGCCTTGAGTGCCACGTGGTCGCCAACCGATACAATATCCTCAAGGCCCTCTATTTGAACCGGGATGGTTGCCATACAGCATTGGTCGGAGGGATAGGGAGGAATGCATGGGATCGGGCCCCATGCCCATACAGTACCGTCATTCTTAATTACATAAGGGCCGTCGAACAGTGCCTTTACATCTGTCAAATAGGGCACTTGTTTTGGAACAGTTGAAAGGTAACAATCGGCGGGGTCCACTGGGGGAAATACTGTGCATCCCCAATTCCCATCGCCCAGTTGGCCACTTTCTCCAGCCCCCCATGCCCAAACAGTGCCGTCTTCTTTAAGGGCATATGATGCGGCGGCCCCAATTGCGATAGATTTCACATTGGACAATCCAAGTGCCTGTACAGGAGTTTGTCTAGCATTATTGTATGTCCCATCGCCCAGGTTACCATCTGTGTTGCTTCCCCATCCCCATACTGTCCCATTGGTTTTCAACACCAGCCAATAGGCGCCATAAGATGCTGTGACCATGACAATGTCGTCCATTAGAAAACATAGTTCGTTCTGGTCGTCCGGGCAGAGTTGATATAGTTTCTTATCAGAACGGAGAAAAGTGCTTCCATAGCAACCAGCTATGATATGGGTCCAGTCATCTACAAGTGAATCGGGAGCTAGTAAAGGAATATCCGAAACACCATATTGAGGATTTCCGGGCAAACAATTGCCGTGAACCCACAGATGGTCGGCTGTCGCGGCATAAAGTCTTGACGGCAAGATTGACAACGAAATAATCAAAAACAGCAACGGTATCTTTGAATAAGTCATCTCGTAAAAGTGAAACAGTCGGATTCATAAAGGCCCAAAGGATCGTACAGCGCCTTACATTTTATTTTTATGCAGACGGGGACGCCCTTTGGAAGCATGGCTTTAAGAGACTCCCCTTTTTTTACTATTAATCTGTATGCGCTTTTCCAGGTTGTATCCGGGACTGTTATGCCGTCGATTGTAACGTCAAAGATTTGGTAGAACCCCCCATGCAAAATATAGTTATCGCCAATAATTTCCAGACGCAATGGGTTTTGAAGCTTTTTGACCGAGTAGATCATCGGGCAGAATGTATTGATTCCACTGGCCTGCGATTCATTCAAGTAATTAAAGGGTGTGGTGTCAATACAATCGGGAGTTACATCGCTTAAATCATAAGTAACAGACTGTGCTACAATTGAGATATCTTCCCAGGATATGGGGGCTTCTAAAGTATCTGCGCAATCACCCGATATTCTATTTTCGAGCCCGGTTTTGACAAGAACAAATTGCCATCGCTTGTCCTGCCAATCCCCTATCCAACTATCAGCTGCAAAAGCAATATTGCCGTCAGCGGCAACTGTCGCGAATTTACTGAACCATGTGTTGGGAATTATGCCAAAAAGTCCTTTATAATAGAAAGTGTTGTCTGATGTCGGCCCATTCTCGGTCATTGGAAACACTCCAACAATCCCCCCTTTGCCCAAGCAATAGTACTTTCCGTTACCGGCAGGAAGTATTTGGTAAAGCCAGATGTCGTAATAATTATCGTCGTTGTTATGATGTTTTGTCCACATCACCTCCCCTTCTTCCGAAACGCGCATCAGTTCCGCCCTAAAGTACTTATCATCCTTCCATTGGCGGCCGTTCGCCAGCAAAAAGCCCCCGGTTTGCGCCTTCGCGATGTCCGAGATGTAGAATCCTTCCTCCTCATTTGAAAAGTCCCGAAGGATCTTTCCCCATACCATGTTCCCGTCCCTGTCAAAACGATAAATCCCGCAGAATGTACCGATAACCGCCCCCATGTCGTCGAGCCCAAGAATGTTTTGGCAGTTATCGCCATAGGGTGTCATAATAGCCTTCTGCCAGACAATATCCCCGTTTTGGTCTATTTTGACAATCCATGGATGATCATAAGAATGCTCGTCATACCAGGCGCCGGACAAAATCACGCTTCCGTCAGCCATCTCCTCCGTTATGCAGGCGGCATAGGCGTGCGGGCCTATGGCCTTTTGCCAGATAACATTACCGTTGTCGTCAATCTTGAGAACCCACGCAGCAATGTAATCGAAAAAGCTGTAGGAAGCGCCCGCAATTATATAACCCTCATCCCTTGTCCTTATCAGACCGAATGGGTACTCGCTTCCCGTCCCTCCGAAATCCTTCTGCCATACAATTCGACCTTGGGAATCCACCCTTATCGCGAGAATGTCGGGAATATCATACCTTGAGTTGCCGAAGCTTTCTGTCGTCCCACAAAGAAGGAACCCCCCATCCGGCGCGTTGGCGATCTTATATCCCATATCATCGCCCGGACCGCCGTAAATACCGAGGACCTGTCCGGAAAGGGATTCCATGGTAATAGCGGCGGTGGGGATCAGGCAAAACACGGTTGTCAGGAGAAAGAGCCTAATGGAAAGTTTCATTTCAACCTCCATAAAGCCTCCGCCGGATTAACGGCGGAGGCTTGTAAGTAACTTACACGTGCTACTTCGGCGTTACCTTGGAGGACAGACACTTTCACCTGACAAGCCAGGTGACCCGACAGAGATATCGTCCATAAGGCCTTTCATGGTCAAAGCTGGATCTCCTACGACAAATGAGGCTATACCAGAGCCGGACGAGATCCATTTGTTAGAAATCGAGGATTCATCTATTACACTGCATGTTCCAACTGATCCACGCTTGTCGGTTGATGCAATAAATGGGTATGCGCTGTCTGAAAGGCCGCTTTTGCCCAGAAAAAGAAGCCGGTCTCCATCGAACTTGCGAACATTGAAAAGGGTACCGTTGCTTCCGATATTGTATCTTTTCCTCCACATTGGCTTGCCCGACCAATCAACTTTAAGGGCCCATGATTCGTTTTGGGTCGATGATGCCGCCGATCCGCCGACAATTATAAAGCCGTGTTTGCCTGACGATGTTAGCCCGAGAGCATAATCATTGGCTGCATTGCCGTATGCCCTCTGCCAGTTGTCGCCCCCGTTATCGTCGAGCCTCACTGCCCAGGCATTGCTCTCGGTCCCCCTTTCTTTTAAACTCGTTTCACCGACAGCCAGATAACCCCCATCAGCGGCTTGACCAAGAAAATATAAATAGTCGCTTTGGGATGTTCCGTAGAATTTTTGCCACTTTATCACCCCGCCGCCATCCGTTTTCATCACAAAGCCGTCTGAACTTCCATTTCCAAAAGAAGTTGTGCTTCCGGCGGCAAGAAACTCTCCCTTGGTAGTCTTCATGAGAGCATAAGCTATCTCATCGCCGTCACCATCGTAGCTCTTTTGCCATAATAAATACCCATTCTCATCCAACTCAAGCATGACTACTTGATATCCGGAGCTTGATTCAGCACAGGTCGCGCCCCCCTTGTTGTTTCCCAGGATCAAATATCCGCCGTCATTATCCTGCTTGACGTCAACCGCCCAATCCTCGTCACTACCACCCAATTTCCTGGCCCAAAGCAAGGTGCCGTTTGAATTTATCTTAAAAATCAACATGTCATCCTTCTGAGCGCCGAAGGAATAGGTTTCGCCGACAACGATGTAATTGCCATCTTCGGTTGCAGTTATGGAATAGGCAAGATCATCCCCGTCCTTACCGTATGTTTTCTGCCATTCGATTTCCGAGAATGAGTTGAATTTGACAACCAGCGCGTCATAATTTGATCCTTCCAGAGCGGTTTCCACAGGGGCGCCGCCAGATCCCTGCATATACCCCACGGCCAAAAAGCCTCCGTCATCAGTGCGACAGAAGGAGGAGAAAACTGCCGGGGAAGAACCGGAAAAGCTTTTTATCCCCAATGCCTGGCCCTGCAATAAAAGAGGAAAACAAAATATTAAAATCAAAAGGAAATATATAATGGATCTATGGCTACTCGTCGATTCAATCATCAGCTTTCTCATGGCAGTTGTCCTTCAATCTCCTTCCGGGGGTATTGTAATACAAGAAGAGTAAAATCGGTAGAGCCTTTGGAGGATCACGGATTTATCTCGTATAGCTGAAACATTCAGATTCATGACCGTCTAGATTCCTCACAGTGATGCAAACCGGCTGACCTTTCGGCAGAAGGGTCTTTAAGCCCGCTCCGCTGACGACCAATTTAGTATGATTATAGGCATCGGTGCCCTTGTAAGAAGCCTTTGCGGCCTTCACGCCGTTGACATAGACCTCGCTCCCCTGCGTAAAGTTCCATCCGGTCAGCTTAAGCCGGAAAGGGTTCGAGAGCTTCTTCGCGGATAAAACCGCAGGCCAGACGTCGCCGCAAGAGATGACATGTTGTGACACATCTATTAGTGAATAATCACTTGCATAACTATAAATCTCATACCCGTCGATACTTGTTACTGGAAAATCGGAAAAAATCAAGGAAGTTGGCACAATAGCAGCTTCAGCATTTTCATATTCGTAACAATCACTCAAAGGTATACCGTCATGATCCAACGTGCCGATGGTTCCGGCAATACCCATCCAATCAAAGCAACTGAAACCCCAAGGACCATGACCAATAAATACAAAGCCATCGTCAGTTTTTATTATTTCTGGAATATATACCAAGCTGTACCAAGGCACATTTATTTGAGTTTCTTTAATGATCTGACCATTATTGTCAAGCAGGATTGTGACGGGATTGTCTGAATGGCTCAGGCATGAAACCAGAATGGTCTCGTCATCATTTTCTTCCGCATCCAGTATATGTGCCGGGTTTGTTCCCAATGTATCAGTAATGTGTATCTGTTCCTGCCAAGACACATTCCCGTCTCTGTCAAGTTTAATAATAGTATTTGGCATAATGGAGCCATGCTCGGGGAAAACGAGGAAGAGCAATCCTCCGTCAGATGTGGCTGTGGCATCAATCAGGCTTTCACCCATGGAATCTTCATAAATACCCTCGCACTTACGAGCCCATAAGACATTTCCGTTAAGATCCGTTTTCAGTACCACACCGCCTTCATCCAGATGTCCAATACCAATCATCAAAATATTGTCATCTGCTGAATGGACTATCGCCTTGCAAGTGAAGGTATCTCCTCCAAAATCAAAGCCTCTAGAATATAATGCTTCTCCAGCCGGGCCGTCGAAACATGCAAGTTTAACGTTTTCGCTAGTTTGCGTAACCAGTGAGTAGATTTTCCCGTCATTATTTCTGAAGGAATCGACAGGGTAGATAGAATAATAAGATCGCGCCTTGAGCACATTGCCATTTTTATCGAAGACCACCATGCCATCGCCTGCATTAAGTCCGGTGATCGTAAATGTCCCGTCATTATTATCACTAATATTACCTGTGCGTAGGGATGTGCAGGCATAGTATAAAGGCAATTGTTTCGACCAAATAATATTTCCATGTGAATCTATTCGTCCTAAGTAGAATGTCATAGAATTGCATGATTCATCAACACAAGAATATCCTATTCCTACATATCCGCCGCCTGAGAAGGGAATCAATTTATCCAGGATGAATCCAGGCTTGTTGTCTATGGGGGCATAGATATGAGCCCACTGCTCGCCATTGGTCGCCATACCGCCGGCAAGAAAAATGAGAGTCAACAGCATCAATAAAGTATTTCTTCGGTTCATCTTTACCTCTGGGCAAGAGGGGGGCGGGTTGACCGCCCCCTGAAATGAAAACGATCTTGTTCAACTCATTGATTTATGATAGCTCCGACTTTGATCGAAAACGACTTTGAAACCACGGTATTGGTTGCATCAACCACATATATCGTCGCAGTCCACAGGCCTGTTGTAGTATAGGTGTGTGTTGTATTTGCAGAAGTCGATGTGGCGCCGTCACCAAAAGTCCACAAGTAGCTGTAGGGCTGTGTTCCGCCGCTGGCTGTGCAGGTAAAAGTTGTGGTCAACGGCGCTTTGGTCGCTGTCGTAGGTGTTGCCGAGGCGGAAATAACAAGAGACGAACCGGATGACACGGTTATTCCAACGCTGGCTGTAGAAGTACTGTTGGAGGAGTCTTTTGCCGTCACTGTTGCAGTATATGACCCTGCTGTTGAGTATACATGCGATACAGATTGCCCGGTCAAGGTAACCCCATCACCAAAGTTCCAGGCATAAGTGTAGCCTGAAGTCCCGCCGCTGGCACTTGCGCTGAAATTGACTGTCAAAGGAACAGTACCGGAAGTCGGGCTTGCGGTTGCTGCCACCGTTAACGGTGTTACAGCATTTACAATTATGTTGACGGAAGAACTGCCTGTAGTGTTCACTGAATCTAGGACTGTGACCTTGGCGGCATAATTTCCCGCCGAGGTATAGGTATGCGCCGGGTTTTGACCTGTTCCGGTCTGACCATCCCCAAAATTCCAGGAATAGGTGTAATTTGGAGTACCTCCGCTGACACTGGCGTTAAAATTCACTGTCAATGGAACAGTGCCTGATGTAGGGGATGCTGATGCAGTAACATCCAGCGGAGTTCCCACGGTGATGACTTGTGTCGTGGATCCTGAGAAGCCTTGCGTATCGGTGACCTTGACTTCCGCGATAAAAGTGCCGTTCGTCTGATAGGTGTGATTAATCGAAGAACCATTTCCAAGAGCACCATCACCAAACGTCCATGAGTATGTATAAATGCCGTTGCCACCAGTTGCAAAAGCGCTAAATGCGACTGTCAAGGGGGCAGAAGCCCCTACAGTTGGTGTGGCAGAGATGGATACGCTGAGCTGGTTGCCGCCGTTTCCAGTGAAGTAAATTGTGAGATCGACTGTTTCTACAGCGCCATAAGCCGAGGTTGGAGTCACATGGAAAACGGCACTTTGGTCGCCGGAGCCTGTTGCCTGCCTGTTGATGCTTAATGCAACGTCCACCTGCTTCCGTTTCCAGTCGTCATCGGCAATTTCATTTGTTTGGGTAGTCGGTGTGGCCGTAATATGTGCGCAGTCTCCGCCGATGCAGGTAGCCGTGCAAGATGCATTTGTCTCACCTGGACCGACCACGAAATGGTCAAAGGGAACCGTCTGTGGTGTCAAATAGTCGGTCCATTGATCCGGGCAATGTGTTGTAGAACTGAAAAGGCATGGGGAAGTATTGGAGGAGGGGGGGGCAGAACCAATAGGAGAAGTGGTTATGGACGCCACATAAGTTAGTTGGGCAGCGCTATAGCTGCCTTCTTTTGTAGAAACAACCGGTGTCACGAGTCCTGGTGCATGTGCAGGGGCCCAAGCAGTAAAAGATTTACCGTACTTCCCTGTTTTATCATCCCAGCCTGTGCCGCTTAAGCCGTCAAAAGAGTATCCAGTATCACTTAAGAAAATTTCATTGATCCTGTATAGATTAGTGCCGGTAAAGGTGACATAATTGCTGGCATTTGAAAGGGGCCGAATTGCTATATTGCGTTTAATGCCGCCTTGAATTCCATATCCTACGCTGTTTGCCGGTCCTACGGTTGCCGAAAAAGTTGGTGTCGCTGAGGGTAATGTAAATTTCACCGCTGATGACTGTGTCCCCATGTACCAGTCCCATATTTTGCTGGGCCAGCTATTGGCATCATAAACAACATTGTCGGGATTGAGAAGCCGCAGTTCAACCATCGAATTGCATTGAATGCATCGATAAGGGGTTTTGCATACCGTAGGTGCGCCATCTCCGGTCCAATAACTTGTCCAATTCGAACTGCCGCAAGTGTTAGTCAGCGCATTATGCTTGACACGAACTCTTCCCTCGTTTCCGTCAGCGGCAAAGATGACCGGATTGGTTATATAGCCAGCACCGCTTTGGCATACGCCATTACTCTTCTTCTTGAAGGTAACCAACCCGGTAGCGTTCACACTAAATTGTTGGGTAGTTCCTCCCAGTACGCCTACCGAAGAAGGAGAAATGAGTTGGACGTTTTGGATTTTTTCCGGGAAGCCGTAGAAAAATCCAGTTTCAACACCAGTCGAGGAACAAGTATAGGGAGCAATACCGGGATTTGTCCAGGCCTTCTGCAATGGTGATATTGTTTTCACTTTTATCCTTGCTCCGGCCATTTTGTTCTTGTCGCTGGCATCAGGAATGGTGCAAGTGATGATATTCCCATTTATCGACACTATCTGGGCGGAAACACTTGTTGGGGCATCATCGAACTTGAATTTTACTTTAACATTTCCTGCGGTCAAATTGGAAAATCCGCTTGTCGTGATGACCATCTGCTGATGGCTGCTGTGACCACAGCTGCAAGTATTCGGCGGATCCTTGTGGACGGATATATCAGTTATAGAACGCCCAGGGGTGTTTTGACCGGGGACATCGCCTTCCTCGTCCCTTACGGGCGCACCTGCGGCAAGAGTCTCAGAATATACGTACAGCGCGACGTCATCAACATAGAATGAACTGAAGCTGGTTCCGCTTGCCGTATTAGCCTGGAACCTTAAGACATAATCCCTTCCAGCAGTCAGTCCGAGCTCCGCCATTGAGATCAGCGTGCGGTTTAATACCCACTCCCCGCCTGGCTGGGGGTAGACAGTGGCAACAAGGAAATCCTGGCTTGTTTCAACATCTATCAAGTGAACGTAAAGCAGGTTGTCTTTAACAATGCTGCTGGCAAGCGGTGTTTTATAAAGGAACGATAATGTAAGCGTGTCCTGGGCATCATCGGGAATACCAACGATATGTTCCAAAGTTTCTGCCGAATTCATCGTTGTGCCGATCAATGCCACGCCGGAGCCATCATAAGCCAAATCCAGGCCGACATCTCTGATCAAGCTTTCCGATCCGTCACCGTTGGCGCCGACCCAGGCGGTGCTTCCGCCATTCTCAAAATCGGCGCCTTCCAATATGTTGGAACTGCTTATCTGGCACCTTCTGATCCTTATTCCATCGATCGGATCTATCAGCTCGGCTGTCAGCACATGTTCTCCGGCTGTGAGATTCGACCAATTGACAGTAGTATCCAGTCTCGTTTCTGTTGTTGAGGCTATGAGTTCATCGTCCAAGTAGGCTGAAAGGCTTTGAACGCCATTAGGCGCATAGGCGATAATGGAAAAAGGCGTCGAGCCGCCGATGGTCGCCGAAGGGTAAACGCAACCGTGATAGGGTGACAGGAACTCTAGATTGGGAGTGGGATTGCCTGAACCAATTGTATAGAGAAATGAAACATCATCAAGTGAAAATTTAGTGGGTTTTGTCCCGTCAGTAACGGCCTCGAACCTTATCGTTGCCAAGTATCCGGAATAATCTGCCAGATTGTTCAAGGAAACCGTCTGCCAGTCGCAAGGAGTTGTATTGTTGTATTCGATCAGCAAGGAATTAAATCCCTCGCCGACCAGATACACTCTAAAATAATCATGAGGGATCTTATCGTTTCCGGTGGATTTGATTTTCAGCGCAAAGGACAAAGCCAGACTCGAAAGATTTTGCGGGATAATGACTGTTTGTTCTATGGCATCAGATTCTTTATTTGTTCCTCCCAGAGTAACAAATCTATTTCCCCCGTGCGGATTCCCGTTTTCATTGGGCCCGGAAACAGACACGCCGCCTTTGGTAGTTTCGATAACCCACGGATAAAGACTCTTTTCCTGTTCAAAGCCGCCGTTGGTAAGAAGTTCTGCCGGCGCCTGAGCTAAAGCGCTTATTGCACTCGCTGCCATCAATATCGCTACCATTACCAGAACTTTTCGCATCCCACACCTCCTATATCCTCAACATATTTCGCAATCACGAATTAGCGAGTACTCCCGACAAATCGTCCTTAATGAATGAGCGTTCATTACAAGAGGTTATGCTATACCCGATTTTTATCTTTTGTCAAGGCTGTATTTTCGTTTCAAAAAGGGCAATCCGGGAACACCTTTCTTCCGTTGGCTATCAAGGGCAATTTGTCGAGGTTCCAGTTCTTATCCCCGATCATTTTGAGAAGGTCCTTCGTCCGGTAGGCCGACGCCCTCACCAGCTTCCTCCTGCTTCCCGACAGCCATTCGTGGCGTGCCTTCACATAGGCGGTTATCCACTCCTTCTCCTTCCCGCCCTTCGAGGGCGGCACTTCGGGGAACTTCCGCCTTATGAGCCAGAGGATCGAGCCGCTGTGGATGAACGAATCGTAGATAACCAGCATCGAAAGGGGCAGGGTGAACCCTTCGCTCTCGGCCCACCTCAGCGCCGGCTTGAAATAGGCCTCTTCGAAAAAGGCGTCCTGAACCTTCCACATCACCGGGTCCTTCTTCCCAGCCGCCCGCAAGAGCGCCTTGAACCCCTTGCTGTCAACCAAAGGAACGCTCCCGATATCATCAAGATACTTCCCAAGCTCCCCGGCATATATTCCCTCCCTCTTCACATAGAGGGAAACCAGCTTCTTCAGGTTGCCATACTCCGTCACCTGCGATCGCCCGTAGGTTAACTGCCTGGTCCAGTGCGGCCCGTCCGCGTAAACAACCAGCGCCGAGTAGTTCCCCTCCGGCGATCCAGTCTCGAAACAGTTAATGACACGGAAGAGAAGGGATTTTTGGTCCTTAGTGAGGTTCATGGAATCCTCCCTGGATTAATGATAAGACAATTTAAAAAAGAGAGGAAGAGGGAGGGTAAGAGCTTTCCAACTCTATATCGGTGCGAGATTTTTCTTAAGCGCACGTGCTGTAATTGAATAAAGGTCAATAATGGCAAGAACTTTCTTGCTACTGATCTGCTTCTTATCAATTGATCCACACAGAAAATCAAGTAAAATCTTCTTCTCCCGATTTCCCAAGCTCCTATACATTTTCTTCCATTTCATTATATAACCATGTTTCTTGAATAACATCCTATGCCTTATGAATTCGCTGGGCATTGTGAGGATTTCTATAAATTCTTTTTTGTTGGAACCGAATGCTTCGTAAAAGAAGTCCTTTTCTTTCGCGACAACGCCTCTGGTCACATTGAGGACGACATTGACAGCACTTAGGTACTTCTTGTTCCATTTTTCACCAATAAATTCCCTGTTTGTAGCATCTACGGGCACGTATTTCATAGGAAAAGAAAAAGCTTGGATATCTTGTTTTTGTTTATACATACGTATAGTGGTGTGAAGCCTTGTCCATAGGTCGCATGGTGCATCCTTATAATTGTATAGCATGTAGTTTGAGAAGTACCTGACACCATTTACATATGCTGTATTGAAAGCCTTGCGATACGCTTCTACCTCTGAAATATCATCATATGCCAGCCTAAATGGCTTGATCGCAATCCTTGACAGGATCTTCATTCTTTTATCCGTCAACAGGCGGGCATCGAGCCCTTGATTGAAATCGATATACCTCTGAAGTGCTGTCTTGAATCTGTATTTTTCGGTGATCGCAATCAGTTCCTTACCTGCCTTCTCCAATGCCTTAATCTTGCTCGCCTCGCTATCGACAGAGTTGAGCAACTCTGCGTACCTCCTTGCCATGTCTTTGCCAACAACCTTGCTCTGAAAGCTGTGGAGGTATTGGATCAGTTCATCGACTTGGCGGTTGTAATCACTCTTGAAACTGCGCCGCCTCTTGATCTTAACAAGCATGGCTTCAACATAGTTAACACCGGTGTAATTGCATACATTTTGAATATATCCAAGTGCATTCAAATCATTAACGATTTTGGCAAGCTCCCTTGAATACAGGATATTGTTGTCCATAATCAGCACATTCCGTTTATCACCGTATGTCTCTTTCGTCGCAGTTATCTGCTCAATAATCCTATTCGTATCTTTGAATTCCGGTTCGAGGGTCGTGACCGCGCAGAACTCACAACCTCGACGACAGCCTCTTGTGGCATAGAGAAAGATATTGTCTCCCGCAGGATATGCGTAATCAATGTCATCTAAGATGTCGTAGTCCAAGGGTAGTTCATCTATGTCCACCTGGTCGTCGTAGCCCAGCATGGACGAACTGCACAATTGCCCAGCGATTATGTTGTCAATCCCCAAATCATTGCGGTACTTAGTCTGCAATAAAGTGGCAGATATCCCTCCAACAAATACGTTGTCTTTGTGCAAATAGTTCAAGTAATGTTGTATGGTTTCTATCGTTATGTCGTAATGGAAAGTGAACAGTGTCGTTACGTAGACTCTATCGAACTTCAGGATCTTTGTATACGGGGCCTTACCCTTGTAGAATTGGACATAGTCCCCTTTGCCACGGTGATATGAAGCAAGCTTCATAAGGCCTATTGGCGGATACTTGTTTTTATAGGCTGGTTCTACTAGCAGGATTTTCTCCATACTTACTTCGATTTAAAATAGTTTGCGATATATGCCCTTAATCGCAAGAATTCGTCGCTCTTCTTGATGCTCTTGAAGTAGGTCTCAATAACCATCATCAACAAATCGTAGCTCTTCTTCATGCCTAGACTCTGGTGTGGGATGTCCTGTTCAGAAAAAGATTTGGCAGAGGGCTCTTTCTTTTCGGTGGTCTCTTCCTTCCATGCGAATTTACTGAAATCGATATTGTGGGCCTTGAGATCAACTAATTCATCAAGTGCATGTTTTAACTCTTCTTTCGTTTTCGTCGCGTTTTTTCTGAAATACCGTGATGCGCAGTATCTATATTGGTGCAGACGACGCATATAGTCTGTGATCACGTAATTCAAAGCTCTTGAATGTTCGTCTGGTAAGAACCAATCTCTTCTGGAGTTGTCACTCAAGTGCTGTGCATTTATAAGGAGTTCACCATAGACACCACGCAACATCTGGGCCATCTCTCTGAACGTCGTCACATACACCTGGTTTTCGTCGGCTACTTGTGCGAATGTGTCATCCCCCCTCATCAATACGTTTTTGGATCGTGTCAGAATACCGTAGTACTCGTTTTTAATGCTTGAAGTTAAATGACTTTCAAACGTGAACCACAACAATCCCATTTTGTCACCCAAGGCCCCGTCTTTCTTCTTCTTTCCACGAACCTCCCAGAATACTATGTCCGACTCCAAAATGAATGAATCGTCATAACCCTTAACGAGATTCTCTCCTTGGTATTTCACAGGGATCATAAAAGTCCTTAAGTCCTCTCCCTCTCCCATGAAAGTCTTATATTGCTTTTCGATATCTCTGGCCCTACTAAATTTTTTACTGTATTCCAAAGGCAACATTCGAGTGAGTTTCACTTTGAAATTATCATCAGCCAACATGTCCTTTATATCATCAGTGTAATTCTCAAGTATTACTTCAAAGTACTGCTTTCCCTTGTCCCTGTCATCAGCTGCCTTTTCAGAGACAGTAACAATATGGGTTATGATTGTCTCCAAATCTCCATCAGTGGTTGGATCACTCAACTCTTTTCGATACTTATCTCCGTCCCAAATACATTCGTGAATTGTATTGCTATTCGCTTGTTTATTCCTGAAGATTAACTTATCGCAGAACGGCAAACCCGATATTCTGCCAATGCCTCTGAACCCAATATATTTTGTTCTGTCCGACTCTTTGTGAGAGCTTCCTATGCTTAACATTCGATTCTCAAATGCTTTATAAGAATCAATGCCATAGCCATTGTCTTTTATGACAATCCTTCGTGCTTGTTTATCAACATCAAGAGTGACATGAAGGTCTTTTATTTGCGCCTTGCCATCATTGATCGCCCTATTGCGGGCATCGAGGGAGTTTTGCACATACTCTCTGAAAAGAATTATCGGGTTTTCATAGAGTGCAACGGTAATTGTTTCCAGCACGCTTCTTCCAACGATGATAGTTCCGTTCATTGCCCGTCCTCCCAGACTCCAAGAGCCTTACAGTATTGCATTGTCCATCCGTATTTCTGGGCAATGTTGTGATTTGCTTGCTCATACTGATCTTTGAAATTGCGACTTATGTGGTCAAATATTCTATCTCTTTTCAATCGGATCCGCATATCAGCCGCGCTCAGACTATCGCGAGCCATGCATACTTTAATGTAGTCAATGAACCATTCCTTATCGGCATCTCGCTTCAGATATTTCTCAACCGATTCCTTTTTCTTTTCGATTGCTTTGACGGCACTTTTATCAACAATGATCCTCGGATAAATGGCATCCTTTTCTTGCAGTTGATAAGCTTTAATATAAGCTGGCCCTATTATAAATTTGCCTTCTTCCCGTACTATTGCATCGCCCATCGTTACGGCGCCACGCAAAAGAAATTTGCACTCTTGGATTATTCTTGTCTGTATGGTGGATAACAGTTCGATTAACAAAATGATGGAATCAGGCTTACATATGAAGACAAACGAGTCGGAAATGTGCAAATAGTTGAAATTATTCTTGTCTTCTATGAGTTCGGAAGAAGTATCAACGATCTTCCGCATTTCCTCAATCTTATCAATCGCGACATCCTCGTTGCCGCTCGTGTGGTCAGCAATCAATTTCTTGATCCCGAGCACATCTACAAAAGCGATTAAGTTACTCGAATATTTCCTTTCCGGAAATATCGGCTGAGCTTTCTTTTCAGCTTTGTCGAGCCATTCATCGTAGAGAATACCAGCAATCCTTTTCTCACTGCTCTTTGTCATTGATTGCCCCCTCTGTACTGTTCATACGCTCACCTCTTATACTCTGTCAGACTCAATGCCACATACATCCAGCCTGCCTTAATCATTCTCCTCTTCTCTTCTTCCCCGGTCAAGAGAGTGGCTGAAGTCCTAGCTCCAGTTTCTTGGAAGCTCATTCCCCCTATAACTCCTTTCGGGTATCTTGTTTGATCTACTTGCTTCCTTTCTTCACCTTAACATTTATTCCTATCTTACCATCCGATTATCCATGTATTCTCATCTTTCAGTTTAATGATCTTAAAACAAGGCCGCACACCATTTGGCCCGGTCACGCCAGCTTTGCACGCAAGAGTATTTAGCGCTGGAATCCACTCCTCTGCGATTCCAGCGTCATTTGTGGCAATAGCGATCATACCTCCTTTATAACTGGGATTGCCCAAAAGACTAGAGAATTCGTCAATATAAATTGCAAGCCTTTCCAGCGTATCCTCGTTATCTGGGGTTTCATTGGCTGCATCTTTTGCATCACCGACAAATAGGTAATCCTCATCTTTTGTCGTCCTCAACACATCTGGGCGAGCGCCATTTGGTAATTCAGCATACACAGTTACATATCCTTTTGTTTCAGCCCATAAATGCAAAGATGCTTTTAGCCTTTCATGTTCGGGTCCAGGTGCGCCTGCTTCTTTTAATAATCTTGCTGCAAACTTATCCCACTGTTCATACGCCATTATGGCCTCCTATCAAAACCCCTTCAGCACTTCCTGCTTCGCCTTCTTCCCTTCTTTATTAGCCTTTTTGAAGTTGTAGGTTCCTGACGAAATATCAGGATGTTCGGGGCGTTTTCGGCCGGCAAGGAGTTCTTCGATGGTGAGGATCTGTATCTTCTGGTATTCGCCCTTGGGGGAATCGTAGAAGCCTGCGGTGACGGATTCCTTGACCATCGGGTCTGTGGGATCGGCAAGGGTTACGAATATTCCCATTGCAGCCTTCTCCCTTTCGACGGTGTTCTTAAGGTCGGCGATCTGGGTGCGGGTGACATGTTCGCCGCCCTTTACGGAGACGATGATCTTCTTGGCTCCCGTCTCGTCGTCCTGGAAGAACTTGATGCCGTCAATGCCGCCGTCTGCGCCCTTCTTCTTGCCCTGGTACGGCTGTGCGCCGACAAGGGAACAGGCCCACCACTGGAACTGGTACTTGTCGCGCTCGGCAAGGTTCCTGGCACCCTCCAAATCTTTGGGCGTCCCGTGGACCGGGAACTCAAGGCCGGGGAAAGCGTCCTTCATTCTCTTTTCAATGAGGCTGATCGAAAGATGGGTGATGTCTATACCGATCCAATCACGCCCCAGCTTCTGTGCCGCGTGAACCGCAGTCCCGCACCCGCAGAACGGGTCAAGGACGATATCCCCCTTGTTCGAACTGGCTTCAATGATCCGCTCAAGCAGAGCGAGAGGCTTCTGAGTCGGGTAGCCGAGACGTTCGGCGGCTTGGGAGTTAATTGGAAAGATGTCGGTAATAACATCTTGGATTGCCACACCGGCGTTTTCATCAAGATACCGCTTTAGACGAATCCCCCCCTTGTTGGTAAAATGTAGTCTCCCTTCTGAGTCAAGTCGCTTCATGGATTCAAGAGGGACACGCCACAAAGAAGTAACTCCCTTATATTCGTAAGTATATCCACCACCTGAAAGACCTTTGGCTGTTAGGTTGTCATCCGTCCATTTGCGACCGTCAGCATCAACATTTCTAAATCGGCTCTTGTATTCATCGTCGTGTTCAAGGAAAACTGGATTCCAAACATTATTCTTGGTCTTAGAGTAAAAGAGAAGCACATCATGCACATTACCCCATTTCTTGGGATCACTATGGGCTGTCGTTCTCTTCCAAGAAATCTCATTCTGGAAGTTCTCCGCCCCAAATATCGCATCCATCACCACCTTCAAATAATGACTCGCCGTCGGGTCGCAGTGGAGGTAGAGGCTTCCGGTGGGCTTGAGGACGCGGTGAAGCTCAAGGAGGCGGTTGGCCATCATGACGAGGTAGGCCATCATGTCGCTTTCCTTGAGGAACCTTCTGAGG